>JABLTK010035677.1_pt1 | contig 12745 bp, 7 predicted proteins | sample 7160131 | NCBI WGS metagenome assembly JABLTK01 (sample SAMN14651221, study PRJNA627086) | human gut metagenome | isolation source: feces | host: Homo sapiens
ATCAAAACGGTTCCGGGCAAAGCGGTCAAATTTCAAGGCCGGCCTTGTAGCTGTCCTTGACGCTGTCGGCCCAGTAGGCCTTGACCCAGCGGGGCGCATTGGTGGGGTCCTTCATGCTGGAAATGGCGTTGGCACAGCTCTGCTTGTGGATGGACACGCCAAAGCCGCGGGTGATGAAGCCCACGATGGGGTCCCCGGGCAGGGGGCTGCAGCACTTGGCAAACTTGATGGGGGTGTTGTCAAAGCCTTCCACCACCACGCCGTCGGTGGCGTGCACCTTGCTCAGGTCCACCTTGGGCAGGTCCTCCTCAGACCGCTCCTCCGTGGCCTTCAGCTTGGTCCACTCCTCCTTGAGTTTGGGCAGGCAGTTGGCAATGGTCATGCCGCCATACCCGATGGCGGCATACAGCTCCTCGGCGTTGTTCTGGCGCAGGCGGCGGCAGCAGCTGTTGATGAACTCGTCCAGCTGGTCGTCCGGAATGATGATCATCTCGCGCCGCAGTTCACGGGCCAGCGCATCGCGGCCCTGCTGGATGTTCTCCTCCCGGCGCATCTTTTTGAACCAGTTGCGGATCTTGCTCTTGGCCTCGCTGGTGCGCACGATCTTGAGCCAGTCGCGGCTGGGGCCCTTGTCCGCCGGGCCGAGGATGACCTCGATGATCTCGCCGGTGGAGACGATGTGGTCAATGGGGACCATCCGGTTATTGACCTTGCAGCCCACCATCCGGTTGCCGACGGCGGAGTGGATGGCGTACGCAAAGTCGATGCAGGTGGCGCCCGTGGGCAGGTTGATGACATCGCCCTTGGGGGTAAAGGCAAAGACCTCCTCGGGGAGCAGGTCGCTCTTCAAATCATGGAGCAGGTTCCCGGAGTCCTCGCTGACGCGCTGGTTTTCCAACAGCTGGCTCACCCATGCCAGACGCTCGTCCAGCTTATCGTGGCCATCCAGGCCCTCTTTATACTTCCAGTGGGCTGCAACGCCGTACTCGGCCATCTCGTCCATCTTGCGGGTGCGGATCTGCACCTCAAAGGGGACGCCCTCGTGGCCGATGACCGTAGTGTGCAGGCTCTGGTAGCCGTTGGGCTTGGGGGTAGAAATATAATCTTTGAAGCGGTTGGGCAGCGGGTGGTACATATCGTGGATGAGGCCCAGGGTGCTGTAGCACTCGGCCAGGGTATCCAGAATGATGCGGACCGCATAGATATCATAGATCTCGTCAAAAGACTTGTTCTGCATGATGGTCTTGCGGTAGATGCCGTAAATGCTCTTGACCCGGCGCTTGATGGTGGCACCCTCGATGCCGCTCTCTTCCAGCCGCTTTTCGATGACGCTGGACACGCCCGCCAGGAATTCCTCGCCAGCCCGCTCGCTGAGCATCTTGTTGATCTCCTCGTAGCCCACAGGGTCGAGGTAATGGAGGCTGCGGTCTTCCAGCTCCTCTTTCACATTCAGGATGCCCAGACGGTTGGCGATGGGGGCATACACCTCCATGGTCTCCCGGGCTTTATCCCGGCGCTTCTGCTCGGGCCAGGCGTCGCCGGTGCGCATATTATGCAGCCGGTCGCAGAGCTTGATGATCATGACCCGGACATCCCGGCTCATGGCCAGCAGCATCTTGCGCAGGTTCTCGGCCTGCAGCTCCTCGATGTTGGAGAACTGAATTTTCGTCAGCTTGGTGACGCCGTCCACCAGCAGGGCCACTTCCTCGCCGAACGAGGATTTGATCTGCTCGATGGTGGTGGGGGTATCCTCCACCACGTCGTGCAGCAGGGCGGCGGCAATGCTCTCGGTGTCCATGCCCAGGTCCAGCACCAGCCGGGCCACAGCCAGCGGATGGCAGATATAGGGCTCGCCGCTGCGGCGGCAGACGCCCTTGTGGGCGTCGTTGGCCATGTTGTAGGCCTTATCGATCATCTCCATGTTGTAAGCCTTGCCGCTGGCCTTGATGGCCTCCACAAGCTTTTCATAGGTCACGATCTCCGGCCGCACTTCCGAGGGCAGAGCGCCCTCCGGCGCATTGGCCGGCAGGGCCGTGGCGGCCACGGTGGCCGTCTCCGGTGCCACCACAGGCTGGTGCAGGTGGGTCTTGGCCGAGTAGGAATCCTCCCCGGCCGCCCCCGTTTTTACTTTTTCGTCAGGCATTTTACTCTCCCTCCAAACATTTCAGGATGGGCGCATCGGCCAGGTTTTTCTTCCCAGCCGTGGGCACAAGCTCCCAGAACTTTGCCCCGCCGTGTTCTACCGCGGCAATAAGGCCCACCTGTTCCAGCGCCGTGAGCGCTACCAGAGTTTTTCCCGTCTGCTGCTCGCCAAGCTTGGCAAACAGAGGCTGCAGGTCTTCCGCGTGCCAGCGGCGGGTCTGAAGCTCCCGGTACACCGTGATGATCTCACTGCGCACGGGAGCGATAAGCTTTTTCTGTTCGTCCTGCAGCGGGGTGCCCCGGCGCAGGGCCTGCACCAGCGCGGTCTGCTCGGCCACGGCATGGCCCAGCCCCGCCGGGTGCAGCTCGATGACACGGCCGGAGAGCTGCGGGCCCCGGGCCGATTCATACACCGAGAGGTTGAGGGCGGCATCCACGACATCGCCCATGGCGTAGGGCAGCTGCTCCGGGTGCATCCCGAACCAGACCGCGTAAATGCTGGCATTCCCCTGCCGCAGGCGCAGGCGGCAGTGCTTTCCCTCCGAGACCGGGTAGATGCCCTCCACCACGGCTTTTTCCAGCAGGAACACCGGGGTGGGGTTCTCGGCCCCATAGGGGGCCAGCTGATCCAGCCGGGCTACGCTTTCCACCGTGACCCGGTCCAGCCGGATGGAGAGGTCGCACTCCAGCGGCGAGGGATACAGCACCGGACACTCCCGGGCCGCCCAATCGTTCATCCGGCGGCGGAGGGCAGGCAGATTCTCCGCCCGCACCGAGAGGCCCGCCGCCATGGCATGGCCGCCAAAACGGAGAAGCAGGTCGGCGCAGGAAGCGATGCACTCGTGCAGGTTGAAGCCCTGCACGCTGCGGCCGCTGCCCTTGCCCTCACCGCTCTCATCAATGGAGACGACAATGACGGGCCGCCCGGTCTTTTCCACCAGACGGGAGGCCACGATGCCGATGACGCCGGGGTGCCAGTTCTGCCCCCAGAGCAGGATGACCCGGTCTTCCAAAAGGCCCGGCTCCCGATCCAGCAGCTCCTGCGCTGCCTTGACGATCTCCTGTTCCGTCTCCTGCCGGGAAACATTGATCTCCGTCAGCCGGTGGGCCAGCTCCGCGGCCCGGTCCTCGTCCTCACAGAGGACAAGCTGCAGGGCGGTGACGGCACTGTCCATCCGGCCCGCCGCATTGATGCGGGGGGCAATGGCGTAGCTGACGTTCTCTGCCGTGACGGGCTTGCCCGCAAGGCCTACTTCTTCCAGCAGAGCCATCAAACCAGGGCGGTCGGTCTGCTGCAGCTGCCGCAGGCCCGCTTTGACCAGGGTTCGGTTCTCCCCCGTCAGGGGCATCACGTCAGCCACCGTGCCCACGGCGGCCAGGTCGCCGCAGTAATCCAGCATCTCCTCCGGCGGGCAGCCGTCCAGCGCCGCGCAGAGCTTGAATGCCACGCCCGCGCCGCACAGGCCCTTAAAGGGGCTGGTGTCGTCGGCCCGGCGGGGATCCACCACGGCCACAGCCTTGGGCAGCACCTCGTGGGGCAGATGGTGGTCGGTGACGATGAGGTCTACCCCCAGGGAGGCTGCAAACTCGGCTTCCTCAATGGCGGCAATGCCGTTGTCCACCGTGACGATGAGCTGGCAGCCCTTGTCGTGGATGGACTGGATGGCGTTTTTGGAGAGGCCGTAGCCATCGCCCTCCCGGCTGGGCAGCATACATTTGACGTTGGCTCCCATCCCTTTCAGGTGCTGGTAGAGCAGGGCCGTGGCAGTCACGCCGTCCACATCGTAGTCGCCAAAGACCACGATGGTCTCTTCGTTGTCAATGGCCTGCAAAATGCGGGCACAGGCCTTGTCCATGTCGGTCAGGAGCATGGGGTCGGTCAGCTCTTCCTCGCCCGCCAGCAGGGTCAGCGCCTCCGTCGGATCGGTGATGCCACGGGCCGCCAGAATGCCCGCCAGCAGGGCGGTTTCTTTCTGCTGGGCGGCCAGGGTGGCATTGTATTGCGCTTCCGTCCAGGGCTCCTCGCTCTGGCTGTGATATTCCAGTTCTTCGGTATTCTGTTCCGCGATGGCGTGGGTCAGCTCCCGCACCGCCGCGCGATCCAGCGTCTTCAGGTTCCAGGCCCGGTAGGTCATAGCATCCCCTCCCCGGTCAGTCCGTCATTCGCCAGCATCCCCTGCAGGGCGGCAATTTCGCTGGAAACATCCAGCGCCACATCGCTCAAAAGCTTATCGTAGAGGTTATCATAGGCCTGGTTGAGCGTATGCAGGATGCCGGCGATATCCCGGCGGATGGCCTCGGCGTTCTCCCCCTGCTGGCCCTGCACGTCGTTATAGGTGTGCAGCAGCTTGAGGGTGGTGGGGATATAATACTCTGCAAAACGGCGGGCCTTGGGCAGGCTCTCCGGGTGGGCTTCCAGCCAGTCGCAGATGGCCTGGGTGGTCTTCTGCATGTGATCCAGCTCCTCCACGGCACGCTCGTCCTGCATGAGGGCTTTTTCTTTTTTCAGCACCTGGGCAAAACTCCGGGCCACTTCCAGGTTGAGAGGCACGGTGTTTTCCGCCTCCTCCGGCTGGGGCTCCGGCCGCGGGGCCTGTTCGGCGGCCTTGCGGGCCTCCTGGGCGGCACGGTAATCCTCCGCTGTCAGGTAGAGCTTCTCGTCTTTTTCATCCAGCCAGGCCGAGAGCCAGCCCTTGTGGATGTATCCGCGCAGGGCCTTGAGAGCTTTCTGCTTTTTCTGGTGGGTCAGGTCGGCCAGCATCTCCAGTGAGAGGCCCTTTTGGTACCCAAGCTCTTCGGCCATGTCGGCGTAAAGGTTCAGCTTTTTGCCAGCGCTCATCCGGGAAGCACCGGCTGCCGTCATCCAGCCGAACAATGCGGTGATGGCTGTGAATACCCAGCCGCTGACCCAGATCGCGCCCATGGCAAAGCTGCCAATCGCCTCGCCCCCGGCCACGAACACCTGGGTGATCGCATCCCCCTCGGTGGCAACGGCGTCCCCCAGCAGGGTGCTGGGGGCAAACATGGCGGCAGCACCAAAACAGCTGATGGCCGAAATGCCAAAGATGACCGCAAACGTGATGCCCACCGCCAGCAGGGCCACACCCGCATTGTGGCGCTTTTTGGCGCTGGCGCGGATGTTCTCCACAGGGGTCGGCTCCGGTTTCCGGGCAAAGAACTGCCGGGCCCAGGCCGAGCCGCTGCCGCCTGCCGCCCGCGCGGCTTTTTCGGCCTGCCTCTGGCCCTCCCGCACGGCGCGGCCCGCCGCGTTGATGCCGTAATTGGCGGCATGAACAGCGGCCTTGCCTACATCAAAGGCGCGGTCGCCGATGTCCATGCCCCGGCCCTCAAAGCCGTGGCGGAACGCGTCGGACATGGTATCGCCAAACTCCCGCAGCTGGCGCTCCAGCTCCTGCTGCACCTGTTTTCCCTCGTCGGGGCGGTGTTCTGTATCACGTTGGTTTTCGTTCATGTTTTTACTCATCCCTCTGCCGGGCTGTACCGGCTGATGATGGCCCGGGCTACCCGCAGGCCATCCACGGCGGCGCTCATGATGCCGCCCGCATATCCGGCACCCTCGCCGCAGGGGTACAAACCTGCCAGCTGGGCGCACTCAAAATTCTCTTCCCGTTTCAGCCGCACCGGGCTGCTGGTGCGGGTCTCGAGGCCGGTGAGGATGGCCTCGGGCGCGGTGTAGCCCGCAATTTTGCGCTCGTAAGCGCGCAAGCCTGCCCGCAGGGTATCGGCCAGCTCCCCGGGCAGCAGGGCCCCCAGGTCTGCCGGGCAGACGCCACGGTCATAGGTGGGCTGGACCCGGCTGATCTTCAGCTGACCCCTGCCCTCGAGAAAGCTCTGGATGTTCTCCGCCGGGGCCGCGTACTCCCCTGCCGGGCGTCCGGCGGCGTATGCTCTGGCTTCCAGCTCCCGCTGGAACGCGATGGCCTGGCGGGGATCGTTTGCAAAATCGGCTCCGCCCACGCTGACCACCACAGCCGCGTTGGCGTTTTTGCCGCTGCGGGCATGGTAGCTCATGCCATTGGTGACCACACGGCCTTTCTCGCTGGCCGAGGCCACCACCTGGCCGCCCGGGCACATGCAGAACGTATAGACGCACCGCTCCCCCACATGCTGGGAGAGCTGGTACTCGCCCCGGGGCAGGGCCGGGTGGCCGGCTGCCTCGTGGTAAAGGCTCTTTTCGATTTCGCTCTGGAGATGCTCCGCCCGGAAACCGACGCTGAACGGCTTGCACTCCAGCACCAGGCCGCTGTCCAGCAGCATCCCGAACGTGTCCCGGGCCGAGTGGCCCACCGCAAACACCAGCGCCTCGCAGGGGAACGAACCTGCCGTGGTCAAAATACCCGTCAGCGCGCCATTCTTCCGCTCAAAACCGGTGAGGGCCGTGTTGAAATGCACCTCGCCGCCCAGAGACTCGATCTCTTTCCGGATGGAGGTGATGACGCCCCGCAGCAGGTCGGTGCCCACATGGGGCTTCTGCTTCCAGGCGATCTCCGCCGGGGCACCGTGCTGCAAAAACACCTCGGTGACAAAGCCGCAGAGCTCATCCCCGATGCGGGTGGTCAGCTTGCCGTCCGAGAACGTGCCCGCGCCGCCCTCGCCAAACTGGATGTTGGCGTTTTCGTCCAGCTCGCCGGTGGCCGAGAAATGCTCCACGGCCTTGACACGCTCGTCCAGCGCCGGGCCCCGCTCCAGCACAATGGGGCGGTAGCCCTGCCGGGCCAGCAGCAGGGCTGCAAACAGGCCCGCAGGCCCCAGGCCGCAGACCACCGGGCGGTGGATAAGCGGCTGGGTGCCGTTCTGGACGGAAAAATCCACCTTTTGGTGCAAAGCGACGCAGGGCGAGGCCCCTGCATAAGCAGATTCCTCACCCTCGTCCTTGAGCGTGACCGCTACCGTGTACACCAGTTTGGGCTGCCCGTGGCGCGCGTCCACAGAGAGTTTTGCCACCCCCAGGTGCCCCACTTTTGCGCGGGGGACGCGTGCCAGATGCAGCGCTTTTTCAAAGGCCTGCGGCTCCCCCGCGGAGAGGGGCAGGCGGATGTCTCGCACTAAAATCATGTTATGATTCTTTCTTTTTATTATAAACTTTCGCGTTCAGCACAGCTTACCCGCCCTGCCAAGGGCTCCCCTGACAGGGGAGCTGGCAATGCGAAGCATTGACTGAGAGGTTTAACCGACATTGCTTTCGATCTTGCACTGCACCATATAGCTGCCCAGCGCAAAAATTTTGCCGTTGGCGGGCACATACAGGCGGCAGGCAATGTTCTGCTGGCCAATGGCCACCGAGAAATCATCGGCGTCGATCTCAATGACCACCTGTTCCGGCGTCAGCGTTTCCAGCGAACCGGCCGGGCCGCAGAGGGTCACGTTCATCAGCCGCTCGGTCTCCACCGTCAGCTGGTAGCTGGAGGGCAGATTGACGACCTGCACGCAGCTGGAGGGCAGGTTCAGAGTCTTGGTCTCCAGCTTGGAGCTGTCAAAGCTGACCGTGATGCTGGAGAGGTTATCCAGCAGGTGGATGCCGGTGGGCAGCTCAATGGGCATCTCGTAGACCTTGTCCAGCGCAAAGGTGGAGAGGTCGATGGTGCCCACGGACAGCGCCGAGAGGCGGTCGATCTGGGACTCCGGACCAGCCACGTTAAGCGTCTTCTTGCTCAGGGTATAGGCCAGCACCGAGGAATCAAAGTCCCGCGGGGCGTTGATGAAGCTGACCTCCACCGGGAGGGTAGCCACCTTGTACACCTGCAAGGTCACGTCCACGCTCTCTTCTTCGAGGGTGGTGTACTCAAACTTGACCTCGCTGCCGCTGCGGGTGTAGAAACGCAGGGCGGTGGTCAGGGTGACCGGCTCGGTCAGGTCGCCCTTGTGGGCGACTTCGGCGGTGCAGGTCTCCACCTGGCTCAGCTCGGTGCTGGGGCCAGAGAGGGTGACGGTCTCTTTTGAGACGTCCGTGCCGTACAGGATATACCCATCCGCGATGGTCAGGTAATTGGTGGTCACGGTGATGGGCAGGGTCTTTTCCTCCACCACGTCGAACACCACATCCACGGTGTTGTCGCCGCCCTCAATGGAGACGGACACGCCGGTGAGCAGGGTGCTCTGGCTCCGCACCTGCAAACGCAGGTTCTTCTCGCCGCTGTCCCGCACGCTGGACCAGTCCGGATAGACCACAAAATCGGAGGCCTGCAGGCTGCCGATGGTGTAGCCGTCGCCGGAGAGCTTCAGGTTGACGAACTTTTCCGGGGCGCTGACGATACTCAGGCCGCGGGAAGTATAGGCAGAGGAATCATAGGTGAAATCCACCGGGACATTGGAGATGGTCTTGGTGGTGCCGGGCTGGACGACGATGGTAACCGCCATCCAGGCAATGATGGCACCGATGATGGCCAGCAGCAGGCGGATGCGGCGGTCATTGAGCATACCGCCTGCGGGCTTGATGGCGGGCTTGGTGCCGTCGGGCTTTTTGGGCGCGGTGCTCATTGCTGCTCATCCTCCTTCTGATTGACCCAGTTCAACAGCTGTTTGGCGCGGTATTTCCAGCTGCTGGTGTCGGTCTTTTCGCTGGTGGTCTCCTTGGGGATCATCTCGTCGATGAGGCGGGTGTAGAGGGTCTGGCGGTCAAAATGGCGGATCAGCACGCCGTTTTTGGCCATGGAGATGATTCCCGTCTCCTCGCTGACGACGATGGCAATGGCATCCGAGTTCTCGGCAATGCCCAGGCAGGCGCGGTGGCGGGTGCCCATGTCCTTGCCGAGATCCAGGTTGTTGGAAAGGGGCAGCACGCAGCCCGCCGCCTTGATACGGCCGTTTTCAATGATGGCCGCGCCGTCATGCAGGGGGGTACCCTCGTAGAAGATGGTGCCCAGCACCTCCAGGTTGACGGCACTGTTCACCGGCGTACCGGTGCGGACGATCTCCGAGAGGTTGGTGTGCCGCTCCAGCACGATGAGGGCACCTGTCTTGGTCTCTGAAAAACGCTCTGCCGCATCGCAGATGGCAATGATGGCGCTGCGCCAGGCTCCTTTAAGGCTTGGGTCGTTGTAGCGGCCTTTCATATTGAAAAGTTTGCCCGCCCACTGGTCGGTCTGGCCCATCCGCTCCAAAGCGCGCCGGATCTCCGGCTGGAACAGCACCACCAGCGTCAGCAGGCCGACCTGCAGCAGCGAGTTGAGCAGCCAGGTCACCGTGCGCATATTCAGGATATTGGCCACCAGATAAACCACCAGCACCAGCAGCGCGCCCTTGGCCAGCTGACCCGCGCGGGTACGGTTGACGATGCCCAGCAGCTGGTAGATGAGGAATGCGATCACCAGGATATCCAGCAGATCCACCAGCTTAAAGGTCTGGAAATTGGCTATGATCGAGTTCAGAGTCATCGACGTAACACTCCCGTTTTGTTCCTGCTTTCTTACAGCTTTTCAATGAGGGCAACGGCGTGGGCCGCAATGCCCAGCCCCTCGCCCGTAAAGCCCAAGTGCTCCTCGGTGGTGGCCTTAACGCTCACGGCATCCACCGGCATCCCAAAGGCATCGGCCAGCTTCTGGCGCATGGCGGGAATGTAGGAGGCCAGCTTGGGCCGCTGGCAGAGGATGGTGGAATCAATGTTCTCGATCCGGTAGCCGTGCTCCTTGAGGATCTCGGCCACACGGCGGGCCAGCGCCAGGCTGTCGGCCCCCTCGTACTCCTTGGCGGTGTCCGGGAAATGCTGGCCGATATCGCCCAGAGCGGCAGCACCCAGCACGGCATCCATGACGGCGTGTGCCAGCACATCGGCATCGGAGTGGCCCAGCAGGCCTTTCTCATAGGGCACTTCCACACCACCCAGGATCAGTTTGCGGCCTTCCACCAGACGGTGAACATCATAACCATGACCAATACGCATTGCAGTTCCTTCTTTCTGTTCCGCGCGGGGCAGATCCTCCCGCGTCGTGATCTTCAAATTGGCGTAATCTCCCTGTGTCAGCTGCACGGTACGGCCAGTCAGCTCAAACAGGCTGCAATCGTCCGTAACAAGGCGTGCTTTTTCCTCGTCCAGTTCTTCCAGCGCGGCCAGATAGGCGGCACGGTCAAAGCACTGGGGCGTCTGCACCGCATACAGGGTACTGCGGTCCGGGGTCGTCTCCACCACACATTCCGCCGGGACCTTTTTGCCATCGCCCCGGGTGGCCTGCTTGATGGTGTCTTTCACGGGCACCGCCGGGGCAGCGGCCCCGCATTTTGCAGCGGCTTCCACCACGGCCTCAATGACCGCCTCGCTCACAAAGGGGCGCGCTGCATCGTGGACGGCTACCAGCTCTCCATGGGCGGCCAGCACACCGTTTTTGGCGCTCTCGGCCCGGGTGGCACCGCCCTGCACCACCTGCACGGGCTTTGTGCAGGCAGCGGCCTGCGCCTCAACGTATTCGCGGTTCTTGCCCGCCACCAGAACGATCTCGCTCACCAGAGGGCTCTCCTCAAACGCGCGGATGCTCCGGCCCAGCACGGTCTCCCCGCCCAGATCAAAACTGAGCTTGTCAAATCCCATCCGGGTGGAGGAGCCTGCCGCCACCAGAACAGCCGATACATGCTTTTCCAAATTTTTTACACCTGCCCTGTTTTTGCACTGCCTGTGCACCGTGGCACAGGGGGATAACTATACATTGAATATTATAGCGTAATCCCTTACAAACTGCAACCCGCCCGCACCCATCAAAAAGGCCCCCATGCAGGGCTTTTGCACGCTGCATGGGGGCGAAATGTTCCGGAAATTATTTTTTACTTCAGGATGGGCTCAATGGCAGCGGCCAGAGCGTCTTTCTGGGCCTGTGCCTCGGCCAGATCCTTGCCCAGGGTGGTGAAGTAGGTCTTGATCTTGGGCTCGGTACCGGAGGGGCGCACCACAACGGTAGCACCGTTCTCCAGGCTGTAGATCAGGACATTGGCGGCGGGCAGACCCGTCTCCTCCGGCTTCTTGTAGTCGGTCACCTTGACCACCTTGTGGCCAGCCAGCTCGGTGGGCGGGTTGTCGCGCAGCTTCTGCATGATGGAAGCCATCTTTTCCATGCCGGTCAGGCCGGGGAACTCAAAGCTGTCCACCTTGTTCAGGTAGCGGCCATACTCCTTGTAGATCTCCTCCAGGCGCTGCTTGATGGAAGAACCGATGCTGCGGTAGTAAGCGGCCATCTCGCAGATGAGCATGGAGCCGATGATGGCGTCCTTATCGCGGACATAGGGGCCAGCCAGGTAACCGTAGCTCTCCTCAAAGCCGAAGATGAAGCGATCGACTTCCCCGGCAGCCTCCAGATTGGCGATCTGGTCGCCGATCCACTTGAAGCCGGTCAGCACGTTGCGCATCTCGACGCCGTAGTGGGCGGCGATGGCATCGGCCAGCGGGGTGGAAACGATGGACTTGACGGCCACGGGGTTCTTGGGCATGGTGCCCTTCTCGATGCGGCCTGCGCAGATGTAATCCAGCAGCAGAGCGCCCATCTCGTTGCCGGACACCAGCTCATAGCTGCCATCCGGGCACTTCATGGCGATGCCCACGCGGTCCGCATCGGGATCGGTAGCCAGCATCAGGTCGGCACCGGTCTCGGTGGCCAGGTTCAGGCCCAGCTTCAGGGCCTCGAAGATCTCGGGGTTGGGGTAGGAGCAGGTGGTGAAGTAGCCGTTGGGGTACTCCTGCTCGGGCACGATGGTGATGTCGGTGATGCCCATGTCGTTCAGCACGTGGGTGACCGGGACGAGGCCAGAGCCGTTCAGCGGACTGTAGACCAGCTTGAGGCCGGCGGTCTTGCACAGGCCCGGGCGGACCTGGCGTGCCTCGATGGCAGCGTACAGGGCCTCCTTGCAGTCGTCGCCCACAAAGCGGATGAGGCCATCCTCCACGCCCTGTGCAAACGAGATGTACTTGGCACCGGTCAGCACATCGGTCTTCTGGATCTCATCGTACACGATGGCAGCGGCGTCATCGGTCATCTGGCAGCCATCCGGACCGTAGGCCTTGTAGCCGTTGTACTTGGCCGGGTTGTGGGAAGCCGTGACCATAATGCCCGCGTTGCAGTTGTAGTAACGGGTGGCAAAGCTCAGGGCCGGAACCGGCATCAGAGCATCATAAATGCGCACCTTGATGCCGTTGGCTGCCAGAACACCGGCAGCGGTCTTGGCAAAGATATCACTCTTGAGGCGGCTGTCATAGCTGATGGCCACCGTCTGGGTGCCGCCCTGGGTCTTGACCCAGTTTGCCAGGCCCTGCGTGGCCTGACGGACCACATAAATATTCATCCGGTTGGTGCCGGCGCCCAGAACGCCGCGCAGACCGGCGGTGCCAAATTTCAGTGCAACCGCAAAGCGGTCTTTGATCTCATCGTCGTTTCCCTCGATCTTTGCCAGCTCGGGCTTCAGGTCAGCGTCCTCAAGATCCGCTGCCAGCCAGCGCTTATACTCTTCCTGATACATGTTGCACACCTTACCTTTATTGTTTTTTCCCTGGAAAATGGTAATTTTATAAGCCTAATTATAATATAAGCTTTTACACGCTTTGTGTCAATTCTGTATTATGCAACAAGTTTTCCGTATTAAAACCGGCAAATGGTACAAATTCCCG
>JABLTK010008911.1_pt1 | contig 12740 bp, 10 predicted proteins | sample 7160131 | NCBI WGS metagenome assembly JABLTK01 (sample SAMN14651221, study PRJNA627086) | human gut metagenome | isolation source: feces | host: Homo sapiens
CAGATTTGGTAAGGACATTTCATTTAGACCAATCGATGATGAACACAGCAAACTACATGTGGATGTGAATGTCAGTCTATAGTTCTTTGGCTGGATATTTAGTCTCGGCAGGGAGGTTAAGGTTGTAGGACCTGAAAGTGTGGTAGAGCAGATGCGGGAAAATGCGGAAATGTTTTTAGATAATTTAAGAAATATATAGTTTTACATATACAATTTTCCCGCCACTCCTCTCCGGTTGCGTGGATGCAACGTATGTTTTCTTTACTTTTGTTCATCTGTCGGTATAATTTGGGTATAAATTCAATTCGGAGGTACTTATCTTGATAGGTGACAATATTAAGTTTTACAGAAAAAAGAACCAGCTCACGCAGGACGACATTGCAAAGGAGTGCAGTGTGACAAGGCAGGCGGTGTCTAAGTGGGAGAATGGTGTTTGAGTTATAATAGGACCAAGTTAGATGAAACCCAGTAAAATCAAGGGGTTATTCCTAATTTAGTCCTTATTTTTATACCAATTTAGCGGTAGATAAGGCAGCGCTGTTATATCAAAACCGAAAATCCAAGTCAGTATTACAGATGTCCGCAATCAGTCTGAGAGTGAATCTGTGTGCTTAGATTAGGTACAATTTTATATTAAAACATTTAGTGAGGACTAAATTAGCACTTGAGATGGAATATTCCATCAGCTGGTTTGGTCCTCTATTTATTTGAGAGGAGTGGTCGAATGGGCAAAGTGTTAATTTGGTTCGTAATCATTATTAGTACAGTGGTTCTCTACTGTCTTATGAAAGTTAAGGCAGAGAGTGATGAACTGTATTTAGATAAGGTTTTTTATGATGAAAACAGTATATCATATGCGTTCATGCATTGAAAATACTGTTCAGTTAAGAAATGCTGTATTTTTTAGGTGCACTAATGCGTAGAAAGCAGGTGTATGATGAGTTCAAATCATTTTTTTGTGTATGACAAAAAGACAGATTGCATATCTGCCTCATAATGCAGTATAATGGTAACGAGATTTATGCAACCCGATACATGAAATCCCTATTTCTCTTTGTACGGAGGTGGATAGGATAATTTCGATTGTACCTGACAGGTGTCAGATACTTTTGTATGAGAAGCATGGTGTCTGTTTCGTTACCACCGTGTTTGAGATATGCCCTGCATATGTTTACTGCGATGGCGAAATTAATTTTATAGACGTGTTTGGTATTTTTAGATGTTTTTACCACAGGGTGAGAAGTCACTAATTCACAGAAATTATACAGAATCATACGGGCATTGATTTCATGAAGGATTCCATCATACTTGCTGCGCCCCAGATCAATCAGGATGCTGTCCGTCTCATGAAGGAGCTTTACGGCATCGACATGGAGAAAAAGCAGTATTCTAAGCTGATATCAAGCATCCCGGAGCCAGACATCTCCATCTCCATGGGTTGTGATGTAGGTTGTCCGTTTATCGGCAGAGCGTTTGATGACAACTGAAAACTTGAAGATCCGACAGGAAAAACGGATGATGATTTCAGGGGGGTTATACAGCAGATCAAGAAGAATATTCTAGAATTAAAGAAAAAATGATTGCAATATAAATTCCAGTTTATCAAGCCCTTTGAGAAATCTTTTCTCAAAGGGCTTTTTAATTTTGTGATTTAGTATCGGATTTTTTGGAATAATAACTCTGTTTGGCAAGAAAAATGACAAATTGAAAAATGTTAAAATAAAATTGTGCCGAAATGGGAATAAAAATCCAAAAACAAGGAAAAGTGTTCCGAAATGGGAACACTTTACAATCACATATTAAACCACAATCTGACCGTTATAACACTCATAATTGCGGCGGTTAGGTCGGCGGTTATGGCGGCAAAGAGGGTGTGGCGAATTTTTTTGACTCGGATACAGCCAAAGTACATTGCGATTGCGTAGAATGTTGTTTCGCTTGAACCTGCGAGTACGGATGCTGTTCTGCCCGCAAAGCTGTCGGGACCGCAGGTTTTGTAAAGGGCTGTGAGGAGTGCGGTTGAACCGCTTCCCGAAACGGGGCGGAGGAGTACGAGCGGAACAATTTCTTTCGGAAATCCTAAAAATTCCGCTGTCGGCTGAATCAGTGCGCATATTGCGTCAATTGCTCCGCTTGACTGCAAAAGGTCAACGGCAAACACAAGACCCATAATTGTAGGGGCAATGTTGTACAGAAGTTTTACTCCCTCTTTTGCTCCCGAGATGAACACATCGAATACGGGAACTTTTTTTATCAGCCCGAATACCACAACAATACACGCAAATGCCGGCATTACAAATTCCATTTGCTCACCACATTTCTCAAATTTTACCTTGTCTGATATTCAGCGTACAGGCAATCAGCAGAGCCACCGTCAACGCACACGCAGAGGTTATCCAGACGGGAACGATGATTTCAAAAGGCGCAGAGCTTCCGTAGGATTGGCGGAGTGCGGCAAGCGTTGTCGGTAACAGCTGGAGTGACGCTGTGTTCATAACTACAAAAACAACCATTTCGTTGCTCGCAATGTCACGGCGGTCATTGAGCGTGTGCAGCTGTTCCATTGCTTTTAGTCCGAAAGGTGTTGCGGCATTGCCGAGTCCGAGCAGATTTGCACTGATATTCATGGTGATGCTTTGAAAGGCGTCGCTTTTTTTATCAAGTCTCGGAAAAAGCGGACGGAGCAACGGTGCAAAGATTTTTGCAAAAATGTTTGTCAAACCGCTTTCGACTGCGATTTTCATAATTCCCGACCAAAGGCAGATTATGCCTGCCATTGTGAGAATAAGCTGTATTGATGACGCTCCGCTTTCGATGAGTGCGTTTGAAATGTCGGCGGTGTTGCCCATAAACAACGCACACAATACGCTCACGGCAATGAGTCCGCTCCAGATATAATTCAGCATTTTTACTCCTTTTGCTGCAATTAACGACAAAATGTACAATATTGTCATTTTTGTAATCAAATTATTTAATAAAATCGTTGACAAAAATCCCGAAAAATGGTAGTATAGGTAAAAATAGGGATTATGGTGAATTAAAAAATAGGGATTATGGTGAATTAAAATGATTTATACAAACTTTAGGGAAATTGATAAAGCAGGCAGAATTGTAATATCAAAGGATATCCGCAACCATCTCAACATTAAGCCGGGTGACATTCTTCACATTGAGGCTGACGATGAGTGCGTTACGATTAAAAAGGCAGAGAGCAAGTGCGTTTTTTGCAATACTCTCGATAATCTGATTGCATTCGGCGGAAAATATGTATGCAGAGATTGTGTTGAAAAGCTCAAAGGCTGATACTGCTTTCGGCTACTCTAAAATATACTTGACCGAATTTGAAATTATGATAACGGACGGTGTTTTTATATGGACAGAATTGACAAAATTAATTATTATCTTGACATTGCCGAAACTGTGCTTGAAAGGGGAACTTGCCTGCGCAGAAATTTTGGTGCAATTATCGTGAACAACGACCAGATCGTTTCAACAGGCTATACAGGCGCTCCGAGAGGCAGAAAAAATTGCTGTGATTTGGGATTTTGTATCCGTCAGGAACGCAACATTCCCCGTGGCGAGCGTTACGAACTTTGCAGAAGCGTTCACGCCGAGGCGAACGCTATTATCCACGCTTCAAGAGAACAGATGATTGGCGCAACGCTTTATCTTGTCGGCAAGGAAATGTCAAACGGCGAGTATGTTCAGAACACATCTTCGTGTGCAATGTGCAAGCGTATGGTTATCAACGCAGGTATTGACAAGGTTATTGTCAGAAACGATAAAACCGATTTTACGGAAATTGATGTGAACGATTGGATTATGTCCGATGATTCGCTTGACGCACTCCGTGGCTATTGATATGAAAACACGGCTTTTTATAACCGATATCCGCAAAATCTCTTTTGACAGAGTCGGTGAGCTTTCTCCCGAAAGGGCGGAGCGTGTTCAAAGATGCCGCAGAGCTGACGATAAACTGCGTTGCATTGCAGGCGGTTTGTTTATGAACAGATTTCTTGACGGTGCAAAAATCACCGTGAATGAATTCGGCAAACCCGAATGTGACAACGGGCTTTGTTTCAATATTTCGCACAGCGGAAGCTATGTGCTTTTTGCGTTGTCGGCTTCCAAAGTTGGGTGTGATATTGAAGAAATTCGATTTCTCAATGGTATAAGGCTCGGCAAAATTGTTTTCTGCGACAACGAGATGAAATTGCTCGGCAACGCTTTTGACAGGCTCGGCACATTTTTTGAATTGTGGACAAAAAAAGAGGCACTCCTAAAATGTATGGGTGACGGATTTCACCGTGGCGCAAAAAGTGTTGATGTCAGCAACGGAAAATTCTCTGAAAATCAAACCGAATATTATATGAAACAATATAAATTTTCGGACTATGAAATCAGCCTTTGCAGCGTGCAAAATGATTTCCCGAAAGATATTGAATTTATAATTTTATAAATATAAAGCCACGATTTTGAATCAACCTCCAAAATAATTAGATTTTTGGTCTGACTTTTTTGGGGGTAACATCAATTTCGGGGCTTTTTTACATAGGAAATACAAAACAAACCCCTGATTTTGTTAATATGCTTGTTATTGCTATTTTTTAATAATTGTGATACAATTTACTTTGATTAGTGCAGCAATCGGCTGCATATATTGTGTATGAAAAAATTCGGAACGGAAATATCCGTCTGCACACGGATGTTTTGCAATTTTCAGGGGGGACACTATGCCGACATTTACCAAGGCGGCTATCAAGGCGACATTTATTTCGCTATTGAATAAAAAGCCGTTGAATAAAATCACAGTCAAGGAAATTGTTGAAGAATGCGGAATTAACCGTAATTCCTTCTACTACCATTTTGACGACATTCCGTCGCTTCTTGAGGAAATTCTCGTTGAAGAGGCTGACAGATTTGTTGCGACCGAAACCGACAACAATACCTCTGTTTATGAAAGCCTGATTTCTGTAATTGACTATGCTTCTTCTAACAAGTCGGTGATTCAGCACATTTACAATTCTGCGAACAGAACTACATTTGATGTGTATCTCAACAGGATTTGTACTCACGCTATAAAAAGCTATTTTGACAAGCTTGAAATTACAAAAAATATTGCCGAAGATGACCTTGACGCAATGATTATGTACTACAAGTGTCAGCTTGTCGGTTTTATTATCGACTGGCTCGGCGGAGGTATGAAATATGACCTCAAAATTAAGATGAAACGCATTTGTGAGCTGTTTGAGGGTTCAATGGAGTCTGCATTGGACAGATGTGCCAAAATCAATGCCTGATTGCTGTTTTATTGGTTAAAATTGAATATTTGCGCTTGCTTGCGTGTCTGAAATGCAGACGAATTTAACAAAATGTCTGATTTCCGTACAAATTTATTGCCGTGTCTAAATTCCTGACACGGCATTTTTTGTGTCTGTTTAAATTTTAACAAAGTCGTAATAGAATATATTACGGACAAAGGAAATACGGTTCACCTCTCGGATCGTTCCTTTGAATGCAGAGTGCAGTCTGCAAATCATATATGAAGGAGTATGAAATATGAAGTTAGGGAAAGCGGTTGTTAAAAGCCGTTTCGTAATCCTTATACTTGCCGTTGCGCTGATGATTCCGTCAGCCTTGGGAATGGCATTTACAAGGGTTAATTACGACATTCTTAGTTATCTTCCCGATAACCTCGACACAATCAAGGGTCAGGATTATCTGCTTGATGACTTCGGAAAGGGTGCTTTTTCATTCCTCATCTTTGAGAATATGGATGATAAGGATGTTGCGGCAACAGAGGAAAAAATCAAAGAAATCGACCATGTTGATACGGTTCTTTGGTATGACGATTTTGCCGACATCTCAATTCCAAAGGAAATGTTGCCCGACAAAATTTATGATGCGTTCAATTCGGAAAATGCAACAATGATGGCGGTATTCTTCGATACCTCAACATCAGCTGATGAAACAATGAACGCTATCGAAGAAATCCGTTCGGTTGCCGGTAAACAATGCTTTGTTTCGGGTATGTCGGCAATGATTACGGATATGAAGGATATGTTTGAGGAACAGGAAATGACTTATGTTGCAATCGCTGTTGTTCTTGCGGTAATTGCAATGATGATATTTATGGATAACTGGATTATCCCGTTTGTGTTCCTTGCAAGTATAGCGGTTGCTATCCTCGTAAATATGGGCAGTAACTACTTTATGGGTGAGGTTTCATTCATTACCAAAGCGTTGGCGGCAGTTCTTCAGCTTGCGGTAACAATGGACTACTCAATCTTCCTGTGGCACAGCTATGAAGAACAAAAGGGCATTTGTGAAAACCACAAGCAGGCAATGGCTGTTGCAATTCACGAAACCGTCCGTTCAGTAATCGGAAGTTCAATCACAACGGTTGCAGGCTTTATCGCACTTTGCTTTATGACATTCACACTTGGTCTTGACCTCGGTATTGTAATGGCAAAGGGTGTTATCCTCGGTGTTATCTCATGTGTAACGGTTCTTCCGTCGCTCATTCTTGTTCTTGACAAGCCTCTTGAAAAGACAATGCACAAGTCGCTTATTCCGTCAACAAAGAAGCTTGCAACAGGACTTGTTAAAATTTTCCCCGTATTTCTCGTAATGTTTGCGGCTCTTATTTATCCGTTCTATTCGGCATACAGCCAGACAAACAATGAGATTTACTACGATTTGTCGGAAAGTCTTCCCGAGGATATGGCAAATGTAATTGCCAACACAAAGCTTAAAGATGAATTCGGTGTCGGTACAACACATATGGTTCTTGTTGATTCTTCGCTTTCTGCAAAGGACGCAAGAAATATGACAAACGAGCTTGAAAAGGTTGACGGCGTAAAATATGTTCTCGGTCTTGAAAGCGTTGTAGGTTCGCTTGTTCCGGAAGAGGTTCTTCCCGATTCAATCACAAGCGTTCTCAAAAATGATAAATGGGAGCTTATGCTTATCAACTCTGAGTACAAAACAGCCACAGATCCTATGGCAAAGCAGATTGACGAGTTGAATAAAATCATTACAAAGTATGATAAGGACGGACTTCTCATCGGTGAAGCCGCTTGTACAAACGACCTTGTAAACATCACGACAGTTGACTTTCAGGTTGTAAATGCAATTTCTATTGTTGCAATCTTTATTATCATTGCGATTGTTGAAAAGAGTATCACACTTCCGATTATTCTTGTTGCGGTTATTGAGCTTGCTATCTTTATTAACCTCGGTATTCCGCATCTTATGGGCGAGTCGCTCCCGTTCATCACACCTATCTGTATAAGTACAATTCAGCTTGGCGCAACGGTTGACTACGCAATTTTGATGACGACACGATATAAGAAGGAAAGGTATCTCGGAAACGATAAACGCACCTCGGTTATTACGGCTCTTGAAACTTCAATTCCGTCAATTATCGTTAGTGCAATGGGACTCTTTGCCGCTACAATCGGCGTCGCATTCTACTCGGATGTTGACCTTATTTCATCAATCTGTAAGCTCCTTGCAAGAGGCGCTGTCATCAGTATGTTCTGCGTAACGCTTATTTTGCCGGCAATGTTTATGCTGTTCGACAAGGTAATTGCAAAGACAACTCTCGGTTTTAAACCGAAAAAAATATCAAATTCGGAGGCTGCTGTATAATGAAAAAGACTAACAAAAATAATAATCATAAATTTTTAAGCAAAAACTACATTAAGGGTGCTATTTCAGGCGCACTTGCACTCACAATTCTTTGCAGCGGAGTAGGCGTTGCCGCTTATTCTGCCGGTGCTGACAATACTGCACAGGCTCTCGGTGTTCAGACAGAAAGTACGGTTGAGGCTGTTAAGAAGGCAAGCACAACTAAAGAGGCTCTCAAAAAGCTCAGCAAAAATGAAACTGTTTATGTTATTGCCGACGCAAGCGGTGCGGCTAAGAAAATCATTGTAAGCGACTGGCTCAAGGGTGTAGATACAAAAGGCAAGGTAAAGGATGTTTCAAACCTCAAGGATGTTAAAAATGTTAAGGGTGACGAAACATACACGGTAAATGAAGACAACGCTTATGAGTGGGCTGCAAATGGCGATGACATCTACTATCAGGGAACAGGCACAACCGAACTTCCCGTAAAGCTCAAATTAAGCTACAAGCTTAACGGCAAAACTGTTTCTGCCGATGAAATTGCAGGCAAGAGCGGTAAGGTTACAATCCGCATTGACTATGAGAACACACAGAAGGAAAAGGTTAAGATTAACGGCAAGACAGAAGAAGTTAATGTTCCGTTCCTTATGCTTTCGGGTATGATTCTTGACGATGACAAATTCAAAAATGTTGAGGTTTCAAACGGCAAGGCTATCAATGACGGTACAAGAACAATCGTTGCCGGTTTTGCTCTTCCGGGTATGCAAGACAGCCTTGATATTGACAAGGATGAAATGGAAATCCCTGATTATGTTGAAATCACAGCAGACACAACCGATTTTGAACTTTCAACAACAATGACAGTTGCAATGAATGATATTTTCAACGATGTTGATTTTTCAAAGGTTGACGATAAGGTTGACGAGCTTAAGGATTCTCTTGATGAACTCGAAGACGCCGCAGAACAGCTTGTTGACGGTTCTTCACAGCTTTATGACGGTATCGGCACACTTCTTGACAAGTCAGGCACACTCATTGAAGGTATTGACAAGCTTTATGACGGTGCAGAACAGGTAAACAGCGGTGCAAAAAAACTTGATAGCGGTGCAGACGGTCTTTCAAACGGTGCAAAAACGCTTGATGACGGTGCGTCAAAGCTCAAAAACGGTGCGTCAAAGCTTGACAGCGGTGCATCACAGCTTGACAGCGGTCTTGCAACACTTGCAGGCGGTGCGTCACAGGTTGACAACGGTGCGGCAAGTCTCAGCAGTTATGTTGCAACACTTGCGGGCGGTCTCGGCAAGCTTTCATCCAATAGTGCAACTCTAAACGGCGGTGCAGAACAGGTGTTTAACACACTTCTTTCAACTGCCGACACTCAGATTGCCGCCGCAGGTCTTACAGCCGACAAGCTTACAATTAAAAACTATGACAGCGTTCTTGAAGGACTTATTTCATCACTCAGCGATGAAAATGCTCAGAAGCTCGCTTACAATACAGCACTCGAAACAGTAACGGCAACCGTAAACAGCCAGAAGGATGTTATCAGAACTGCCGTTGAGGCAACGGTAAGAAAGTCTGTTACGGAACAGGTTCTCGCAGCCGCAGGTCTTGGTATGACGGCAGATCAGTATGATGCCGCTGTTGCCGCAGGTCAGGTCAGTGAAGAAGTTCAGGCTCAGGTTTCTACTGCAGTTTCTACACAGATGAGTTCATCTGCGGTTCAGACTGCAATTGACAGCAATACAGAGGCACAGATTCAGAGCCTTATCGAAACAAATATGAACAGCGAAGAGGTTCAGAGTCAGATTCAGGCAGGTGTTGCAAAAGCTCAGGCAGGCAGAAAGTCACTTCAGGCTCTCAAAACTCAGCTTGACAGCTACAACACTTTCTATCAGGGTGTGCTTTCATACACGGCGGGTGTTGATCAGGCTAACGAGGGCGCTCAGCAGATTCTTGCCGGCACATATACACTCAAGGACGGCACAGGTTCACTTGTAAGCGGTGCCGGTCAGCTCAAGAACGGTTCTTCAAGTCTTAAGAGCGGTACAAGCGAACTCAAGAGCGGTACTTCAACCCTCAAGGATGGTACATCAAGCCTTAAAAGCGGTGTAAAAACTCTCAAAAACGGCACAAGCTCACTTTCGGACGGTACAAAGAGCCTCTTCGAGGGCGTTGGTACTCTCAAGGACGGCAGTGCAGCACTTGTTGACGGCGTTAAACGGCTCAATGACGGTGCAATGACATTGTCCAAGGGTATGAAGAAGTTCAAAGAGGAGGGCATTGACAGCATTGTTGATGCCGCAAACGGTGATATCAAGGATATCATCGACCGTTTCAAGGCTGTTCAGAAAGCATCAAAGAAGTACAACAACTACAGCGGTATTTCCGATGATATGGACGGTAAGGTTGACTTCATCTACAAGACCGATTCAATCGAGAAAAAGTAACTCAATATATTTTAACAGCAAGACGAAAGGCTTATTTCCCTAACCCTTTCATACACAATATAAAAAGCAGTTATGTCGTTTGGCATAGCTGCTTTTTGCTTTGTATGATGTTTTTTGTGAATTTCAAAACTTGAAAAAATTACAAATAATAAAACGAATTTCACCGCAAACAATACTATTGCGGCGATGAAAACGGGATGCCGAAACGCCGCTTTATTAATAAATTTAACGAGATTTAAAAGTTTTGAAAAGGAGAAAACAAATTATGTCAAGCAATAACAATCAGATTAATGTACCTCAGGCAAAGGAAGCCATGGAACGCTTTAAGATGGAATGTGCCAACGAAGTAGGCGTAAACCTCAAACAGGGATATAACGGCGACATTTCCGCAAGAGAAGCAGGTTCTGTAGGCGGTCAGATGGTTAAAAAGATGATTGAGTCTTACGAAAACAGCATGAAATAAGCTTTATAACCGATTTTCAGGGGCATATAGCTATGTTAGCTGTATGTCCCTATTTTTCTCGCCCACAGGCTTATTATGGACGATTCAGAGCATAAAAAACAGGGCTGCACATTCGCACAGTCCTGCAATTGTCGATTATCAGACGTTTACAATATCAACATTAACTTTCAGATGTTCGGGAAGTGTTTCCTGTTTGAAAAACATTGACATATACCATGGATAATATGTTATGCCGTTTTCAATTTCCAAATTGCCTTTACAGAACACAATACCGCTGTTTATGTTCCAACTCTGCTTTGCAATCAAGTTATCCAATGCCTTGTGTTTTGTGTAGTCATTGCCCGACTTAATTTCAATCGGTACGGCTGACTTTCCTTTTTGAACGATAAAATCAATTTCACCGATATTCTTCTTATTGAAATATCTTAAAAGAAAACCGTTTGAAACAAGCTCCTGAGCAAATACATTTTCAAGGATACTTCCCATATTAACAGACAAATCTCCCGACAATATGTCAAACTGAATGTTTCCCATTGATGCGGCACAAAGCAGTCCCGTATCACACAAGAACAGTTTAAAAAGATTGTTCTGTAGGTTGAGCTCAAGCGGCAGTACGGGTTCGGTTATGTTGTAACAGGGGAGAGCAACTCCTGCGTCTGCAAGCCAGTTGAAACTTGTTTCGTATCTCAACATTCGTGCAGAATTTTTAATATCGGAAAGTGTAAATCTTCTGTTCCTGTCATTAAGCTGAGCGGGAATTAAATCAAAAATGCTCTTTATCTTCTCTTTGTTGTTGTCGGAATATTTTGAAATATCCTGTCTGTACAAGTCGAGAATATCTTTTTGAATTTTCAAGACCTCACCGATGTCTTTTGTATCAACAAATTTCTGTACAACCGCAGGCATTCCGCCGACAATAATATAGTATTGAAAAAGCTTCAACATTGATTGATGAACTGCTTCCGTAATCGTTTCTTTATTGTCGTAACATTTCTTTAAATATTCTATCGTTTGTGGCTGAATACCGTTTGCAGTTGCAAATTCTTCAAAATCAAGCGGATACATACGGTAGTTTTCTTCGTAACCGACGGGATAGGACTTTACCTCTTTATATTTTACTCCGAGCAGTGAACCCGATTCAATGTAATCAAACTGCCCGTCATCTACAAGAAATTTAATTGCCGTTCTCGCAGACGGACATTCTTGTATCTCGTCAAAGAAAATCAAAGTATCTCCCTTTACCAAGGGCTTTTGTGTGTATGCTGTGAGGTTAATCAGTATCGTTTCAGCATTCAAATCTCCGTTGAATATCTTTGCGGCATCGGGATTTGTGATGAAATTTATCTCGATAAAGTTTGAATAATTTTCTTCTGCAAATTTTCTTATAATATATGTTTTGCCGATTTGCCTTGCTCCTGTAATGAGCAGAGCTTTTTTATCGGGTGTATTTTTCCATTTTACTAAATGTTCATAGGCTTTTCTTTGAAGCATAAAATCACCTCTTAATTGTAGTGTAACATTATTCTTGAAAATATTCAATCATTTGTAACGAAATCCTTGATTTTTAAAGATGATTTGTAACATTTTTCTAAACAGAGTGATTTAGAGCATAAAAAACAGGACTGCACATTCGCACAGCCCTGAAAATTGAATTGTTAAATTGATTAAGCCTCGGCTCTGTTGATTGCGTTGAGAACACCGAGTACCGATGCAACATTGACATTTGAGTCAATGCCGATGCCGAAGATATTCTTTCCGTCAGGCTTTTTGAGTTCGATATATGAAACAGCCTTTGAGTCGGAACCCTGAGAAATTGCGTGCTGACTGTATGAGATGAACTCATACTTGTCAAGACCGACCTTTTTGATTGCATTGAAGAATGCGTCAATAGGACCGTTGCCGACACCGCTGAGAGAAACCTCTTCGTTGCCGTTAATCTTCATCTTGCCCTTAAAGTGAACATAATCATTGCCGTTTTCGCTCTCTTCATAAATCTTTCTGCTTGAGAGAACATATTTCTGCTTATGCTCAAGATAATTCTTCTCGAACACCTCAAACAGCTCTTTCGGAATAAGCTCTCTGCCAAGCTCCTCACATTTTGCCTGAACAAGCTTTGAAAATTCGGGATGCATTCTCTTCGGAAGGTCATAACCGAAGTTATTGTTCATAACAAAAGCCGCACCGCCCTTACCGGA
>JABLTK010029325.1_pt1 | contig 12738 bp, 8 predicted proteins | sample 7160131 | NCBI WGS metagenome assembly JABLTK01 (sample SAMN14651221, study PRJNA627086) | human gut metagenome | isolation source: feces | host: Homo sapiens
AATTTTCATTTCCGCATTATCTATTAGAATTTCCATCTCAATACCGGTTTTGTGGGAACTCCCCATTTGAATCCCGTTCTTACGAAGTTCGGACGCCACGATTTGGCGTGCAGGCTATTGTTCAACAAAACATATCCCTCATGGCTTTATCCCGTAATGCAGGGGGCGACGACAATGTGGGAGCGTTGGAACAGCTATTCCCACAAAGACGGATTCGGCGACGCCAATATGAATTCTTTCAACCACTACGCGTACGGGGCGATAGGCCAATGGATGTATAAGAATATCGGCGGCCTTTGGTACGACGAAGCCGGCTACAAGCGCATTCTTTTTGCCCCCGTGCCCGACGCGCGCATTTCAGGCGCATCGGTATGGCATATTACGCCGTACGGCAGGGCGTCGTCAAAATGGAACGTCGAAAACGGTGTTTTCAAATGGACAATCGTAATTCCGTCCAATTCGGAGGGCAGGGTTGTTTTCCGCACGAAAGACGCCGTGTCGATTCTCGTAAACGGGAAAGCTTTAAAGGCGCTCGGCAAGTCGGGCGAAGGTTTTCCCGAAGCTGTTTTACCAAGCGGCACTTATAATATAGAATACAAGCTGTAAAGATTTTCGCATCTGCAAAAACGCCCGCCGAATAAAAAATCCGCGGGCGTTTTTTTTGCTTATATGCGTATCGGATTACCGCTTTTCAAGCTCGCCCGAAACGTCGCAACCCGCGCCGAAACGCAAAAGCCTGAATTTGTTGGCGTCTTTGTCTATCGATATTATCGACCACGAGGCGTCGTCGGCTTGGCCGAAGTTGCGCGGCGGAGCTTCGGGCGATTCGGCTCTGTTTTTCGCGTTTAGCACTTCAATCTGGACGAAACCGAGCGAAGAGTACGAGATTACGTCTTCGTGAATGTCGCCCGCAATATTCGCCAAAATTTTCATTTTGCCCTGTTTTGAAAAATCGCACGATATTTTTGAGGGATAGAAGCCTTTGGCCGCGTTTCCCGCAAACGATTTTCCGTTTTGGAAAGCGTCCAATACCGAGAAGAGAATTTTTCCGTTGGGCATTCCTCTGCCTATTTTCTGGTGGCTCAATAAAACGACTCCCCAGTCTTTACGGTCGGGCTTGTCGGAAAAGTCGAGAGCCTGGCGGCAGAGCCAATCCAACTGTCTGCCGCTAATATCGAAGAAACCGATTGAATCTACGATAAATGTTCCGTTTTTATCGAGCTTCATATTGTTTTCAGATATGGCAAGATTTATCACGCGCACTTTCTTTGCGGGAAAATCGACGAAGAAATATTTCGCCTTAGGATTTTTTGCGTCTCCCGTCGCGCCGAATTTGAAGGTGTCGGCAATGCAGGCGTCAAACCATTCCTCCTGTGTGATGGCTTCGGAGTCTCCCTTGATTTTTTTGCTTACGCTATAATTTGTGCCGTCGTCGTGGTTGCCGATGGAAACGAAAACGGGAAGATTGGATTGCGACATCGCAAGATAAATTTGGCGCAGGTCGGCGAGGCTGTCTTTTTTAGGCTTTAACCCGGCGATTATATCGCCTCCGTTTGCCACAAAGTCGAGTTTGAGGTCGTCGGCGGTTTTCGCCATATCGCGCATATGGTCTATTGTGGCCGCGCCGAATTGGCGGGGATTTTTGGGATTAGAAAAAAAGTGTGTGTCTGCCGCGAAAGCGAAATTTAGCGCGTTTTTGCGCGCCGATTTTTTATAGGCTCTTGCAATATCGTCGAGTTGCGTTTGTTTGTCGGCGGATTTTACGAGAGGTCGGCGGCAGTCGGAAATGTCGGCGGAGAATTTTTCGGGCGTTGTTTTTATAATCCAGTTTAGCAGGGCTTTTTCCGCCGGCCACGCTAATCGGGACGGTATGACTGCCAACATCGGGGCGGGCAGTACGTTTCTGAAAATTTTCGCCGTTTCGATTTGTTTTTCGTCTGATATTTCCGCCGCGTAGATTATCTTATAGTCGTCTACGGGATTTAATTTGGCGAGATTTTCCGCGCCAGTTTTAAAGACAAACCATTCCTCTTTGAGATTTTTTCGCAAATCTTTTATAAGCGAGTTGAATTCGTCGCGAGAAAGCGCGGGAGACGATACGGAATAAGCCCAGATATTTTCCTTAAACGCGGACAGCTTTTCCGCGGCGGCTTTCACGTCTTTGGCAAGTTCCGATTTTTCGGACTTTGAGATAATATCGACAACCGCTTTGAGTCCGGCGTCTTTTACGACCGACATTTTTTTCGCCATATCGGCGGCGGAGTCGGCGGCGGAAACTTTGATTTCCGTTATATTTCCGCCGTATTTCTTCAAGGCGCGAACTTCTTTTTCCCCCGTATTTTCGCAGGAAACACCCCGCACGGCAGCGGGAGCGGGGCGGTTTTGACGAAGCTTTTTTCTGTCGAGCCTTATCCAACCTTTGGGATCGGGTTTGGGGGTTAATTCGATTTTTGAAAGCTCAAATGGTTTTCCGTTGTTTGCCATGCGAATTTGCACGATATAGATTTCTCCCAAGTCGGCGGGAAAGACAATTTGCTTTTCAAACGGTTTGTCGTCCAGTGAAATGTCGCCCATTTTAATCGCCCTCGGCGAGCCCCAAGAGGGGGACAACGCAAGCGAGCATTCGCCCTTGCCTTCAATCGATAGTTTATATTCGCGTGATGGTTCTACAGTTATTCGGTTGAAGAAAACGCTCGAATTGCCGAAATTTTCCTTTTTTGAAATGCGAATCGAGGAATCTTTTTTTTCGGCGGCAATTCCCTTGCCGAGTATCCGCCAGCCTTTTGCACCGCATTCGTATTTCGGATTGTCGAACGAAATCGATATTTCGTCAGCGAAGCAGGAGGATACAAGGAGGAAAATAAAAACGATATATTTAATAATTTTCATGTGTGTATGCTTTGCGTTTAAAAATTTACTTTTGCTTAAAGGGGACTTCTAAAATAAAAAAACGTCGAACTAAAAATAGTCGACGTTTTTTTATAAGATATGATGGTTATTTTCTTTTGCGATATACTGCAAATGCGAGTGCGAATGCGCCGAAAATCGCCGCCCATTCGGCGGGTTCAGGCACCACCGTCAGCCAGCCGTCAACCCAGCCCGCCGTGCCGAGATATGTGTCTTCCGTAAGGCCGCCGTAAAGCTTGATATACGAAAGCATTTCGGCTGTTACGCTGTTTCCTATATAAACTTTGTTCTCGGCGAAGTCGAATATTTTTATGCCGTTGGAGAGCAGGTTTACGACGTTACTTAAGCGCAATATGCCCGCGTCTTCGAGAATGACGTTGAGCGTGTTGTTTTGCATCTGGTTCAAAGCTCCCATCGAGATGTCAGCACCGATGACGAGCGTGCTTTCCGCCGAACCGATGATAGCGATGTCGACTTTATAAGTCCTTTCCGCGGTAACTTCCGTGACGAAATTTTGGTAAAGCGAAAGTTTGCCGCCTTCAAATATAATTCTCGGGTTCGATTTCAGCGTGGGATTATGCGTTGTCAAGCTGACGGTCGAGCCTTGGTATACCGAAACGTCCGCGCCGTTGTAAATGTGCAATTTGCCTTTTACGTTCGATACGGAACCTTCATAAAAATTGGCGACGCCCGCCAGTCCGATACCGTCGGCGGTAGTTTGATTTAGCGTGCCGATTTGTTCAAGGTTTGCGAATTTTGTGAAATGCGCAAGATTAACCGTTCCTCCGTTTTGAATGGTTGCAATCGAGCCGGCGTCGAAAGTAGGCGCGTTTGAAGTCATTGTGAACGTCCCCGACACATTCAAGCGACCGCTTTGGGCGAATTTCGTTGTTCCGCTCCATGTCACGTTTGCGCTATTTGTAATTTCTATGGAGGAAATATTGTTTCCGCTGTTGTAATTGTTTCCGATTTCAGCCCCGTTTGCTCCAATGTTTACTTGTGCGTTTACTTTGTCGAATAATATTCTTTGGGTTTGTGTATTCGGGGCTACCGAAGTGCTTTGAACGTTTAGTTTTCCAAAATTTACAACTGCCGTGGCACTGCTGTTAGAATAGGAGTTTGTGATTTTTTAACCCGAATAATTGATGTTGAAATCCGCTATATCTACGGCGGTAGCTTCGCCGCTTGCCGCGTTTATATCCACAAGCACCCCGATTGTGCTGTTTCCCGGCAGGGCAACGGCTACTTTACTGTCGGCTTTAAGCGATTTCATCGCAGTCGGGTTGCTGACGCCGCCGAAGTTGAACTGCGAAGTTGTGGATATCAATACAACATCGTCTCCGGCGGAAAAACCAGTGAGCGACGTGCGGCTTGCCCCCGATGTTATTTCATATGTTGCAGCGTTTGCAAGCGAAACGGCAAACAACGCTGATGCGATTGGAATAATAGTTCTGTTCATAATAATAGTTTGTAATTAAAATAGATTTATATTTTTTACGAAGTTATTTCTCTAATACCTATATTTACATTACAAATAAATAAAAAATAGCCTTTGTACTATGAGTGTATTTTTTTTGAATTATTTTGACAAAATGAAAAGTTTGTTTTGTTTCCAAAACAAACAATAAAGCATGTGATTGCGCATTATCATGCGCTTACAGCGTCAAAACATACGCTTCCAAATCGCGGAGTTCGTCATCGGTAAGTTTTGAGGTTACGCCGTGTTTGTTGCCCGTGTTGAATTCTTTCAGCATCTCAAAGATTGTTTTTGCCCGTCCGTCGTAGAGATACGGCGCCGTGCGCCATACTTCCCGAAGCGTCGGGGTGTCGAAGGCGAATCCCTTGTATTCGTCGAGTCCCGAACCCACGTCGTGGAATTTCATATCGGTGTAATATTCGCCGTTGTGGCACGACGAACATTTCGCCTGCTCGAAGAGCATCTCGCCGCGTTCGGCCGATTCCGACATCTTGCCGTTTACCAGATGCGGGCTGCGTACCGCCTGCAAAGACGACATATATTTGTCGATGGCCGCCGCGTCTTTTTCGGGACGCCGCGTAAATTGAATATATTGTATGCCTTTTCTTACGCAAAGTTGCGCGGTTTTTCTTACGCCCGTAATCATGGTGGGCGGGGTGAAATGCGCGAAAAGCATTGATTTCGACTGTTTGGGGTTGCCCATTCCGTCGTTAAGCAGATCCCAATTCAAGGCGTCCGAACGCACTTCCGTATGGCATGTAACGCAGGAAAGCCATTTTTGAAAACAAAGCGAGGCGTCGTGATAGTATAGGTCGCCGAGCCGCATTTCGTTGAGATTTTCGTTTCCGCCCAGCGAAATTTTCGACACTTTCAGCGAGTTTAAATCGACCTTGTTCAGAACGTCGGAGTAGTACATTCCGACATACGCGTTATTGCCGGAAGAGGCGAGATGTCTCGGCCCGAACCCGTCGAGCCTGACGCGCTTTCTTATTCCCGACAAGAAGGCGAGGTCGTTGCAAATTGCCTCAAAGGTTTTTGCGCCGTCCCCGCTTTTGGCGAAGGCGTCGCGGATTTTTGTATCGAGCTTTTTGCGGTCGATTACGCTTATTTCGTGCGTTCCGGCGTGCGCAACAACAAGATATTTTCCGTTTTCGGCGATTATTATTCCGTACGGATTCGCTGCGCCCAATTCGATGTCGTCGAGCAGAACGGTCGCTATGAGCTTGTTGTTTGCCGCGTCGATGACGCTGACCGCATTGGTGTTAATCCAGCCGCGCTCAACTTGCGTGGTGGGGACGTTGAATCTCGCCACCACGTGCGTGCAGTAGGCGAAAGCTCCGTCGGGGGAAACCGTTATTTCCTGCGCGTTTATCGACCCGTTTGGCAAATCGATTTTTGCAACGGGTTTTAGCGTTTTGGCGTCGAGCACCGATACCGCCGCCGCGATATTTTCTTCGTACAGTCCGCCCTTTGATTCGGGAAGCTGGTTTACGACAAAAAGTTTTTTTCCGCACGGAGCGGGGGCTATTGAAAACGCGTCCCTTATCACATTGCCCTTGGCGACTTCTTTGAGGGTTTTTGCGTCGAAAGCGCGCACGGCGTTTTCAAACTGGTTGGCGACATAAACCGTTTTTGAATCGGGAGAAAGCTCTACCGCTCTCGGCATATGTCCCGCCGGAACGGCGGCGGCTGTCTTTCCGGAAGCGGTGTCGATTTTCAAAAGTTTGCCGTCGGGGTGCCCTATGGTGACAAAGGCGAATTTTCCGTCCTTAGATATTGCCACGCCGGAGGGGTGTCCGCCCAAAGCGATTTTTTTTATCACTTTGTCGCCTTTTAAAACTATAAGTTCGTCTCCCGTGCGTGCAGTCACAAAAATTGTGTCGTTATGCGATTTTACGAAATCGGGGCTGAGATATTTTTCGCCGTAGTCGGGGATATCTCCGTAAACGCCTTCCTTGGCGTCGACGGCATATGCCGATATCGACAAAACCAGTGTTAGCAATGTTATAAAACTCTTCATCGTTGAAAAATTTGCATCCTCCTAAAAAAAGTGTAATCCGCATAAAACCGGTTTAAATATAAAATGCCGGTTTTTATAGGACGAACACATTGTTATTAGATGCTTCGATTTATCGCAAGAAATAATTTAAATAAGGTTTGATTTTTCCTTTATTATATAAATATGACATCTTTTTTGGGGTAAATGCGCAAAATATTGTTTTTTTTCAAAATTGATGTTGTAAAATATGCCCAACGCTTCATTATCAACCGACTGTTTTATATTAGGAAACGCAATGCTAACGGAATTTAAAAGTCAGATAATCGCCGATGTCGGTATAAGCATGGGCGACGAAGGTAAGGGACGCCTCGTCTATGAAGTCATAGACGAACTAAAATCGAAGACGGGTAAAAAGGATATTGCCGCAATTGTCATAAAGGTAAACGGCGGCGCCAACTCGGGACATACGGCCGGAGGCGTGAAACTCAATTTGCTTCCCGCGGGCGTAATCGAAAACGACGTAGCAACACTCGCGATAGGGGCGGGCGTCGTGGCCGATCCGCGCAAGTTCGTTTGGGAGGGCGTTCCTCTCGAAAAGCGCGGCTATAAGATTTTCGACAGGCTTCTTATCGACGAACGCACAATGGTGTCAGATATCGGCCACAGGCTTCTCGACCTCGCCTGGGAGGATTACCGCGTAAACGTCTTGAAAGAGGAGCCGAGGGGCTCTACGGGCAGGGGCATAACGCCGTCCTATGCCGACGAAGTCAGCCAATTCCAAATCTGCTATGCCGAATTTCTCGGAAAAAAAGAGGACTTTGCCCGCCGTCTTGCCGCCAAATTGACCCGCGCTTGCGATGTAATAAAACACGTTTGCAAAGTCGCTCCGGAAAAATGGGCGCAATTCTTTGCCACGCTTTCCAAGGCGGAGCTTCGCGCCAACGCCGACTCCGTAAAGGACAGCGTATTCGACGAGTCCGTTTTCACTTTTGAAAAATTTATGGGCGAAAAGCCCTTTGAAATAAACATCGACGCCGTTGTCGACGAATATTGGGCTACCGGACAAAAACTCGCAAAAAATATAGGCGACGTCCGCGAGGCTTGCCTTAAAGCCCTCTCGGAGGGCAAGTATATCGTAGGCGAATACGGGCAATCGTATTGGCTCGACAAGCGCCACGGGTTTGCGCCGAACGTTACGGCCTCGCATACGGGCGTTCCGGAATTTTTCCAAAGTTCGGGAATACCGCTTCGCGCCGTTCATACGCTGGGCTGCTGCAAGGCATACGACACCAAAGTCGGCACGCACGTTTTCCTGACGCAAATGGACGACGCACATCCGCTCGCCAAAAAACTCAAAGAGCTCGAATACGGCACAAGCACCGGACGCCAACGCATGGTCGGTTGGTTTGACGCCGTTGAGAAGGGCGACGCTCTCAGATACGGCGGATACGACGATATCGTTATAAACAAACTCGACGCGCTTTCTTATTCAGGCGACTGGTGCGAAGGCGGCGAGCTTCTCGTCTGCACGTCTTATGTGGACGACTCGACAGGAAAGGTCTATTACGGAGTTCCGCGTTCCGACGCTTTAAGAAAAAAACTGCGTCCGGTATATGCGCAACTCAAAGGCTGGTCGGAAGACATTTCAAAGGTGCGCTCATTCAACGATTTGCCCGAAAATGCGAAACATTATGTCGCTTTCTGTGTCAAAAGCGTAATAGATGTCGCTTCCAAATCGGGCTTAAAAAACGTTCCGAATCTGCGATACATAGGCGTGGGACCGATGCAGTCTCAAATCATAAGGGACATTCCGTCGACCCCAGAACTACTCAAACTTGTATAGAATGGATTTTGCCGAAGTTTTTAAAACTTCGCGAATACGATGGCTACTGAATATAAATGCGATATTTGCGGAAAACCCGCGACGTTTCACATCACTAAAATTATCAACGGTAAAAAAGTGAAGGTGCATCTGTGCTCGGAATGCGCCGAAAAGGCGTCGCTTGACGCCATGAATCTGCCGCTCGACCTTTTCCCGAAATTAAAGGAACTCGAAGAGCAAATAGTCTCCCAAAAAGTCGCAGCTTCCGATTCCTGCCCGAATTGCGGCGCGTCGCTTTCGGAAATCGAAAAGGGCGCGCGCTTTTCCTGCCCGAATTGCTATGTCGCGCTCGGCAACAGGCTTTTTGAATTGCTTGCCCAGATGCACGGGGCAACCGAGCATAAGGGCAAAACGCCGAAAACGCATGCCGCAAATTGCTTTGCGTCTCTCGATGCGTCAAAGCGTCTCCGAAACTTCGAGGAAGTTGCGGGCGAGGAGCTGTTCGAGGAAAATTTGGAAACTGCGTTGGAGGATTTTGTCAAAGGCAATCCCGAAACCGTCAAGCTTTCGGCCGAAGAGGTGTCCGACGGGGACGAACAGTCCGACAATGCGAATTTCGCATTTTCGCAGTATGACGACAGCGAGGAATCCCTGAAAAAACAGCTCTCGGCCGCCATTTCGGAAGAGCGGTATGAAGACGCCGCCAAACTGCGCGACAAGCTCAATAACATATCCGGAAGCAAACAATGATTGAGCTGAAAATCCACAAAAAAAATTCCGCCGTCATAATGACTTCGCGCATAAGGCTTGCCCGAAATCTGGCGGGATTGCGGTTTTCCAACGCGGCCGACTCCGCCGACCTGTCGCGGGTTTTTGAAAAATGCGCCGCGGCTCTTGCCAAGACGAGAAAATTCAAAGGCGGCACGCTTGTAAAAATGTCCGAAATATCCGACTTCGGCAAAGGCATTTTATTGGAGGAACGCCACGCAACGCACGAGCTTGTCCGCGCCTCCGAGCATGCTGGCGTTTTTATATCCAAAGACGGAACCGCAAGCGCGATGATTAACGAAGAGGACCATTTGCGCATTCAAGCGGTTGCCAAAGGGCAGTGCCTGAATGCGATATGGCGCGTGGTCAACGCGATAGACGACTCCGTGGAAGCCGATGTGGAATACGCTTTCGGCGAAAATATCGGCTATCTGACCGCCTGCCCGACAAATGTCGGCACGGGCATGAGAGCCTCGCTTATGATGCACCTTCCCGCGCTCGTCATTTCCGAGCAAATCGAGAAAATCGTCCGCGGCCTCAACCAGTTGGGAATGGTCATGCGCGGCGCAAACGGCGAGGGCAGCGACTCCTACGGCGCGTTCTTTCAGCTTTCAAACCAGCAGACGCTCGGTATGTCCGAGGGCGACATAATCAAAAAGATTATCAAATTCGGCGGCAAACTTGTCGAATTTGAAACCAACGCCCGTTTAAAATTATTGCAACAAAATCCGATTGTCCTTGTCGATAAATTCTCGCGCTCGATTGCGATACTGAAAAATTGCAAGCTCATAGACACCGCCGAAGCTATTTCGCTTTTGTCGAACATACGCCTTGCGGCCGATATGGGATTTTGTAAAAATCCGGCGTCGGTAATCGAATCGGTTGATGCCGCCATGCTCGACGTCCAGCCGTCGCATCTTCAGCAGAAATTCAATATCAGGGAGTCGGAAGCGGGCGAACGCGATGCAGTTCGGGCTTCCTTCCTTAACGGTTTCGCGGATAAACTTCCCGAAATTTCCGTAAAATAACATACGATTGCGCATATCTAAACACGCGGGTGTTTATTACGATATGCCATTTACAACACATTTAAAGGATAGACAGAAATGCAACATTTTACACCGAGAGCACAACAAGTTTTGACCCTTGCAAGAAAGGAAGCCGCAAGGCTTAAGCATAATTATATCGGCACCGAACACATTCTCTTGGGGCTTATCCGTCTCGGCCAGGGTGTGGCGGTAAACGTTCTTCGCAAAATGGGCGTCAATCTTGAAAACGTCAGCGAGGAAATCGCGCGCCAGGTCGGCAACGCCAATCTTTTCGACGATTCCGCCTCGGATATACAACATACGCAGCGCGTAAAAAAAGTTCTAGCTTTCGCTTCGCACGAGGCGACGCAGCTTAAACACAATTACATCGGCACCGAACACATTCTTCTTGGGCTTCTCCGCGAAGGCGAGGGCGTTGCGGCGACCGTGCTACGAGAATTGGGCATCGACATCGACGCCTGCCGAAAACAGATTCTCGCGGAGCTCGACCCCAAATTTGTCGGAGACACTCCGGAAGACCCCGCAGACGACATTCCCAATGCGGAAGGCGGCGAACGTTCCGAGCAGGGCAAGCAAAGCGCCTTGAAGGCTTTCGGCCGCGACTTGACGGAGCTTGCAAAAAACCAGAAGCTCGACCCTGTCGTCGGCAGAACAAACGAGATTATGCGCGTTATCCAGATACTTTGCCGCAGAACGAAGAACAATCCGGTTCTCGTCGGCGAGGCGGGAGTCGGCAAAACGGCGATTGTGGAGGGCTTGGCGCAGGAAATCGCAAGCGGCGAAGTTCCCGAACTGCTTGCCTCAAAGCGCGTCATCACTCTCGATATGGCCCTGATGGTTGCCGGCACAAAATATCGCGGGCAGTTTGAAGAACGCATCAAGGCGGTTATGGACGAAATCGAAAAAGCGGGAGACGTCATACTTTTCATAGACGAGCTTCACACAATCGTGGGCGCGGGCGCGGCGGAAGGCGCAATGGACGCCTCGAATATTTTCAAACCCTCTTTGTCGAGGGGGTCGCTGCAATGCATCGGCGCGACGACAATAGCGGAATACCGCAAATATATCGAAAAGGACAGCGCGCTCGACCGCCGTTTTCAAAGCGTAAAGGTCGATGAGCCGTCGAGCGAAGACGCCGTGCTTATTATGAAGGGGCTTCGTCCGAATTACGAAAAGCACCACCACTGCATTTATTCCGACGAAGCGCTCGAAGCGGCGGTAAAACTTTCCGAAAGATACATAACAAGCCGCTATCTTCCCGACAAGGCAATCGACGTAATCGACGAGGCGGGTTCGCGCGCTCGCATAAAAATGCTCGAACGCCCGCAGGAGGTTCTCGACATAAACGCGAAAATCGCCGAGGCGGTCGCCGCCAAGGAAAACGCCATTCGCGACCAGCGTTTTGAAGACGCCGCAAAGTTGCGCGACACCGAAAAATCTTACATCAAGCAGCGCGAGGACATCGTCAAGGCCTGGAAAAAGTCGATGGAGGACAAGCGCGTAAACGTGACCGAAGACGACATTTATGCCGTTGTTTCCACATGGACTGGCATTCCGCTTTCGCGAATGGAAAAGGAGGAAAGCCAAAAGCTGCTCGAACTCGAAGACTGTCTGCAAAAGCGTGTCGTGGGGCAGAAGGAGGCGACAAGCGTTATCGCCCGCGCCTTGCGCCGTTCGCGTGCCGCGCTTAAAGACCCCAAGCGTCCGATTGGTTCGTTCCTATTTCTCGGCCCGACGGGGGTCGGCAAGACCTATTTGGCAAAGACTCTCGCGGAACAGATGTTCGGCAAGCAGGAGTCTCTGATACAAATCGACATGTCCGAATATATGGAGAAATATTCGGTATCGAGACTTATCGGCTCGCCGCCCGGATATGTCGGGCACGAAGACGGCGGACAGCTTACGGAACAGGTCCGCCGCAGGCCGTATAGCGTAATTCTTTTCGACGAAATCGAAAAGGCGCACCCCGATGTCGTGCAGATTTTGCTGCAAGTGCTTGAAGACGGCCGACTGACCGACAGCCTCGGCAGAACGGTCGATTTCCGCAATACGATTATCATTCTTACAAGCAATGTCGGCGCGCATGTCCTGCAAAAAAATCCCTCCATGGGATTCGGCGCTTCGGGTTTCGACGACGACTACGACAAGCTCAAGGAAAAGGTTTTGGACGAAATGAAAAAGTCGTTCCGTCCCGAATTCCTCAATCGCATAAACGACATTGTTCTTTTCAGAATGCTTACAAAGGACGATATGGAAAAAATCGTCGAGCTTGAGCTCAACAAGCTGCGTTCGAGACTTTCCGAAAAGGGAATGTCCATAAGCCTCGACAAGCCTGCGCTCGATTTTCTCATTTCAAAAGGCTGGGACGAAAAATACGGGGCACGCCCCCTCAAACGCGCGATTGAACGCGAGCTGGAAGACGCCCTTGCCGAGGAAATCCTTCGCGGTTCGCTGTGCGATGCCGGCGGCGTGATTGAAGTGGCGCTTTCGGGCGACGCCAAGAGGCTTTGTTTTTCGCAAAAGAAGGCGGGAGGCAAGGGAACTTGCAGGAAATCTTAAAATTATTGGGACTTCTAAAAATCGGTTTTCTAAAAGTTGCTAATTAAATACGCTTGTTCTTTTTCATTTCTTTCGGCGTCTATTCCGCCTTTTTCCCGTCAAATAATCAATATCTTATTAAAAAGGACGGGAGAAGAAGCAGCGGCGTATTCCATTA
>JABLTK010070389.1_pt1 | contig 12735 bp, 7 predicted proteins | sample 7160131 | NCBI WGS metagenome assembly JABLTK01 (sample SAMN14651221, study PRJNA627086) | human gut metagenome | isolation source: feces | host: Homo sapiens
AAAATTCGACGCCGGTTTTGAAATTCTCGATAACCGAACCGTCGTGCCGAATTTTCACGAAGTGACGGTGAAAGCCCCCGACATGGCGAAGTTTGCGCGTCCCGGACAGTTTGCGATACTCATGGCAAACGCCGACAGCGAACGTTCGCCCTTCACCATTATCGACTGGAACGCCGAAGAGGGCTGGGTAAAATTCATTCTGGAAGAGGTTGGCCGTTCCAGCGCGGAGGTCGGATCGCTGAAAAAAGGCGACAGACTCGCCGTTGTAAGCGGCCCCTTGGGAACGCCAATCGATTTGGACAAATTTGAAAAGGGGTCGAAAGCCCTGCTATTGGGAGGCTGCTACGGTATCGGCGCGATTTATCCCATCGCCCGCGAGCTTAACGCCCGCGGCGTGAAGGTAACGTGCGCGATAGAGGCATCGTCCGCATATATGCTTTATTATAAGGACAAGTTGGCGTCCGTTTCGGAAAAGCTCATAATCCGCACCCGCGACGGTAGCGAGGGCAAAAAGGGCGGCTGCAAAGATATTTTGGCCGAAATCGGAAACGAATTCGATTCGATAGTGTCTATAGGCTGTGTTTTTATGATGAAACAATGCGCGTCTGCCGCGCCAAAGAGCGTCAAGCATGCGCTTTGCGCCCTCAATCCCATTATGGTTGACGGCACGGGCATGTGCGGAGCGTGTCGCGTAAGCGTCGGCGGCGATACAAAATTCGCCTGTGTCGACGGTCCTTTCTTCCCGCTATTCGATGTCGATTTCACCGAGCTCGGAAAGCGCAGAACGGCATATAAACTTTTGGAAATTGAAGCAATGCCCCGTCATATCGGCGGCAAATGTCACTCATGAGGATTATAAAATGGCAGAAGAAAAACCAAGAAAATTAAAGGCGTCGGGTCTTCCGCGCCTGACGATGCCTGAACAGGACCCCAAACGTCGCGCCACAAATTTTGAGGAAGTGCCTTACGGCGTTTCTCTCGAAATGGCGATGGACGAAGCGAGCCGTTGTCTGCAATGTCCCAAACCGCGCTGTATGGCGGCTTGTCCGGTCAACATTCGCATTCCCGAATTTATCGCCGAAATATCGAAAGGCGATCCCAAGGCGGCGGCCATCAAGCTGAAAAAACAAACGGCGCTTCCCGCTGTTTGCGGCAGAGTGTGTCCACAGGAAAGCCAATGCGAAGGCAGTTGCGTATTGGGAATAAAAGGCAAGCCGGTGGCAATCGGCACGCTCGAACGTTTTTCGGCCGACTATGTGCGGCTGAACAATCTTGAGGAACTCCCCGAAAAAGCTCCCGCCACAGGCAAACGCGTGGCGATTATCGGCTGCGGCCCTGCCGGCATTACGGCGGCGGCAGACCTCGCAATAGCGGGTCACGAAGTCGAGATATTCGAGGCGCTCCACCTCCCCGGCGGCGTATTGATGTACGGCATACCGCAATTCCGTTTGCCGAAGGAAATAGTCGTCCATGAAGTCGAATCGCTGAAAAAACTGGGCGTAAAAATCCATTTAAACTATTTGGTGGGAAAACTTCGCACCGTCGATACGCTCTTGCAGGAGGGTTTTGACGCCGTATTTATCGGTTCCGGCGCGGGGCTTCCGATGTTCCTCGGCATTCCCGGCGAGAACAGCGTCGGTGTATTTTCGGCCAACGAATTTTTGACGCGCTTCAACTTGATGAAGGCGTACGATTTCCCGAATCACGGAACTACGCCCATAAACGCCAAAAACATTATAACCGTCGGCGGCGGAAACGTGGCGATGGACTCTTCGCGCACGGCTTTGAGAATCGGCGCGAAATCGACTTTGGTGTATCGCCGCGCCCGCGAGCAAATGCCGGCAAGGGCGGAGGAAGTCCACCATGCCGAACAGGAGGGCGTAGATTTCCAGATGCTGACAAATCCCAAGCGCGTAATCGCCGACGAAAACGGCAAGATAGTCGCCCTTGAATGCGTCAAGATGGAGCTTGGCGAACCCGACGCGTCGGGACGCAGAGGCGTTTCGGAAATCGCCGGAAGCGAATTCCAAATTCCCTGCGACGCGCTTGTTGTGGCAATCGGCAACCGTCCCAATCCGCTTCTTCCGATGACTTGCGCATCGCTTAAAACCACGAAGAAGGGCACGCTTGAAGTCGATGCGGAAACATTGCAAACTTCCATGCCGCAGGTGTTTGCCGGCGGCGACGTGGTAAGCGGCGCGGCTACGGTCATCAGCGCGATGGGTCAGGCGAAAATCGCCGCCCGTAGCATAAACAAATTCCTGAAAGGCGAACCCCTAAAAGATGAAACCCCGCCTGCTTCTGTCTAACGACGACGGGCTGGATTCTCCGTTCCTGCCTTCCTTCGCAAAAGCGCTTTCGCGTGTGGCCGACGTTAAAATCGTCGTGCCGGCGAAAGAGCAGAGTTGGATTGGCCGCGCATACAGCCGCCATTCGACTCTCGAAACAGTGGAGCGGGATTTTTTCGGTTTGGATTGCCAAACCGTTTCCGGAACTCCGTCCGATTGCGTGAATATCGCGCTCGGGCATCTGTTCGACACGCCGCCCGACGCCGTGGTTTCGGGGCTGAATATAGGCCAGAATATAGCCTTGCCTCTTATATGGAGCAGCGGAACTTTTGCGGCGGCTGTGGAGGGCGCGGGCTGGGGGCTTCCCGCTTTCGCCTTCTCGATGCGCCTCGAAAAAATCTATTACGAGTATTGTAGGCTAAGGCACGGGGCGGCGCCCGAACCTCTCTTGAAAAACATAGAGGAGGCTTCCGAACACGCGGCGGAATTCGTATTAAAGTCGCTTGAAGCGGGCGAATGCGGCCGCGGCGAAGTTTTAAACGTAAACTATCCCGTTAAGTATACGCGTCGAAACGAATTTAAAAAATGCGTTCCCGCGAATGCCGATTTAAAGTCCGTCTATGTAAAAAACGGCGCGGGAAAATTCGATTTCGCCTATTCGCTCGGCAATGTGAAATCCCCCAACGGGGAAATTACCGACTTGGAATGCCTCGATTCTTTTGCGGCGTGCTATTCTAAAATAGACATACTAAACCGCTAAAAGCGGGGGCGCGCAATCGGCGCGGCTATTTTGACTGTCCCGCGCCTCCAAATACGCGCGCCGTAGCGTTGAGAAAGCCGTATCCGAATTCGCTGTCGGGCTCCAAATACGCGCCTTCGACATATTCGTTCCATGCGTTTATAATTATCAGCCGCCTGGAATTTTTTTCCGCCCAATTTTTTGCAATGCGCAAATAGCGTTCAAAGTCATTGGGGTTGTTGTTTGAGGCAATGGCGCGATAAGCGCCGTCGGGAAAACGCGGGTTGCAGTCCCAACCCATGGTGACGACGGGGAAATAGGGAACTCCAAGCTTGTCTTGAATATAATCGAGTTTCGACATTGATTCGTCGCCCCATTTTTTATAATCTATATCTTCGCAGCCGTCCGTTCCTATGGGAGCGTATCCGCTGCCTTTAATTGGAACTATCATTCGCCAATTATAATGCGTCGCGCTTGACACGTTTAGGAATTTGCAAAATTCCGAAAACGAGGGCTTGGGATTATTCGGAATCGGCGGCAATTTTGGCTCTATGGCGACTTGGTTGAGCTGTACATGTACGCCGTCGAATCCGGCGTCTTTGCAAAGTTTGTCCAAATAAGAAATTCCCTCTTTCGCTTTTTCCGTGCCGCCGACGCCGTTTATAAAGTTTTTCCAGTCGAAGATGCAAAAGAGCGGTTTATTGTCCAATTTATAATAATTTTTGCGTTTGAAATACATTTCGACAATCCGCTTGGAAATCTTCTTGAATTCGTCGAGCGAAATTCGGGCGTTTAGAAACGGCGGCGTTTTAGCCTTTACCGCCTTTGTATTATCCCAAGTATGGTTGACGCCGTGGTTTGCCCACATCAGGCAAAATTTCATTCTTTCCGAATTCGGGGCTTTAAGGAAGCCGTCGTTTAAAGCCGCTTCCAAAAAGGGTTTGCCTTCATACCAATACCAGTCGAAGAAGAAAACGTTTATTCCTGCGGCGAGGGCGGCGTCTATTTTACGGGCGGCAACGACGGGATTGCTTTCGTCTTCGTATCCCCAAAGCGGCACTTTCGGCTGTTTGTGCCCCTTGAATTTGGGTTTTGAGGTGTATACGTTTTGCCATTCGCCCTTGCCGTGGCTAAAAAGCCCGAGATCTTCGCGCCAACGCGGGTCGCTATGGTAGGCGGGCCAAACATACGCCGCGACATCGCAATTTGCGTATGTCGAAACTGTTAAGAGCAGAAAGCATATAAATTTTATCATATTTTTCATCTTGTCAAAAAAATCAATTTAGGTTTAGGCGCAAAAAAACTATTTTCTCAAAATATTTTTTTTCTCCCGTTTCGTATATCAACCCTATTTTTCCGTCGGGCAGGACGCACATATCGGAGTAGGCGGAGGGGGTTTTTTCTCCTGCGGAAAATTCGCGTTTCCATCGCGGTTTTTCCGCAATCTGCGGGCAGCCGCGTTTAAAACAATCGAGATATTCGCTTCCGTCGGCGACTTTCAGCGTCAGATTGACCCGCTTCTTCCCGTGTTCCGGATTTGAAAACGCGACGTATTCTTTGCCGTCCTTTTCAAAAGAGATAAACGTTCCCTGGCAGACGGGTTCGAGAAGTTCAAAATCGTATGCCGAAGCGCGCCAGCTTTCTCCGAAGTCGAAACCGGCCGCCACGCGTCTGTAACGCGGAATGTTCATATTTTTAAGGCTGTTTTGAACGCGCATATTGAGAAAGAGGCAATCGCCGATTTGCGCGATTTGCGATTCGTTTGCCGAGGGGAAATCGCACCATTTCCCGAGACGCCAAGTCTTTCCGAAATCGTCGCTATATATTGCGCCCGCCCGCCAAATGTCTTTTTTTGCGGTGTTGACGGGAACGACTATTCTTCCCGAATGTTCGCCGCCTTTTATTTGTATGCCGCCTCCGGGGCCGACGGCATACCAAGCGCCTTTTTCCAGATTTAGTTCTTTGGTTAAATCGCGGGGTTTTGTCCAGGAAAGCCCGCCGTCGCAGGATTCGCAAACAAAGATGCGGCGCGTGTGGGCGTCGGGATAATTTCCCATGGTCGATTCGGTATATCCCGCGGGCGTATGCGCCATCACGAGTATGATTTTTCCGCTTTTTTCGTCGAGCACGGGAACGGGGTTTCCGAACGTTCCGACGGAGTCCGACGCTATGACGGCCATATCCGACCATGTAGCCCCCCCGTCGGCGGAGCGTCGAACGACCAGATTTATATGGCCGTCGTCGCCCGAAGCCTTCATTCTCGCTTCGCAAAAGGCGAGAATTGCGCCGTCTTTTGCCGTGCACAAAGCGGGAATTCTAAAAGTATGCACGCCGAAATCGCCTGCTTTATACGGGGTAGAGACGATTTCGATTTTGGCGGCGGAAAACCCCGAACACGCCGCGACGGCGAAGAAAAACAGTCCGACAATCAATTTCTTCATAAGCAGCGTTTTTTAGGTTGTTGCTTGCCAATGGGGGATTTTTATCGCGTCGGATTTCTTTTGTAAAGGTTTTTGCGCAAAGGCGGGTTAATCGAACCCGAACGGGCAACGCGAGATTAACCCTTAACAAAAAAAATGTCCATTCCGCAGCGCGAACAATCGAGACGAATGCGCAAGTCGGCGGATTCGTTTCTGAGAACAAGTGGCTCTTTCAATTTTTGCGGCGAATTTTTTTTACACATTCCGAGTTCGCGCAAAATGCAGTGTTTGGTTGTCATAACGCGCTCGCCGTAAATCGGTTTGGCACCGCTTTCGTAGGCGTAGGAGGAAACTTTTGCGCCGAATTTTTTATAAAACTCTTCGGCATATTTGTTGTTTATGTTTGCCTCGGCGCCGAGGGGCGCGGGGAAGGCATTGTAAAATTCGGGTTTCCGCGGAACGTACTTTTTCAATTCGAGATTGTACGCGGCGACGATATTTGCCGCAAGCAGGGCGCAAAGCTCGCGGCGGACGGCGTTTGTTTCCGCCGCCTTCAAAAAAGGCACGGCATCGGGCGCAAAGCGCACTTTGTCGGTTATAAACGGGGTATCGCCGAGTTTTGCAAGGTTTTGCGCCAGCTTTGCTTTTGCCGTTTCGATGTTTTGAGCGGTTTCAAATTTTGAAATTTTTACCGAGGCCTCGACGTTTCTGTCGTCGAGGGTTTTCATTGTAAAGATTATTTCCCCCCCGTTTTGCCGCAGACTGATTTCGACCGGTATTTTTCTTAGCGGTTTTTTTTCGAGCGAATTTTCAAAGACAACGTTTTTGTTTCTGAAAATTTTTGCGCCAGCGGGAATGAAAATGGAATCGGCGGGGTGTCCGACATAAACTTTGTCGCGGTCGATTTTATTTACCGCCGCGCCGAATGTTTCTCCGCGGAATTCAAAAAGAAGGCCGTCGCCGTTGGCGAAAACGGAATCGGCGTCGGCGAAAGAAAATCCGTTTTTGAGGGAGTTCCCCGTTTCCCCCATATATTCGCCTTTGGCCTTGGGCGTTTCAAAGGCGGCGCAACCGTCCTGCGTGCCGTGAAGATGGTATTCGCAGAATGCGCGGTTGAAGGATTTTTGCGGCGCGGCTTCAAATGCGGTTTCGACATCGCCGTAGGAGGATTTTTGCATGCGTCTCTTGGCAAGCTCGATGTCGATTTTTTTCCGGTAAAAGGAGGTTATGTTTTTTACGTAATTTGCGTCTTTCAGGCGACCCTCTATTTTGAAAATATCGACGCCGGCGTCGAGCATTGCGCCTATCGACTTTGAGCGGTTCATGTCGCGCAGGGAGAGATAATGCGCGGGCGGGGCTATTTGGTTTAAGTCGGCGTCGAGCAGTTCGTATTTCATTCTGCACGGTTGGGCGCATTCTCCGCGGTTGCCGCTTCTTCCGCCGATGGCGTAGCTCAGCCAGCATTGTCCGCTGTACGACACGCAAAGCGCGCCGTGGGCAAAACATTCCAGTCGGGTCGAAGGGTTTAGGGATTTTGAAATTTCGGAAATTTCCCCGAGGGAAAGCTCGCGCGCCACGACGATTGTGTCGAACCCGCAGGCTTCCAAAAATTTGGCCTTTTCCCCTGATACGGTATGGCATTGGGTGCTTGCGTGAACGGGCATTGGCGGCAGGCCGTATTGAAGCAGTCCCAAATCCTGAACTATAAGCGCGTCGACATTGGCGTTGTAAAGTTTCCACGCCAGTTTTGCGGCTCTGGGGATTTCCGCGTCGGAAAGAATGGTGTTGAGGGCGGCATACACTTTGCAGCCGTACAGATGGGCGAACCCGCAAAGTTCGGCAATGTCTTCCGTCGTGTTTGCCGCGGCGCTTCTTGCGCCGAATTCGTCCGCGCCGATATAGACGGCGTCCGCGCCGCAGAGTATGGCCTGTTTTGCGGTTTCCGCATCTTTGGCGGGGCTTAAAAGTTCTATTTTTCGCATAAACAGGCCATTGTCTAATCGGCGTTTTTCGGTTTCCAGAAACAGAGCGCGACAAAAATAACCGCAAGCAGGGCGAGCGGCAGCCAGCCGTTGGTCATGCCTGCGTTTCCGAAATAGACGATATTTTCGCTTTGCCCTATTTTAAACATTCCGCGATATGTCTGTATGGAGAATACGATGCCCGCGTGCATGGCAATCGGCGCCCATAAGATTTTTGTGCGCATATATATCAGACATAAGACAGCGCCGAATATAAAGAGGGCGAGAAAGGGAACCCATGAGAAATCCCACGCTATGCCGACCGTATCGTACCAGGCGACAAAAAAACCGATATCCCAAGACGAATTATGAACGCCCCCCGGCAGCTCGTTCCATATCGAGTTGGGGACTTTAAAATGTTTGTAGGCGAAAAAAAGCGAACTCAGCACGACGGCAGAAAGCGCGTCGAGGGCGGTATATATCGAGCGCATAATGAGGCAGCGCATAACGAGCTCTTCGAGAAAGCCGAGAATAAGTCCGGCAAGAATGGCCGACCCCATTACGCGCAAAAGCTTGTCGCCCGAAAAGCCGCCTTCAAGCGCGACGTTGCAGAAGAAATACTGAAATGTAAAAATGGTAGCCGAGAGCACGACGCCCGCGAAGAAGAAAATGAAAAAATATTTTAACGCGCCGAACGAAATCGGGAGTCCGATATTTCGTATGGAAAAAAGTTTGCAGCGTTTCATCATCCACGGCAGGCCGAGTATAATCGGCGCCCATCTCAAGCGGTCGTAGAAAACGTCGATGCCTTTTCCCAGAAGCCAGCGGGTGGTTTCGGTCGATTCCATTGAGTCTATCCATTCCACAATCCAATAGGTTGGGGCGGTCAGTATGGAGGCGAAAAGCGTCGCGCCCAAATATATAAAAAGAAACAATCCCAAACCTTCAAACGAGCGGCTTGAAGGGCTTAGTCCGAACAGCATCAATTCTTTTTCGCGCTTAAACATGGGGCAAACAGTAGGAAGAAAAAATTTTTTTTAAAGACAAAAATCAGCATCAAACGTCCGCTTCGTTTTTTCGGACGCCCAAAAGCGGGTCAAATGCGCATAAAAGACTCTAATTAATGCAAGAATGATTAAAAAAAAGCTGGAAATTTGAGACGTTTAGGTGTTGAATACTGTCATCAAGTAGTAGCGGACGTTTCAAATTGGGGCGTCTGCATGAGCAGTTTTCATACTTTAATCAGATTGCACATGACATTTAATTCTAAAATTTTAAAAGGGGTGTTTGTCTTAATCCTCGCCGTGTTGGCGTCGTCTCGCATAGCCGTCGCCCAGGGCGTTGCGCAAATGGGCACTACCGATTTGAAGAACGAGGCGAGCGCGCTTGTCGACGAAAAAAGATATATCGAAGCCCGTCCTTATATCGTGGAGCTTATCAAGCGCATAAGCGATTCCGACGATAAAAATCTCAAGAAAGAGCTTGAGCAGATGTATTACTTTGAGGCTTTCGGCTATCTTCAGGAATACAATTCCACCCCGAGCAACAATTTGATGGAAAAAGCCATCGCCGGTTTCGACAAGGTTCTTGCGAACTACCCGAACGGTCAATATGCGGAGTCCGCCATACGCACAAAAGCTTCGTGCTACGACGCCCTCAACAATCTTGAAAAGGCCATGGCAACCCGCGAACTTCTCCTGAACCGTCCGTATGTGGACAAGCTCAACCACAGGGAGCAATACGTAATCGTAAAACAGATTGCCGAAAGACTTTACAACAACCGCAAATGGGACATCGGCCAAAAATGGTTTGAAAGAATGCTCAATATGGCGACGCTTCCCGAAGACAAGGTTTTTGCCGCCGCCGGTTTAATCCAATGCGCCATAACAAAAAAAGACTACGATACGGTTAAAAAATATTTTCCGTATATGGTTTACGACGCTCCCGCACGCAGCGATATCGCCTTGAATTACGCGCTTCTTCTTGCCGGCGACGACCTCGCCAAGAAGGAAAAATTCAGCGACGCCTCCGTATTTTACAGCATGGTTCTCAGCCGCGACACAATCGTTGCCAATCTGAAAAGATTCCTCGACAAGGCGCAGAAACAGCTCGACAGAATTTCAAAATCGTCTCCCGACAGTCCCGCGGCGCAGGAACTTTCGGTTAAAGTGGCCACCTACGACGCCATGGTAAAGGCGATGGAAGGCGTAGAAGACTATACCGCCGACCTTATGGCTCGCAACGCCCGCAATTATATGCTTACCGAACGCGACTTTGAAAGCTTCTGGTCTTACTGGCAAATGCTCAAAACCTTCCCCGACCACCAGAGCATAGAGGACTTTTATATGGCGGCGATAGTCGGCGCATATAAAATCGGCAAAGACGACATTATGTTTGAACTTTGTCAGGAATATCTGAAAAAACATGAAGAGGGCAATTATGTCAAAGACGTACAGCTCCAAGTTGCGCAATACTATTTGAGAAAAAAGGATTATCCCGCCTTCTTCCAGCTCGCCAAAAAGTTCATAGCTGAAAATCCCGACGAAGGCCAGTTCTCGGCGGACTTCATATTCCTTATGGGCAAGACCTGGCTCGATATGCAGAAGTATTCCGAGCTTACGAAGACTTTTGAAAAATACGCAAAGGAAAATCCCGACACCGCAATTTCCGAAGGCTGCATGTATTGGTCGGGTATCGCCTATTTGGCCATTGGAGACTTTAAAAACGCCATGCGCGTTTTGGTAAAAATGATAGACGAATTCCCCAACGGCCAATACGCCGAAGACGGAATGTACCGCCGCGGCGTTGCGGCTTTCGGCGCGGGCGACTTCAATGTGGCGCGCGACACTCTCGAAGATTTTATCAACCGCTATCCCGACAGCCAGCTGCGCGGCGAAGTCGAGTTCTTCCTCGGCGATATTTACGCGAACAACGCCGAAATAGAGCTTGCGATGAAGCACTACAAGCAGGTTGAAAATTACACCAAGAACCAAAGCTTTATCGACAACGCATACGTGCAGGCGGCAAAATTGCTCCATAATCTCGAAAGATATGGCGAGGAAATCTCCCTGATGGACGCCTATCTTGAAAGATTCCCCAAAGGAATATGCTCGACGGCAATCTACAACAAGGCGAAAGCGCTCGAACTTATGGGTATGCCCGCCGACGCGCTCGCGCTTTACCGCGAGGCCATCGAAAAATACGGCGCGAACAAGTTGGACGACGGCGTCGACAAAATGGTTCTCGACTACGACAGAATGTACACCGAAAACGAAGTGAAACTTAAAGCGACTGTCGAATTCCTGAAAAAGCTTCTTGTGGACAAGGAATTGCTGCAAAATATGGTTGCCGTTCCCGCCAAACGCTACCGCTATTTTCAGGACAATCCTAAAATCGACCGCCGTTTGTACGAAAAATTCAAGCGCGACAAGGCTTTCGACGAGCGTCTTTACAAAGACAAGACGACAATTAAAAACCTTCTCGACCAGTATTCGCTCCAGATTGCCAATTATCCGAAGGGCGGTGTCGAAAAGGTGTTTAACGAAATGATTGAAAAAGCCAAAGACGCCAAAAACAACACCCTTGCATACCGTCTGATGATGGGGCTCGACGCTTCCGGCAAAAAAGTCGGCGGAGAAAAGATGTTCAACGAGGACGACATAAAGGGCGCGTCGGTTCGCACGCTCGTATGGATAGGCAAAGTAAACGAAAAATACGGCGCGGAACACGCCCGTAAGGCGTTTACGGAAGCCATGGACAGGGAAGAATATGAATATTTAATCGACGCAATGTTCGGATCGGCACAACTCGAACAGAGACTTGCTGTAAAAGGCCAGGGTAAATGGGAAGATGTCATAAAGCTCTACGAGGGCATCGAAGACCAGTTCCCGTCCGACCCGCGCGCGGCCGAAGCCGTGTTGAGAAAGGCCGAAGTTCTCACAAAGCTCGGCAAACGCGATCAGGCAATCAAATATTACGAGCAGATTCTGAAATCCCCCTCGTGGCGCGGCGAAGCATATGCCGAAGCCCTTTACAGGCTCGGTATGATAGCGCAACACGACAAGAAAATCGACGCGGCGATTATGTATTTCGACCGTTGTTATCTCGGATACGCAAACTGCTACAAGTGGACGGGAAAAGCCCTGCTTGCAGCCGCGCAGCTCCATGTCGCCCGCGGCGAAACGGGAAAAGCCAAGGAAATATGCGACGAGTTTATCGACAATAAACTAAACGAGCAATCACCGGATTACGCCGAAATTAAACAATATCGCAAAACACTTTAAGAGGACGACGAAAATGAAGATTTTAAAAACAACGGCATTCTCAGCGGCTTGCGCCTTTTTAGCCTGCGCGTCGTTCGCGCAACAGCCCGCGGCAAACGCGGCACAAGCAGCCAAGGCGGCTCCCGCCCAATCCGCGGAACAACCCGCGCCCGCTACAATGAATGTGGCTTCAAACGAAGACCGCTCCTATCTTGCCGACTACGACGGAAAATCCGCGACCGTAACTTTGTTCGACGAAAAGGCGAAAAGGGAAAATGTCGCAACATTCAAGTCTGCGACTGACTCAGCAGTGGTGTTCGTTGGCGGCGGCGGCGATTACTCCGTTTCCAAAAAGAAACCGTCTTCGCTAAAAGTTGTGGTAAAACCCGACGGCAACTGGTTCAGAATCCGCACGGCGTTGGCGCGCGAAAATTGGGACGAGGCAATCGCATATATGCGCCCCTTCGTATACCCTCTTATACCTTTAATGTCGATAACGGACGAAAATTTCAAAGGCTACGTCTATCTTGAAATGTACCTGAACGCGCTCATGAACGCGCAAAGACCGAAAGAGGCTATTGCCATAATCGACGCACTGCGTTTGGGCGATTGCGCGCCCGCGCTCGTTTCGACTTGCCTTTCGGTTGCCGAATCGCTTGCCAAGTCCGGTAACAAGAAGGCCGCGCTCGACATCGTGGAAAAAGCGCCTTTTACGGGCATATACGCACAGATTATTCCCGATTTCTTCCCCGTTCTTGCGGAACTTCGCAAGCAGGGAATGATGCAGGAATGCGGCGTGTTTTACACAAAGCTGATGGCCGTGGACAGCCCAAGCAAAAACGAGGCAACCCTTTGGATGGTTTATTGCGACCTCAGTCTCGGCAAAAAAATGTCGGCTGAAATCTATCTAAACCAGATGAATCTCGACAAGAAATCGCCCGAATTTTCGCTCTTGAAAATGACGCAGGGAATGTTGGCGGCCAAAGCCGACAAGCCGAATTGCTTTCTCCCTGCGGTCGGGGTTGTTTTCGGTGTCGATTATGCGCAAAACGTCGTCGCGTCCTT
>JABLTK010073533.1_pt1 | contig 12732 bp, 20 predicted proteins | sample 7160131 | NCBI WGS metagenome assembly JABLTK01 (sample SAMN14651221, study PRJNA627086) | human gut metagenome | isolation source: feces | host: Homo sapiens
ATGATTGTATTGAAAGGATTGAAAGGAGAAGAATTGAATGAAATGGATTTGAGTGAATTGGTTGAGAATGAGATTGTTGATTTGAATGAAGATGGAAGGAGATGGGAAGGAGAAGTATTAAAAGGAATGCAGAGAATAGTTACAACATGATACGCAATTACTAATAATGCCAAGATCCATCCATCACATCTCCCAGTGTCATACAACAATATAACCCATTGTACACAACTTAAACAAATTTCCAATAAAGTTATATTGACAGAACTGAAAGCGCGTACTTTCATTGTTTCCGCTCTAATGGCTATCGATCCTGATTTTCAATTAGGAAGGTTTGACATTACTACATTATTGATATTCTAGCATTATCCGGGTGGAAATGCACAACTTTATGACATATGGGGACGTAGTGTTTAATGCTAGTCCTCGATTAAATATTATTATTGGACAGAATGGATCTGGAAAAGTAGATATGTAGTTATCGTAATTATTACTTGTAGAGTACAATCGCTTGTGCCGTATGTCTAGCTCTTGGTGAAGATATAAAACTTCTTTTAAGAGGGAATAGACTCGAGGAGTTTATTAGATATGGAGAAAGAGAAGCTAGAGTCAAAGTGGGTTTTCTTTTGTGAAATCATTGCAGATGTTCCTTAAAGGAGAAACCAGTGTTATCAGTGTCGAAGTGAGAATCCGACAGGGAGTTACTGACTATTATATCAATAACAAACCCCAAAAGAAGGAGAAATTGAAAGAACTCAGAAGAGTACTCAAGATTGATCTGAACAACTTGTGTCAGTTCCTTCCTCAAGATCGAGTTGCTGATTTCGTCAGTCAGACTCCACAAAAGCGTCTTCGTGAGTTTGAAAAGTCAGTTGGTGGAGAATCCTTTGTCATTTTCTGTAGCAGGGATGATTCCTAGTTCAATACACATACCGAACTTATCAATATACAACAGCAGCAGCGTTCAAACGAAAATGAAATCGCCCGTAAAGAACAGAAAATAACGATAGAAGAAGAGATCAACAGTACTCTTCGTCGTGAGAAAGATAAACTAGAAAAGCAACAGAAACTCAAAGAAGAAGTAGATCTGAAAGATTCTTCTTATGTAGAACCGTTTGCTGGAATTGCATGTCAAGATGGTAACGTATGATACAAAAACAAAAACTGCTCGAGAATTGAAAGAGGAGATTTCTGGGCTTAAGAAGAAGATAAAGGTAATAGATGCAGAAGATCGAGATCTTCGTCTTCGAATCACTGCATTCAAAACCTCACTTGAAAAGATGAATACAATGTCCGTTTCATTGAGATGGATGAAAAGTAGACTGAGTCAAAGTCGAGAGAAGGGTGGACGTTTGGAAAGTGATTATGATGAAAAGAAGGAAGTTTATCGTAGACTGATATTTGAGGTAGGAGAAAGACAAAGAATACAAACTAGTTTCAACGTGCTGAAAAGATGCTTAAGAGTATTGAAGACAATCGTCGTGAATTGAAGACTAAGGTACCATCTGATAGAGAGAATGATGAATAGCTAAAACAGAAGCAGAAGTCATTACAACAACTCGAAGAGAACCTGGAGCAGATGGAAGATCCAGCCACCTTACGAGAACGAATGAATCAAGTGAATGCAGAAGTGATACGATTGAAAGAGAAGCGTGATGAGATTCAAGGACCATTGGAGGAAACACGAACTCATCGTCAGGAGTGCATGCACCAGAGACAATCCGTGGTGACAGTATTGAGAAAGTTGACAAATACAATGGAACAGCAATATCAGCACATCAAGAGAATTGATGAAGTGAGACTGAATGAGAAGAATGATAGATAGAATCTCTTCAAGGCGTTTCAGTGGGTCCAATCAAACAAATCTAGGTTTAAGCATGCTGTTTATGGACCTATTCTGAATGAAGTTCAGTTCAAGGAACGATTGCACGCTCAGTGGTTTGAGAATACTACTTCCAGAAATGTCTTAACATCATTTGTTGTTGAGTGTTCTGAAGACTATGATTTCCTTCTTTCTGAATTACGTGAGAAACAAGGAATTCCAATTAACTGTATGTTAGCTGATGTAAGAATAGTTAGAGAGAATGAGTCACAGGATCAAATCATCATTCGTCCTATGTGGTCTGAAAGACGGATGAAAGAGATGCATTTCACGAATACACTTATGAATCTAGTAGAAGGGCCTGAGGCAGTTCGCCGAGCTCTTTACAACTATACTGCATTTCGGTTTATTGTTACTGCAGATGATAACTGGTCTCCTCCTTTACAGCTTAATCGACTTGATGAATCTGACAGTGATAATGATAATAATCTCATTGTTATGACACCTCATAGCCAGTAAGCCTTGTGAGATTAGTGTTATCTAGAATCCGTTTATATGTCTCTCGATATCGCAATGCAGTGACTGGTCAAAGAGATATGTCAACACAAGTAGCATTGTTGAGAAATCTTTCCTATGTGATGTTTGGTGATAATGTTAATGAGGAGAAAATTGTAAGAGAATGAGGAGGAATACATGATTAGAATGAAAACAGGAAGAAACTTAGCGACTTCGATCAACAACTAGCTCAGCTTGAACAAACTCAGAAGAGATATCTTGACGAAATGGAGAGAATGAATGAAGCAATCAATGGATTGGAAGAAAAACGAAAACAGTATGATCAACAGAAGCATGATCGTATTAAGACACAACATTTGATCAAATCTACCAAAGAAGAGGTTATAATGAGTCTGATTGATCATAAGAATAGATTGACCGAATTCAGCAGGATTTGGATCGTGATACAAATGAAGACAAACAGAAGTTCGTGAACGAAATGAAGAGTTTCAATACAAAACGTCTTAAGACTCTTCAAGAACGTCGCTCCCTTCTCTATGAGATAATAGAGTTGTCTATTAGTAATGAGGTGATGACTCAACTAATCAAATCTCGCAGTGTCATCCTAGAGGATCTGAATCGAGAATGTGAAGAGAAATCAAAGCAAGTCAGATTGATCAAACAACAGAAGGAAGAGAAAGAGAAACATCTAGCTGATATAAAGGCAGAATTGAAGGCCATGAAGGTAGAGAGAAGGAGAAATATTTACTTGTAGGAGTTTATCTATAATGAAAGTGGATTGTTTCGTTGTGGAAATAATCCTGATCCAACAGCTTTACGGTGTGTATGTCCTGGAGGCAGATGCGTGAAGAGTGTAAATGAGAGAAAGGATTTTGAGAAGTAGGAGAAGACGTCATTACTTCAAGCTGTTTTTGATAAGGCGTTTACAACTGATTTGGATGAGTGCAAGGCTATGTTACGTGTGAACAATGATAAAATAAGAGAGATTCGAGTAAACACAAAGTCAATTGAAGAATATGAGAATCGTGAACAGAAGATCGAGCTCATGAAGAAGGAAATGGAAGAATTGAAGTAATAGAGACCATGAATTGTAACTCATAGAACTCAAACTACTGCTTTAGTATCAAGAATTGCCCAGAAAGAAAAAGATTTCATGGAAACATTAGATCGACTTGTTTGTAAGTTGAATGTGAGCTTCTCCTTGTACATGGATAATATCCAATGCAAAGGAGTCGTTGAGTTAATCAATGGAGATAGTTTCAATCTAACTGGATTGGATATCAAGGTGAGTTTCCGAAGAGATCAGGATCTTCAAAGTCTCAATGGAATGGTCCAGAGTGGTGGAGTTCATATTGATGTCCGTGATCATTCATAGGAGAAGTCCTTGTCAACAATTCTCTTCTTATTATCACTTCAAGAGATGGTTTCATTCCCATTCCGTTTTATTGATGAAGTGAGATACTGTGATTGGATTGATTATAGATCAACCAGAATATGGACAAGCGTAATGAACGTTACGTGATGCAACAGCTCTTGTATAAGGGAAAATCTCATGGTTCACATGGTCCTCAGACATTTATTATCACTCCTAAGTTATTGACTGATTTCCCGTGAGTGATGATTAGTAGTTTGATTGTAGATTTGATGATGGAGTTACTTTTCATATTATCTTCCAAGGACAGTATTTACCTGCTGGTTTTAGTTGGGATACAATGGTGCGTTATTATCGAAATCAAGGAAGGAGGAGATCATTACAGAACGAAGAAGAACCTCCATCAAAGCGTAATAGAGTTGATGAAGACAGTGAAACAGAATAGAAGCCTTATAACTGTTTGAAACAAACACATTTACTGAGGTGGATGTGGTTTCCATTTCAATTTGGTTGGATCACAAAGAGTATGAGGAATCTTAGTGGTTCTGAAGTAATTATCCACAATCTACAAATGATCACATTCCTTCGGAAATCACTTCTTCGGAAATCATAGCTACATATTGTCCTTTCCACATCCTTAGTAATCCTAATGTATCTAATGTACTAACAATATCATCAATCTTCATTGAAGTTTTTGTACTAATCCATCATATCAAACACACATATTCATTACCTAATATCTTTCACACTACATGAACAATGTGCTTCACGTAGAGTACTCATAATTGCATATGTCCAATAACTACGATAACTGATTCGACCCAGATCACTGAGAGGTTTCTCCGGTGACCCAACTTTGTTCTCCAATTTCGACAACTCATATGAGAACGAAATCAAAAACTTGCCATATCCAGTCCGTTGAACAAATGGAAGACTACAAATACATGCTAGATTATATCCTTCTTGAGAATTCTTATCTTTGGAGAAATATCCGACCTAATATTCACAAGAGGACACATGCATTACAATATGACTCCCTTCTTCATCTTCTTCACAGAGAACGTAAAAGAAGAAGGGATAAGTGTCATAATAGATTGTTTTGTGTTCAATGAAGAGTTTAGCCATGAGACACAGATTCTGACAGTACTCGACTTCCTTGTTTCCATCTACCTCATACATGAGTAAATGGCCATCTCGATAGATTTCTGGGCCAGGAGGATGTGAATATGTGCAAATCAGCGAGTGACGATCAAGTTCAGCAGCAGAACGATAATATTTCAAACAGAATTCACAGATGAAGAGTTTAGGCACTTGATATGTTTCTGGATAGGGAGAATAGTACCAACACTCAACCTCATGATTCCCAATCTCAATCGACTCAATGCATTTAATCTTTAGATGAAAAAATATCAATAGTGGAACCTTTGTTAACTCTCCCTGTTCTTTTTCTAAGAGGTTTGGCTCTCCAGTACTTTTCTACTCTAAATAAAGTGAATGAAGAATACTTTATCTGAATAGGAACAGTCCACATCACGAAGACGTTTCATACTCTTCTTGTTCAGAGGAGAGATTCGCGATGCTGACACCCATCCTTCCATTCGTTTGTCATCTACATAATACAACAATAAATAAACAATACAATCAACATAGTGAATGTAATACTCATATTCTTTCGAACCATTTTCATTTACCTTCTCCCGTATTTGCTGAACTATTCCACTATCTACAAATAAAGAATAACAACAATCATGACGATAAGTGTCATCGGCCCACTGAGCAGCAACGTGTTGATCGATATAATAACGACACTCTGAAATCGACATCCACGTGTTCTCAGAAGAAACGAATGAGAATAGTTACTGAAGAAAGATAGATATAGAAGTAAAAGAAGCACAAATCAGGTGCCACTGTAGTATAGTTGGTCAGTACATCACGTTGTGGCCGTGATAACCCGTGTTCGAATCACGGCAGGGGCATTCTTTTTCTATGTTTCGGGTGTTCTCTTCCATCCCTCACTCTCTTTCTCACCATCCCTCCTTTATTTTCCGTTCATTTTCAAAACAGTAAGGGGAGTATGAATGGAATCAGGAGTAGAATACTCGGTTTGGATGATGATTTCAGTTCTCTGACTCCAAGTGAAGAGAAGGATTTGTAGGGTGTTATTGTTGCAAGCAATCTCCGTAGAGAAGGCATTTATGAGAAACTAAACCGGATTGTTGACCATAAGTCGACTCACCATTACACTACACACGATCCAATTCCACCTGAGGTAGTTGAAGATGAACCATCGATCGCCTATCTTGTCAATGAGAAGCCGGTTGATTATTCTGTTGTGTGCTAATTGCATTGATAATAGTTAGACGTATGAGGGAAAACGATGTCTTTCAGTAGGGTTGTGTGGAGTTCCTAATGTTGGAAAAAGTACTCTATTGAATACACTTATCGGCGAAAAAGTGTCTGCCGTGAGTAATAAGCCAAACACTACACGATGTGCTATGTTGGGGATCCGGACAGTCGATAATGTCCAACTCGTCTTTTATGATACACCTGGGATTCTTTGGGGTGTGTCTACATCGAAATGGGAAGCAGAATGGTCTCAAGTTGCAGAAATGACGATTCAGAAGCTAGATGCCATTGTTGCTGTTTGGATAGGAGGAAACTATAATATCTAGATGATTGATGCATCAAAACCACTCTCCTTGCTTAATCAAGAGGTGCTAAAGCGTCTTTGTACAGTGTCTTTTACCCATAATTCGTTACTCTATGTAGCGCTGAATAAGGTAGACTTAGTAGAACCGAAAATACAGTTGCTACAGTATTCCAACAAGATTTCGGAACTGATCTGGAAAACAAAGATATCACTGTTAAAATCGACAAATTCATTGTCATTAGATCAGAAGGAGTGGGAGAATGAAGATTTGTTTATGATCTCTGCTTTACAAAAGGATGGGACGGAAGATTTGCTTCAAGCGCTTTGCAAGAAGGCAAAACCAGGAGAATGGAAGTATGCTGAGACGATTAAGAGTGATTTGAGTGACGACAAACGTGCCAATGAGATTGTGAGAGAGAAGGTATTCAAATATCTTAGCGGAAATGTTCCTTTCGATATGCAAACGGAAGTGAAAGGATGGAAAGAAGAGAATGGTCTATCATCACTACAAGTAGAAATATCGGTAACACTATTGGGTCATATACAATATATAGGTGCAGAACAGTGAGGATTTGAAGAAGCTAGCTGCCATTCAACGGAAGTTGGAAAAGACAAGTGGACTCGAACTTACATCATTCCTTGGGAAAAAAGTTCGAGTTCAGATCCTTTTACAATCAAAAGAATCATGATATGTGCTATAGTACTTGTGTTTGAAACCAAACCGAAATGCCGTTTTATGGCTTCTTCACAAAAGACCATCCATTTCTATTGATAGTTGAATCAATGGGAAAGAAGGCGAAGAAGAGTACCAAACAAGCATGGAAGAAGTCGGAAGCAGCAAAGGAGTATGAGGAAGCACTCAAAACAGTGAAGGAAGATGAGAGAATTGCTAACGAAGCTTCCGATAAGTTGTTCTTTGTCGATACTACTGGTTTTTGTTGGATTCGAGGACATAACCGTTTAGGCTCAGACCGGCTTCGTAAGAAGATTTTTGAAGATGAGGTCGGTGAATCTATACCAAAAGAGGAAAGGAGGAAAGTGGACATGCTCAAGAAACAGTTAGAGAAGGTTGATTCTTTGTGTTTTTTCTGACCTGTAGAAGAAAGATGGGAATCCAAAAAAGAGACATTCCAAAGTTGCTACCTATGATCTATGGGAAGCAGAAGCTCCTAGTATGGGTTTACCTCGTTATTCTGATTCTTAGAGAAACTGGATTCTAAGAATTTCTTGAAACCATCTGATTTGGAAGTGTCTAACAAATCGAAGAAGACTGTATGTTGTCAAGAGGGTGTGTTACTTGTAGCCATACATCGTCAATAAACCAAACTCCTATCCTTCTGTTCCGATTCCACAACCAGGTACAAGTTACAATCCAGACCACGAGCAGCATCAAGATGTGTTGGGAGAAGCTTTAGCGAAAGAGTTAGAGTACGAAGCCCGTATTGAGAAAGAAAAGGAATTGCCAGGTGGAATAACAAAGCAAGAGCTGATGGATCAGAAACTGTCAAGTGATATATTAGCAGTTGTTCTGCGTATTGTATGTAAATTGTAGTCATCCTTACTATTTGATGAAGAGGAAGATGTTCATATCAATGTACCTGAAGATGATGTTGAAGATGAACCATTGTATATTGGACCTACATCAGATAAAAGAATTCCAGCAGCCAAGCGTCGTCGTAGACAAGAAATGGATGAGGAACGCAGAGAGGCTGAGAAACGACGAAAAGAAAGGCAATTTTTGCATCAGGTGAATGAGTGAGGATGAGAAGAGAGAATGAAGTGTAGAAGTCACAAGATTGCTAAGAGTGTGGAAGAAGAAGAGAAAAAGAAGGAAGAGGAACGGTTACAGGAAGAAGAGTTCAAGAAACTGAAAGAGAAACAGGAGGTTCCTGCTATTATTCGAGGAGGCATGGCAGTATATCCTTGAGAGAGTGATGAATGAGTTACTTAACCTATACGAAGGAAGTACCCAAGGCTGAGCTCTTGTTTTCAGATGAAATCACGGGTAGTTTACGTACAATGAAAAATGTAACGTCTGCTGTAAAGGATCGTGCAGAGTCCATTGATCGTCGTCATTTGTATCAAGCAGGTGGACCGAGGCCAGAGGAGAAGTATCGTTGGTTACGTATCAAAAAGGGAGTGTATCGTTTCTAAGTTGTTTAGATATTTTGTTTGTTTGATGAGCCTTTTTTTGGCGCAATTTGGGTCAAGGATTGGGTCAACGAATACAAGTAATTCTTTTTGTACAGTCTTATTCTCCATTTTGGAAATCCTTGGTATACATTATCCCTGATTTATGACAGAATTGACGCCATACTTCAGCGAAAGCAAGTATACCTTCAAGTACTCTATCGGAGATATTTTATGTTCTGATATTCACAATGTTCCCGTAGTAGGAAATGAGGTTTCTAGCTTCACCTAGATTGCGCATGTTCGTTACAATTCTGTTGCTGATCACTTAAATATTGTTCCCGGATCTATCATCTGTAAAATTGGAGACAGCGAATCCAATGTTTCCTACAAAGAATGTAACTCACTCCTTTCTTCAACATCTGGATATATTACTCTACATTTGAAGCGTCTAATCCCTATGGTAATCATGATAAGAAGGGTTGATTCGTAGAACAAGATACTATTGAATCAGGATACGTCTATTTTGTTCTTCACCATGAATACAAAAGTTGAACTTGATAATATGGAGATTCTCCAGGGGGAATTATACTTGACTGCTGATGGCCAGCTGGTTGTGTATGAGTAGATTTGTGGACTGAGACATAGACTCTATAACTCTCTGTCGCGTATCTTCGTTATTCGAGATGCTCCTATGATCCTCAACGAAGGATCCGTTCATTTTAACATTATTGGGGGAGGCTTTGTACGGATCTTTTTAGGAGATCAGTATACTCAATTCTGGCATTCTATCATTTATTGTCATTATCGCTTGTTACAATTGGCTCAGCATTCCAAAGTTGATTTGAACGAATCGACAAGAGAATCGGCGATTATTGTATTCAAAAGTGATGTTGAGGTGTATGAGAAGAAAGTAGCTCAATTGGTGAATTGGAAGAGTCGTGTGTATGTGAGAATGAATCTTTCATATTCAGATTATCACTCACAGATACAGGAACCTTCCAGCTTCATGTTCGAGCAAAACTCCACGATTCTTTTTCGCTCTCGAATCTAATTTTCTCCACAGTGGGTATGATACGATGGTTTCAATCTAGGATTATGATGATATTCTGGGGATTAAAAATACAGTCAACAAAGATCGTGTTTGTTGGGTTGGTGTTCTCTCCAAGACCAAAAAACGGGATGACAAGAAAATGGAGATATTTCTGATCCGATTTGCTGATGCTACATCTCTCTCTGTGTTTATCCAGTGTGTGAAGAATCTAGCAACAGAAACAGTCAGAACGACATATCGATTTGTTGATCATACTGCCATTTTACCCTTCGAAGCAGAACCAGAAGAAGGTGAACTCTGTGAAGATGATACTCTTATTGAACAGATCTGTCATTTCGCTAATTGGCTTCGTACTTCATCAACACCTCGTTCTCATTCTATGGATGAAACGGATTCATTTCAAGTGGACACTGGATCTCCATCTTCATCTCTCAAAGGATTCAATCCAATTCACTCTCCAGTGGTGGAACGTCACGGTCACACTCTCTTTGAATTGTCAAAACATCCATCCACAGTTCTCTCTAATCCCACACTTCTAACGACATTTTTGAATGAATTGAATGAAGATGGAGTAACTCAGACGATGTGGGAGTTGATCATCTGTGATTTCTTCCCTCTGCTGGGTGATACGACTGTTGGACTCTCAATTTTCACTCTTCTCTGTTCAGTTGAGGATTGTTTCTCCTCTCATCCTGAAGGTGAGGAGCCTGTGTATATGATTGATGGTGATAATGGAGAAGTGTATGCCAAGTTCTTTGAAATGATTCGTGATCGTTATCGAAAACGGAAACAAAAGAGATCAGTGAAACGAGTGGAACACAATACCACTATTCCTTATGAGGTGTTAGAGGCATATATTCTGTTACTCCAGAAGGAAATGGAGAAGTCACTGAATCGACAAAATCGCTTACTAAATGCCTTAGGAAAATACAAAGAGAAACTCCAATTTGGAACCTTTGCTGTTGGGAAGAATGTGATATTGTTAGAAGAGAGTTCATTAGTAGGAGATTTTAGTTGCATACTGTTCTGTGGCTGAGATCACATCAAAAACCAATGGATTCTTGTATCTAACAAGTCGATGCATCTATTACCAAGTTAATGGTGATCTTGTATTGATTCCTCTATCACAGCATCTGTCATGTTCTGCCGTGAACAAAACTCTTCACATCTCATTCACGAAATCTCTTGTCCTTCCAGAAACAAGCAAATTAGGTGATGTTTTACATGTGTCAGTAGATTTATCTGACACAAATGAAGTGGAAGTTTCATTGTCATTTCGATTTCAACAAAAACTGTTGAAGAAGGATAATCATTCGTCCTTTGTTTTCTTTACGGCAGCTTTAACAGATCTCATCAAATTCTTTTCTATCACCAGTAATTCAACTTTCCACTTTTGTCCGTAGAGAACTCTTCTACTCTCTTTTCGGCTTCGGCAGATCGTGTGAAGTTAGTTTCGTATGCCTCACTGAATTTGTTCCGTGTTCGTGTTCTTCAAACCTTGACTTCGTCATTACCAAGTTCACTTCTTTTGACTCATATCGGAGAGAACAGTGAAGATCGGAGTTTCAGTTTCAATCCTCCACAGCACTTAAATGGAATTGTAAATATATTTCAGGGATTTGTTCTTCCTTCCAAAGCGGAGAAGATGAATTCAAAAAATGATCAATTCGATTTGTATCTTAGCAAACGGGAAATTCTTTTATTTTTCATGTTAATAAAAAGGACATTTGCGTTATTTGCTATCTTCAAAGACATCACGATGTGGAGATTGAAAGGAGCATCGATTCTAATTTTCGTAATTCTAAATTACATTGGGTTTTCAAATCGAATGAATCTATTCCTACCGTTTCTATTAGGCATCATCCTTGTATACATGTACTATATGTATTTTCGTGTTCGTGACGATTCTGATGCAATTGAAACATGTATTAGAACTGGATAGAATGAACATTTAGTACAAGAAGAATTGAATGCAAGAAATCAGGAACTGAAGAGTAATCGTGCCAAAGGTTTGAAGGGAGCTGTGAATTCTTACAAGAATTCTGTGACGAAATTCTATGACACCATTGTGAAGTTCAATGGTACTCTTCTTCGTATTCGATCGTGATAGTATTGATTCAAGTTCATGAATAGTCTGTTTACGTGGGTGGATGACAAGAAATCGGCCATCTTCATGGGAGTCTGTGCAGTCATCGCGTTTCTTCTTTATTTGGTACCGCCAAATGTCATTCTGCTATTTTTCACTTACTTCATCTTTTCTAAAGTGATAATTAAATGGTACGATCATGAATAGAGATGGAGGAATCCAAAAAACCCTATCGCTAGAAACATTCGCAGTTTCTGGTATTCAATTCCACTCCCGGCCTTTTCTAAAGAACAAGCTATTTTAGAAGAATACTTCAGTGATTAATGATTTTCTTCCTTCACTGACTTATGAATTGCTACCATCTATTGGATATTATGGAATGGTTCTACTGCTTGCTACGTGTTTGTTCGTAGAGAAATCCAAGATACTTGAAATTCCCGTGGAAGGGTTGCATGATCATGATTTCTTCAAACTACTAATGTGGCGAAGAAAGAAAGTTGCGAAATCGGATGGACAAGAAGATATACAGGCGGCAGAAAGCAAGAAACCCGAGATTTGTACAAACTGTATAAAGCTGATGCAAGAGAATAGTCAGTTGAAAGAACAGCTTGCTGTTCTTCAGGGAGAGGGAAGAAAGAAGCAATATACCATTAATCCTACTCTTTATACTTTCTATAAGAATAATGTCCAAAAGAACCGTATTTCAAGGTAGAGTGCTGACAGAAGGTTTCTTATCTCTAGAGCAGCAAGTCAGATAACGAGAGGTCTTCTTGATGTTGAAGAGGAGGAGGATAAGGGAGAATACAATGAAGAGATCATTACACAGTGTGCAAAACCGATGCCAAATACATTCTTTATGTCAGATGACTTCTTGGAAGCCTTTGAAAATCAATGTAATCAAGTTAGTAAGTATTGATTGTAAAATATTATTGATAGAGTACATATTCGGATCCGAACCTCGTTTACTAAAACTCAAGTCACCAGTCTACGTTTTTGGTGATTTCCACGGAAACATGGCGGATCTGATTGCCTTTTCCAAGCTATTGTGGCCTCTTGGTATGCACTTGACACCAGGAAGCTTTTTGTTCTTGGGCGACTATGTCGA
>JABLTK010123073.1_pt1 | contig 12730 bp, 11 predicted proteins | sample 7160131 | NCBI WGS metagenome assembly JABLTK01 (sample SAMN14651221, study PRJNA627086) | human gut metagenome | isolation source: feces | host: Homo sapiens
CTACGGCGAGACGCCATAGCCTCCTAGGAATGTACCGCAAGCTCATGTGTTATCTCACCGATAAACTGCAATTTACGCTATTGACTTTTGCTCAAGTTCTTATTTTGACATACCCTTATAAACCTTCTCATACTCCTCCTGCATTTTCCTAATTGAGAAATTCTGCTCGGCGAAAGCGGCGGCTTTGTCGGCTAATGCTTTGTGGTCGGCTGTGGGGAGGACATCACGGAAGAGATGGAGGTAGGCGTTGAGGCTGTTGTTGTCCACCATCAGGGGCCAATCCTCGGGAAGCGTGTCGCTCAAGCCTGGACAGCGGTTTGCAATGACGGGGAGACGGTTCATGCTTGCCTCCATTGACAGCATGCTCAGACCCTCAAACTCGGACGGCATGAAGAGATAGTCGAAGGACGACATGAAGGAGGAAAGACCGAAGATGGGCTTGAGGATGGAAGTGTTGGCAAGTCCACCCAACCGTTCCTCCACCATCGGCATCATCGAACCGTCGCCGGCTATATGGAAATGATAACGCGGGTCGTTGGCAAGCGCACAGATGACGTCGCAGAGCACGGGGATGCCCTTTTGTGGCTCGAAGCGTCCGGCGAAGAGGATGTTCAGCTTGCTGTGGACAAGGCGCGGATAAATCTGCTGCTTTATTACGCTCACGCCGTTGTGGATGATTGGCGCGTCGGCTCCGAAGCGCTGCTTATACGACTGGCATACCGAATCGGATATGCCGATATTGGCGTTATGGCGAATATAGTAGGGTTCGATAAGCGAGGCGATGGACGGCAGGCCGCTCCAGAGACGAGTGTTGTGGATGGTGCGCACGATGCGGGTGCGGCGAAGTAGGAAGGGGAAGAAGCGCGAGAAGGCGTAAATACACATGTCGGGTGTTTCCGTGTGGACGTGGATGACGTCGGGATGCCAACGCAGCATGATGTAGAGCATACGCATGGGGAAGAGAATGGCAGCTATGCGCTGGAAGAAGAAGTGGAAATTGACGTCGGGCATAAGGGATCGATGACACACTACGCCGGCTTGCTTCATCTCGGTTATGAACTTATTGGTGTAAAGAGATTTGCCACGCATTATCTCTACAATATGATATTCCATGTCGGGCGTCTTCGACATGGCGATGTTGGCAGCCACACGTTCGGCGCCACCAAGATCGAAATGGGTGATAAGATGGAAAATTCTCATAAGTCTGTATAGTTTTAGATGGTTAGAAGATACTCCACCAGTACCGTGCCGTTGTATGCCCACAGCCATATTGTGAGGGCGGCGACGGCAAAGCGGAGCCATGCGTCCTGACGTTGGCGGAGCAGGTAAGCTGCGGCGATGGGGATGATGAATGCCCAATGGGCTGTCATTATGTATACCTCGTTGATGCCGAAACCGAAGCCGAGGTGCATAAGCATGTCAAAGCCGAACCACGTGGCTACGATGAGGAAGAAGCGTTGGCGGCGTGCCACCCAGGCTCCTGCTATGAGGAGCAGAACAATCAACGCCTCCACCACGTAGCTCAACACCGACCCGTAGCTGACGAAGACGGGGCGTGTCTGCTGGACATCCTCCATGAGATGGTCCTTATGGAACTGTAGCGACTCGCCGAAGAGATTATCCACGACGGAGCGTATGCGCGATGTGGTCATGTCGCTCCATTCCAGAAGCGGCACGTCCTTGGTGAGTGCCTCGCCGTTCTGCTTCTTGACGAAGGCGTCATGCGTCTTCAGTCGTTCTATGCGGGCAGGGTCTTTCTTTGCCACGGCAGCCTCAATGTGCTTGATGCGCTGCTCCTGCGGCTTGATGATGGCCTCCTGCTGCCATACGAAGACGGCACCGAGCATCAGCGTGGGCACAACGAAAGAAAGGATGCTCTTCCACGAAAAGACCTTCTTGCCGTTCACCATCCATGCCGCCAGAGCTATCTTCACTCCGTTGGTGAGCGTCACGCCGGCTGTAAGGAAGAACAGCAGAGCCTGCTGCAGCCATGTGAAGCGGGTGCCGCACTGCAGGTGACGGCCCGTCATGAGGAGGGCGAGGAGCAGCAGGGGCAGCGAAAGTGCGAAGTGGTCGGGCACGATGGCTGCCGTCATCACATGGGCGAAGCCGTAGAAGAGGGCTGTGAGCAGCGTGGCGTCGCCGGACTTCACCCCTACGATGTCGCGCAGAATGCGATGTAGCAATACGGCTCCCCAAACGTCTGCGGCTATGAGAAGCGCCGCCATGAGGAAGACGGCGAAGTTGAATTCGGTCTGCGGCATCAGCCAATGGTTTATCCAGTACAGCGGCAGGAGCACAGCCACGAAGAGCGGATGGCGCAGAGCGTTCCAATGAAGTCTCATGCACGATATGAATATCAGCGAGAAGACGTCATAGCCCGACATGCAGAGATGGTTGTAAAAGACTGACCAGAACCCTACACGTGCTCCGCGTGTGAACGAGTCGTAATGACAATAGATGAGCAGACCGTTCAGTATGGTGAAGACGACGGCGGCTGTTATGGCGAGTGGCCGCTCCTCTTTACGTAGTCCTAACATAATGTATATATGGATTTATCAGGTGAAATAGAGATAGCGGACGATGAGACTGACGTTCCATATCCACAGATATGCCGCAAGCAGAGCCACGAGGGGCTTCAGCGCGAGTGCCTGACGGCGGCGTCCTGCCATTGCTTTCATGAGGTAAGCCATTGTTATCGGCATTACGTATATCCAGTGGGCGGACATTATGTACACCTCGTTGATGCCGAAACCGAGTCCTACGTGCAGCGCCATGTCGAGAGCGAAGTAAGACATTGCCAGCCACATAAACCTTGAGCGGCGTCCGCACCAGATGCCAGCGATGAAGAGCAGGACAATTACTGCCTCGATGATGTAGTTGAAGGCGTGGCGATAGTTCACTATCATCGGTCGCGACTTGAGCACGTCGCCAAGCAGATAGTCTTCGTGCAGCTGTATTCCCTCGCCGAAAAGATTTTCCACTACCGATTTAGTACGTGATGTGGTGACGTCTGTCCAGCTTAGGAACTCGCCGTTGCTGATGGGCTTGCCGTTCTTGTGGCGGCGTACCGGCTTCGGCTTTGCTTTGGCAATGGAGTCGCGTCGGGCAGAGTCGGCAGAGAGCGAGTCGAGCTGATAAGCTGTGAAAGAGGCTATGCGCACCGAGTCGTCGTGCTGCTTGCGGAGCTTTTCCTCCTCCTGCTTCTTCTGCTTCGCAGCTTTCGCCTTGGCTCGTGCAGCCTTTGCAGCCACGTCGCGGGGCCATACGATGTGGTCATAACTCATGCGTGCCGCTCCCCATGTGAGTGCGGCAGGAAGTAGAATGGCGAAGAAAAGATATTTCGGGCGGAAGATTCGCTTGCCGTTGACGAAGAGCATTGAGAGATAAATCTTCAGTCCGTTGTTGAGCGATGTGCCTGCGGTAAGGAAGAAGTAGAGCGCCGACTGCCAGATGGTAAGGCTGCGTCGCTTCAGTATCAGCTTGCCTGAGACATAGAGGGCAAGCAGAAGGAGCATCATGGAGATGATGAAATGGTCGGGCACCATCGCCGAGAGCATCACGAAGGAGAAGCCGAAGAAGAATATGGTGAGCAGGGATGAGTCGGTTCGGCTGACTCCGACTATTTCGCGGAAGATGCGATAGAGGAACATTGAGGCATAGAAAGCGCAGAATGTCTGAATGGCGGAGACGATGAAGATGGCGCAGTTGATGCCCGTAATCCACATCAGTGCCTGATTGATGAGGTATGGCACATACATGAAGAACGCCAGCAGGGGATGGCGATAGACGTTATATCCTGCCGTCCAGTCAGACACCACGCTGTACGTGATGGGGTCGAAGCCGGAGATGTGGAACTTCGATATGAAGAGATGCCAGTAATGTCGGGTCTGCGGTGTGAACACGTCGTAATACTTGCACACTACTAAAGCATCGAGAGCAAGGAACACTATGAGGAGGAAAGACGCAAGGAGGCGTTCCTCACGCTTTATGCGGAAGAGCGAACGGAAGACGCCGGAGAGCGAACGTAGTATGTCGGACAATTTATTGTTTGCTGGCATGTGTATTAAGATTGTGTTAATGATAAGGAAAAAGGGGTGGGTGTGGGCGAATGGTTACGCCGTTATCTCTTCAGGAAGAACCTTACGAGAAGGAAGTTTACGGGGACGCAGATGCTGAACATCGGGATGGGTGCCCACTTCTCGTTGACGCCAACCCAGATGAAGAAGTTGAGCGTTGCGAGCTGCAACACATAGTTGACGACGTGCGAGAGGGCGAATCCTGCGCCACGTTTTGCCGATGCCTTCACGCGGAACGTGAAGCGGGTGGACGCCCAGAAATTAAAGAAGAAGCTTATGATGTAGCCTATTGTCAACGCCACGCTTGGCGAGAGCCAGTGGAGCAGCACCCAATAGATGGCATATTGAAGAAGGGTGGCTGCAACACCGACTAAGCCAAAGCGTACCACCTCGCCGAGGCGTTCGCGTTGCTGGGGTGTCAGTATGTCGTTATGAGTCATGCGGAGGATGTATGATGGTTTGGGGTTGTCCTTGTTTGGCGGGCATCAGAATATGCGATAGTAGCTTTCGTCTGCGAAGGCAAGCATCTGCTTGTCGCCGTTGCTGTCGCCGAAAGCAACGAAATGATAGTTCTCGCGGTCGGGATAGAGACGGCGTATGCAATGCACCTTCTCTGCTCCGTAGCAGTTGTATGTAAGGAAGCGTCCGGTTATCACTCCGTCCTTTACCTCCGGAATAGTGCCGAGAACGTGGAAGTTAGACTTGCTGTCGCGCTGGATATGGGTGAAGAAGGGGCTAACCCAGTTGACCAAACTGGCGCTGACGATGACGATATCCTCGCCGTCGCGGAAGAGCCGGTTGAGCAAGTCGGTGGCTTTAGGGCGCATTAAGTTGAAGTTTTCTGTTGCAAAACGCTTGCAGAGATTGTCAAAGACATCAATGTTCATCCCGCGGAAGAACCACGAGAAGACTTTCTGCTTTGTCTTGCCGTTATCACAGAGTTTTAGCTTCATCGCGATAATCATCGGGGAATGAAGAAAAAATCCGAGCAGAAAGCGCCACGTTCCACACGCAAATCGTATGAAATGGAGTAATGTGTCGGCGGAAGTAACTGTTCCGTCGAAATCAAATAAATAAACCTTCTTGCTCATAAATATATACCATTCTTTTACGTTGACAAAGGTACGTTAAAATAATGATATAAGAACTAATATGGACTAATAAAATTGGTATAGACGGGAATTTAATGGCTTGGATTTATACTTGCGGACAGTAATTGTATGATAAAAATAAAATAGCGGAGGTTTACGCCCCCGCTATTATGTTGAGTGAATAACTCTTTAGAAGTAATAAGCCAAGCCTACCTGCCATGCATTGGCCTTGCCGCTATTGCCGAGCATCTCCTGAAGAGCTGTGCTGGCTGCGTCTGAAACGGTAACGTCGCCGGTCTTGCCGCAAGCGATGTTATAGTTGGCTGACACCTGAAGGTGGCTGAGGACGGTGAAGCCGAGACCTACGTTAACGCTGAAGTTGGAAGACTTGAGTTTCCACTCTGCTGCGTCCTGGAAGATTGACTTGTTCTTGTCGCCTACGTTGAAGCCGAACTGAGGACCTGCGAAGAAGAAGACGTTGGCTACGCTACCGAGACCTACGCCATAGCGTAAGTTGATAGGAATGTTGATGGCTTGTGTCTTCAGTCTTGCTGATGTGATGTCTTTGTCGTCGCCGTCGCCCTTGATCTTTGCCTCGCGCTGGTCATAGAGTGCAGAAGCGTCAATGCCGAGTCCTACGATGGGAAGTGTGAACTTCACGGTCGGACCGATGAAGAAGCCTGCCTGGTTCTCTGTGTCGAGGAGCTTGTCCTTGTCAAGGCTCATGCTCGTAACGTTAAGACCACCCTTGATACCGAACTGCACCTGCGCCTGAGCATTGTTGGCGCCGAACATCATAGAAAGGGCAACGATAGCTGCTGTAAATAATTTCTTCATACCTTTTTTGTTGTTAGTTAATAAATATAACTTAATGGCAAATGTAGGAGCTGTGAGCTCCTACGCCTTGCTTTAATGTCTTTGTCTGCGGACCGTCACGCGTGCTGAGCCTGATGACGATGAAGAAGATGATGCGGGACGCTGCTTCTTCACCTTTGCTCTCTTAGTGGTGGTTCCACCGGCACGGCGGTTCTTCTTCTTCAATGCCTTGGCAGCCTTCTTGTCCACGGCTGCGATGCTGTCAAGCGAGTCCTTCGGCTCCGGCTTGCCCCATACGTTCTGTTCGAACGCCTGCAGCTCGCCCTCGATGCGCTTCTGCTCCTTCTTCATGGCAGAATCCGTGGGACAATACTGTGCGAGCGTCTTGCCCAGCATGTTCGTGGTCTTGTATATCTTGCCCTTGTACATGTTCTTCGTGAAGAAGTCGTCCATGGACATAGTGGCGGCATTGTTGAGATTGGAGGTCATAATGGTCTGCTTGGTGAGGAACGGAGCCAGATCGTCATACTTCACCCAGAAGAGCGGATAGCTTGTGGCAGCGTCTCCGAAGTCGTCCTCACGCTTCAGGATTGGGCACAGAGCCAACACCTTCGTGTGGAAAGCCGAGTTGCGGTCGTCGTAGTAAGCCGACTCCTTCACGTAGTATGCCATCACCTCGCGTGACGGAATGTCGCTGTCGTCGATGCGGATGCCACGGTCAGTGCGCTCATAGAAGATGTGATAGTTGTCGAGGAGCGACTTGAGGTTCACCTTCGAGGCATCGTCAAACACCTCGTTGCCGTCCAGACGATACTCATAAGCCGTGATGGCGCGGCGCATCACCAGCTTGAAGATGTAGGTGAAGAGGTTCATCTGCGAGCCTACCGGCTCCACGGGATAGTAGAGACCGGCGTTGGCGTCCTCGGTGAGGTTTATCTCACGATAGATATCGCGGCGCCACGTCACGTCCTCGTCCATCGCTTTCTGCGTGGGGAAGGAAATCTGGGCGCGTACGCTCAGACCCTGGTCGCTCTGCTGCTTCTGCTGTGCCTGCTCACGACGGCGTGCCGCCGGCTGGGCTGTCGCCATCTCCGAAGCGAAGAAGGCTGCAAGCAGTATCATTATTACTTTCTTCATTTTTCAGTATTTGGTTGTGCTGTATTTTATATGTTTGCTTTATTGTCACAGGCTCGTAATGTCCTTACTTGACTATCACCTCCATCGATACGTTCAGCTTTCTTGTGATGCCGTCGGGGCCCACTGCCGTGATGCGCGAGATGTAGAAGCGCTTGCCACGTGAGAGCTTGCGGAAGGTGTCGCGCTGACGCTCTGAGAAGGATGCTCCTGCTGACGCCATCGGAACGGCGTTACCCATATTGTCGAAGAAGACGGTCTCGAAGCCGGTTACCTTGAATTCGATGTCAAGGATGCCGTCGTCGATGGCTGCCTTGATACCGTGAGCACCCATGAGCGAAGCCTTTGCCAGTCCGCCGCCACGGAAACGGTCGGTGCCTATGCTGAGGTAAGCAGCCGGATCAGGCAACTTACGTACGTGGAACGTGAACTTGCCCATCTGACGTGACTTGCCGTTATCATTGCTTGCCACGCTGATGGTGACGTCGCTGCCCACGGCTGAAGGACGTGCTATGTAGCGTCCCATGCCGATGCTGCGGAACGAACCGCCCGACATTGAAGCCGACACGGCGCTGAGAGGCACGCCCGGAATGCTGACGCTGATGGGGTTGTCATATCCTGCGTAGAGCACGTTCATGAGGTCTGCCGAAACAGTAGCGCTCGGTGCCACTACGGTGTATTTCTGTGTGAAGTCGCGACGGATGACATTGCCGCTGCCGTCACGCATGGTGATGTAGCCTCCGAAGGAATGCTCGCCCACCGCTCCAGCCGTGAAGCGATAGAGTCCGTTGCTGATGCGCTGTCCGCCGACGTAGATTTCGGGCTGCTGTGTGGTATCTACAGCCGCCATGACAATCTGTGCCGAGAACTGGTCGCCGCTGATGACGGTCTTCGATTCGGGTATGACAAAGGCACTGAGCTTGTTGACGCGGATGTCCTTCATGTCGATGTTGGCAACAAGAGTGTGGAGCACTTCGCCTTCAGCGTAGCGCACGTCGCTCTGAAGCTTTGAGAGAAGCGTCACGGCACCAGCCACCGGCATGTCCTCAAACATGTATTCCTGCCAGTTCTTGCCCATCGTATGAGCGTTCTTCGGCAGCTTGGTGGTAAGGTTGCTCTCTATGATGGAGCGCTGATGCGGGTCAGTCACCATGCTTAGGATGCGCTGACGGAAAGAGTTGATGGCGTTGTAAAGACGCTTGCCCAGACCTGTTCCGGGAGCGAGCATCACGTGGCTTGCCGCCTCAAGGTTGTCCTTGTTCTTTATGTCGTAGATGTTGCCGTCCTTGCCGTCCGCCTCAATGACTATCTGCTCCTTGAGGCTCTGCGCGAAGTTGTAGAGCGAATCGCTCATGCGCTTCACCGCCGTGGCCTTCTCAAACCACTCCTTCACCTTCTGCGGGTTGGCCTTCATCTGCTCCGCGAAGTTGCCATAGAGCGCCTCGTTCTCCTTGGAAGAGTTTGCAGTGGTGCGGTTGAGGCTTTCCTCCACGATGGAGAATCCGTTGAGCACCTCTGACGAGATGTTCAACGCCAGCATAGCCATGAGCACCACGTACATGAGGTTGATCATCTTCTGGCGGGGTGATATGGTTCTCTTCTTTATTGCCATATTCTTTGTCTGCTCCTTTTTCTTTACTTCTGATTGAGGTTCATGTTCACAGTCATGGCTTCAATCATGCGGGCGTATATAGAGTTGAGCTGTTCAATCTGCTGTGCCATGTGGCGGCTCTGCTCGTTAATCTGGTCGATGGTGCCAATCTGCTGGCTGGCTCCCTTAAGCTGCATCTCGTAAACCTTGCAGATGCCGGTTAGCGTACGGTTGAGATTCTCCATCTCCTCGCTGTCGCGTGTGAGGCGAACACTCTGTTCCGATACCTTCTGAAGGGTCTCGGTGAGGTTCTTGAGCTGCTCCAAATAGCTTGCCTGGGCGTCTGCCAGCTGCACAGCCACCTCACGGTTGGCGGCAAAGTCGGCTGCTGCGGCTGCCACGTTCACGGCTGCTGCGTCCTGACCGGCAGCTACGCCAGCTCCGGCTACGCCACTCTGAACAGCGGCTCCACCCTGGAATACGCCGCCCTGCACGGCTGCTGCGTCTCCCTGCATGGCTCCACCCTGAATGCTTCCGCCACCGATGATGATGGTTCCGCCACCACCTACGGCTGCACCCACGTGAGCTGCTGCCTCAGCGGGCGACTCTCCGTTTCTGCCAGCCTCGTAAGCTGCCTCCACTTCTGCCTCTTCATTGTCTATCTCCTCGTCGTCGATGTGAGTGGGGAGTTCCTTGCCGTCCTGCGTCTTGTCGAACGGACGGTCGAAGGCTGAAAGGAAGAACACAAACACCTCAGTGCCCATACCTGCGAAAAGCATGATGTTGGCTCCCGGAAGGTGAGTCAGCTTGAAGAGCGTACCGAGGATAACGACAGAGGCGCCCCAGCTATACGCATAGTTGAGGAAGGTCTGTCCGGGGACACTGTCCATCCATTTCTGGAGATGGTAGACTATGTTGAATTTGCTATATACTGTCATGATGTCTGGTGTTTAGAGTTTATTTAGGATTTTTTTACTTCTTCTTGCTCTTGCCCTTTGCCTTCACGCTGGACGTGCTTGCAAGACTGCGTACGCAGCGGAAGCCGATGTAGCAGCGGGGCTGGTTCTGATATTCCCATGTTCGCCATGCCGCACGGATGAACGACTCGGGGTCTTTCCACGATCCTCCGCGCACGCTCTTCTTCTTCAGACGGTATGGGTCTTCCTTGGCGGCGTTATAGGAGAGCGTCGGGTTGAGGTCGTTCATCGCCTCCACTCCGGCTTCGGTGAATACGGTGCTGGTCCACTCTGCCACGTTGCCAGCCATATCGAAGAGTCCGTTAGAGTTGGCGTTATATATGCCCACCTTCGACGTGATGAGGTTGCCGTCCTTGGTGTAGTTGCCACGGTCAGGCTTGAAGTTGGCGAAGAAGCATCCGTCGCCGCTCTTCACGCTCTTGTCTTCCCACGGAAACTCGTTGCCTCCCTTTCCGCGTGCAGCATACTCCCATTCCGCCTCAGTCGGCAGACGATAACGCTGCACGAAGCGTGCCTCGGGGCCAAGGCCCTTGAGCAGATAGTCGGTGCGCCATGCGCAGAAGGCATTGGCCTGCTCCCATGTCACGCCCACGACGGGATAGTCGTTATAGGCGGGATTAGAGAAGTAGTTGCGCAGGTATGTCTCGTTCTCGGCGTTCTGGAAGTCGTTCACCCAGCACGTCGTATCAGGATATACATTTACTATATATGTATTGAGGAAGTCCCACGGACCGGAGAGCTGACGGTTGACGGTCTCGCGTACGATGCGTCCTTCGTCGTCGATGTAAGCCGTGTCCTTCGATATCATCACCACCTCGTCGGGATTTACCTTTACGTCGGTGTTGAGATTGCGCTCCTCGGGATTGAGGCGGTTGCGGCGCAGGGCAGCAGCCGTATAGTCATACACCTCATAGCGATAGTTGAGCTGACGATAGTCGAGCATCTTCTCGCCGGTGATGGGGTTGCGTGTATATACGCTTTCGATGGCACGCTGCTCGTCCTCGTTGGGCTTGCGTGGCAGCGGCTTCTTCCAGTTGAGGTGCGGCGTGACGGGGTCGCCATTCTTGTCCTCAGTTATCATGTATGTCTCGTCGCCGCCATACTGCGGGTCAGCGAGTCGTGTGCGGATGATGCTGTCACGCACCCACATCACGAACTGCTTGTATTTTGAGTTGGTCACCTCTGTCTCGTCCATCCAGAATCCGTCCACAGAGACGTCCTTCACGGGTGTCTGCTTTCCCCAGAGCGAGTCCTGCTTCTCAAGTCCCATGCGCAGGTAGCCTCTTGCGACCTTCACCATGCCGTAGGGAGCCGGTTCGGCGAAGGAACGTCCGCCCACGCCGACCACTTCGCCGCCGCGTCCTGCCGACGAGGAGGCTTTGCTGCCGAAGCAGCCAGTCAGTATCATGGAGAATGCCACGACACAAAGTAGGAGTATGCTTTTTCTTGTTTTCATCTATGTTTTATCTGATTTTCTTTCTTAGTGTTATTGTCTGTATGTCAGTCTCTTATAGTATGCGTACACTCTTGTGGAGATTCTTTCCCTTCTTCTGAAGGTTGAGGTCCATCTGGTAGCCGATGAAGAGTTCGTGGCTGCCGTTGCCGGGATTGATGGCGGAGGTATACATCTCGTAGGAATATCCCATGACGATGCCGTGTACGTTTCCTCCGACGAGCACCGTCACGGAGTTTGTGGGCGAATATCCTGCTCCCACGTACATCATCTTCTTCTCATGCGTATAGACGAGGCGCGTGGTGATGTCGCCGCGATATGCCACTCCGTCGGTGCGCACAAGGAAGGACGGCTTTATTGTAAGAAACGGACTTCTCAGCTTTATATTGCATCCGCCGGTCAAATAATAGGTGGCGTCCACCTTCAGCTCGTTGGTCTCGCCGAGACGGACGAGGGGCGAATTGATGTGCTGTGCGGAGATGCCGGCATACCAGTTGCGGTGGGTGTAATAGAGTCCGACGGCGAGGTCGAGCGCGTTGCCGTCCACCTTTGACGAGGTGAATGCGGGGTCGCTGGAGTCCTCGAGGTCGAGTTTCGAACCGTCAAAGCTCTCGCTGAGCATTCCTGCCGAGACGCCGGTGGAGAGTTGTCCGCCGAATAGCTTCATCTTGACGGCGTACTGCAGGGCGAGTCGCTGGTGCGTGAACAGACCAATTTTGTCGTTCATAAACTGGAGTCCGGCTCCGTGCGTGGTCTTGAGGAATATGAAGGGCATATCGGCGCCCGCATACATGGTCTGCGGGTTATGCTTGAATCCGGCAAGGTCGATGGCATAAGCTGCCGAGACGTTCAGCTTGGACTGTTTACCTACGGACGCAGCATTAAACGACGGTTCCATGTCGAAGTAATGACTGAAGGACACGTCGTACTGCGCATGGCTCAAAAGCGAGACAAGCGTAAGCCCGAATATTATAATTATCTTGCGTTTAAACACGTATGTATAACGCCTATGTAATATAATTATTGTGTAAAAGCAGAAAAAAATAAGACATGCAGACGGGATTTTTAGACATGAAGACAAGAAGACAGGTTTTTTGTTGACTGTGGGCTTTGGGACCTTAGGAGGCTACGGCGAGACGCTGTAGCCTCCTAAGGTTTGCCTCGAAAGCTTGTGAATTGCAGTTTAGCGGTGAGTTTGCCAGACAATATTTGCATTTCTAACGCTCAATACTCCTCGTTCAGCGCACGAAGAAATCTTTGGTGCGAAATTTTTGAGCTTTGAGCATGCAAGCATAGCGTACTGACGCACAGAAGGTTATGCTATTAAGGAAAGAAATGTGCAATAAATGACGGTGCTAAACATACATCAAAGGGGCACAATAGAGCCTGTTTGCCACTCCAACACAGCCTCTATTGTCATACAAAAGAGCCACTTTTGCCTTCCAATAGTGGCTGTATTGGAAGGCAATAGAGGCTCTTCTGATATATTATGGGGTCAAAATGACTTTAACTGATTTTACTTTACACTTTTCTTGTTGTTTTACTAATTTACTTCACTCTCATTTTGTTCCTTTACTGAATAACTTTAC
>JABLTK010094492.1_pt1 | contig 12717 bp, 8 predicted proteins | sample 7160131 | NCBI WGS metagenome assembly JABLTK01 (sample SAMN14651221, study PRJNA627086) | human gut metagenome | isolation source: feces | host: Homo sapiens
GCGGGTAAAATTGACACCGTCGGACGACCATGCGTGGCAGATTGCGTCTTTGGGGAAATTTCCGTAGGTCTGGTAGAACAGATGGACTATTCCGTCCCGTATAATCGCCCCCGGCGCGCACAAGCCTTTCGCCTCGCATTCGCCTTCGGGAACAAGCTCGCCTATCTTGCGCCAATTTTTAAGGTCGGAACTTTCCGCTATGCCGATGCCCCACCCTTTGGCGAGATTTCTTTTCTCTGCATCGGAAAACGGAGGTATCGAAAAATACATAATATAGCGCCCTTTGAAAAAAATCACGTGCGGATCTTTTGAATAAGGAAAGCCCTTGCGCGAGGAGTCGGCGTAAATCATTGTTCCGTTTTCGGCAGCCCTCTTTGCCGCGGGATAGGAATCGAGCGGAACGGCGTCTCCCCCGATAGTCCGTTCGGATTCGGCTATGCTCCCGAAATTGCATGAAGCCGCAAACATTAACACAAGCGCGCAAAACGCCGACGCGCAGTATTTTTTCACTTTTGTTTTTTTCATATAACGCAAATATCCCGTTTTATCTTATTTAGTCGGCACTGAAAAACCCGAAAAGCCTGTATCCTCTCGGAGGCACTACTTCGCCCTTATATTTGAAGGGCGATGCCGAATAGTTTACAACAACCTGTTCCCCGTTTTCATATGTGGTTGCAAAAACATTTTTGGCGATTTCAGAATGTCCGACCATAAACAAAAGTTGAAGGTGTTTCAATTTTTGGAACTCGTCGTAGGCGCGTTTCATCGGTTTGAGGTCGCTGTAATCGTTGTAGTAAAACGTGGGACGGCCGTCGAATTCCACGGTTTTTAGCCAACGCGTTTCCGTGTCGCCGAGATAGTCGTAAGCCCTGCGCTGGTCGGAGGTTGCATAAGATTTTTCATAAAGGGCGTCGATAGTGCAATAATAGGGATTGCTCATTATTATTCCGTGATACACAAGCTGCCATAGCGGAACGTATTTTTCGGGAAGCATTTCGGGATTGTCGTCCCAAAGGGGATAAGTCCAAAGATAAAGGGCGAAATCGAGCGTGCGCGCAACATGGTCATAGCCGCCTTCCGAAGCGAGCCCGCCGAAGATTTTTCTCGCGTACTCGCCGACCTTGTTCTGGTATTCCACCGTCTGTTTTCTGTTGAGCGGGTGCATCGGGTCTTTGCACGGATACGGCGGAACAAATGATATTACGTCGAGATGCATTATGCCGTTAAGCCCGAGAGCCGACATTTTTTTGAAATCGTCTTTTATCCACAAGTCGTGGAAGCGCTGAAAGCACGGACGAAACGCGTCTCCCCCCGGCTGGAAATAGTCAAAAAAAAGGAGAGCCGTTTGGATAGCGGGCTATGCCGTTATCGTTCCATCTGTTTGAAATCGAAAAAACGGAAAACGGATTTATATGGCAGTTTACGTGAAAGCCCAGCGACTTTCCCTCCGCTATCGCCTTGCGGAATTTCTCTTCGCCGCCAAGCTTGGGCTCTATCGGAAAATATTGCGGGAAACGTCCGTCATGGCCGGAAATATTCCACCCCACGGAACAGACTTCCGCCTTGTCTATTCCGATTTTCTTCATTCTGCGCATTATATCCGCAAAATCGTCGAAAGTGTAAAATATTTCGAGTTCCGGCTCGTTTTCGACCGTCTGCATTTTGTGCGACGGATTTTTGGGATCCGATTTCTTGCGCGCGTGCTTCACGCGGACGTAGATAGAATCCGACGTATAAGCGAGCGCCGGATTGCCTTTGATTCTGTCGCGCAACGGCCTCACTTCTTTGGAGGCAAGTTGGAGGTTTCTATACACCGCGGCCATATCGGCATAATCGGCCTTGTTTTTGTCAAGGGGATAGTAGTCGACGACAATGTCCTCATAGGGGTCAAAACCTATTGTGCGATATATTTTGGAGCGGGTATTGCAATCGGGATTTGAAATATAAAAACGCGGGAATACCTTATATACGCCGCCGACCGACTCTGCGGCAGGCTTCTGCTCGTATTTCAAACCCTTTACTATCGCCACGAATGCGCTGCGGGGAGTTTTCATTCCGAAGATAGGCATATGGCAATATCTCGGCGTATAAAATCCTTTGTCCCGACTAAAAGTTCCGTATGAACCGTCGCCGAGAACAAAAAATCCCGATTCCCCTTTTTTTGCCTGCGCCTCGTCGGCAAGAATGTCTATATATTCAATGTCCTGCCTATTTCGCCGACCGGAATAGTTATCCTAAAAAATCCGTCCGCTGATTTTTCAAACGCGATATTCTTTTCTAACGTTTGACCATCTAATTTTTTTATCCGTATTACGGCCTTGTCAAACGCCGATGCGCCGAGCGAAAGAAAAAGCGCAAGAAAGAAAACAAATATTTTTTCATAAATAATCTACCCCCTATACAATATTAACTATGTTTAAAACTTTCGAATATAAGACAACCGAAAAAAAATCAATTCTTTTATCATTAAATAGTTAATGGCTCTTTCATAAAGTTCCTTATAGCGTATAGCTTGGAATGGGATAAAAAGCTTGTTTTTATGTATCTAACGGTATAATTAATATTATTAAAGAATAATTTTTGGAATGTTTATGGATATTTTAGGTAATAAAGTTTGGGGTTTCGATATGGGCAAAGGCTCATTAGGAGAAGCTGTAAGAATAGGTAATGAATTCAAGCACGTTTGTTCGCTTCTGCTCGATGCAGATTTTGGAGAAATTAAGACTGCTGCAAGTTTAAGGCGTCAATATCGCACGCGTAAAGCTCACAAAGCTCGCGAAAAGTGGCTTGAAGATTGCTTACGCAAATGCGGGATTGAAGTCTTGCAACGTCGCCAAGTAGCATTTATTGACGGTAAGTGGCAACTTGTTTCAAAAGGCGATATACGTTTGGAAAAAGAGTTCCCTACAGATGATGAAAACATTTGCTACAATTCTATCGCATTACGTTGTAAATTGATTTTAGGCGAGAAACTTGAGAGTTGGCAAGTTTTTAAAGCATTAAATTCTGCGATTCAAAATAGAGGTTATGATAGTGAAATTCCTTGGAAAGAAACTGAAGTTAAAAGCAAAGACAACAGTGATTATGCTATAAAACTTCTAGCTTTTGAAAGAGAAAAAGATGAATTACTCTTAAATTTACCATCTATTGACGAAGCTATACGTTCCAAATTTGATTATCCGTGCTTTTTCAAGGCTTATAAAATAGGCTTGTGGAATCCAGTAAATCCAAATCAAGTTGATTCTAAAATATCTCATACTGCGAATAAGGCAAAAGGGTATGTTATTCCTCGTAATTATGTTGAAAAAGAATTTATAAAACTTGTAGAGATGGCATCGCTACAGTATCCTAAATTGAGAAATAAAGCTTTATTTATTTTGTATGGGATTACTGAAAAACCTTACGCTTCGTTTGATTTTGATTTGAGAAAGAAGTTTAATCTTAAGCGTGGTGCTGAATCGGATTGGACGGCGTTAGGTCAAAAAATTCCACGTTTTGATAATCGTATCGTAGATAAATGTAAATTGATTCCACGCTTTAATGTTTGCAAAGTAAAACATATTGATGAAATTCAACAAGACAAAGATTTTCTTTATTACGAAATAACACTTGCGATGAAACTTTTAAATTTGCGTTTTTACAGAAATGCAAGTGTACAATCGTTGAACTACGATGAATTTAAAATACTTTTTGAAATCGGTAAAGCGAACAAGTTTAAAATTACAAAAACAAATTTGAAAAAGTTTTTTAAATCAATAAATGCGGAAATCTTAGATGAAAATCAAGCTGAGGTCGCACAACCCAAAGGCAGTGGTAGAGCTTCTTTTTCGCGTCCAGCAATGCTGCTTATCAAAGAACTTATTTTTTCTGGTCAATCACCTGCTGATTTTTACGCTCGAAAGGTTTCTTCAATTTCAAATGTTGAAACAAAAAAAGGTCTTGTTGTTGAGGATTTAGATTTTATAAAACTTATGGGCGATGTTGATTGGAATGGAATTTTTATTCCCGATGTCGAAACTTACAAATTTGCTAAAAACTTTTCGGAAGATAATTCTGCTCAAATAAACAAACTTATCGGAATGCAGAATGACCCAATAGTAAGGCATCGCCTATCGTTCTTTTACGACCGAATAAAATATTTAGAGGCTAAGTTTGGTGTTCCCGATAAAGTTGTTTTAGAATTTGTCAGAGATGATTTTATCGGAAAGGAAAAGAAAAAAGAATTAAACATAGCAATCAAAAAACGTTATTCTGAAAAATTAAAAATAGCGGAAAAGTTAGATGAAATAGGTTTCAAAGGTAGCAAAATGCTTATGAAACTTGAGCTTTTTCAAAAACAGGGTGGCATATGTTTATATACAGGAGAACCGTTGTTGCCAACTGAAATACCATCTCTTGAAATTGAACATATAGTTCCTCGAAGTCGCGGAGGTCCAGACTCAGCGTATAATTTTGTTTTAACACGCGAAGCAACAAATAAAGAAAAAGCCAATAGAACTCCTTTTGAATGGCTCAGCGGAGATTCTAAAAAATGGGTTTCGTATTCTGATAGAGTAATGTCTCGAAGCAAAGAACTTGGGAAAAAACGTTGTCAACTTTTGCTTAAAGAAAATGCCGAAGAACTTGTAGAAAAATATACAGCTTTAGCCGAAACAGCGTGGATTGCAAGGCTTGCACAACGTATTGTTTGTATGCACTTTGGTTTCCCAATGGGGGCTTTAATAGGAAAGAAACGAGTATTTACCGTTTCGGGAAGTGTTACTTCTCGAATTAGAGGAATGTATGGATTAAATAAAATTCTACATAATACAGAAATAGACAAAACTCTTTCTGAAGTTGATATACTAAAACTTCATGACAGCCTTGAAACTAAAAATCGTGCAAATAAAAAGCACCATGCCTTAGATGCGATGTGTTTGTGTTTTGCTCCTACAAGTAAAGAAGTCTTGAATAAAAACCGAGAAATTTTACCTGTCGAAATTGCGAAAGATGCAGAAAATTATTTTAGACGTTATCTTGATAATATCATTCCGAATAAAGTTGCCACAATGAAACCAAGATTAGAAGAAACTATATATTCTAAACGGAAAATTGGCAAAAAAGAATACATTGTTCGAAAGTATGATTTAGAATCGCTTGCATACAAAGGAATAAATCCTAAATACGATGTTGAAGCTATTAAAAAACTTGCGAATAGTGAGAATATTATAAATGTTGTCGCAAAAAAAATAATACGTGATTTCGTAAATGATAATCCTACAGAACAAGAATGGAAAGATTTTTGTAATACAGTAAAAATGCCATCGAAAAACGGTAATGGTTCCCGCTTGAAGAGGATTCTACTTTTGGTTGGAAATACTGCAGAATACAAAGATTTATCGAAAGACGGTTGTGGTGCGTATCGTAAAGGCGATTCTCATAAAGGCCAGATTATATGGAAGACTAAGTCTGGAAAATTTAAAGTAGAACCTATATATGCTCATTCTTCGCGTGCTAAAGTTTCAAAAGAACTTATGAAAAAACCCGAATTTGATAGTGTAGCGGGTATATTTCGCACTGGTTGCCTTGTTGAATTTAAAAATGATGTAATGAATGATAAAGATGAATTCTTGCTTGAGCGAGGTATCTATTCCTTGAATACAATTCGTTCAGATGGCATGATGAAATGTACAACTTCAAATGGAATTCCTTCAAAACCTATAAATATAAATTATTTTATGGAAGCTGGAATGAGGTGTGTAATTTTATAAAGAAAATGAGTTATCATATATTGCATATTACCGATTTTGGTTGTAAACTTTCTAAAGAGCGAGGTCTTTTAGTTTGTAAAAAAGACAATAAAATCTTAGGTAAAATAGCAATAGAAGATTTGAAAGCTGTTGTTTTATTAAACGAGGCAACGTCCATAAGTGGTGCAATACTTTCTGAGTTATCGGTTTGCGATGCAGTTTTTATTCATTGTAAAAATTTTAAGCCAGTTGGTATTACCATTCCAAATAACAGAACGTACGATTCTCGGGTTGTTTTGAATCAATCTTCGGGAAATAAAAATTTGAATGCAGGGATTTGGCGAAGATTGCTTTTTTCAAAGATAGAAAACAATGTAAAATGTTTAAAGCTAATGGGTGTGCGCAATTCAAGAATTGAAAAAATGTTTTCTTCTGATAAAATCTCGTTAAATGAATCTTGGTTTGCTCGCGAATATTGGAAACATTATTTCCCGCTATTGGGTGAATATAAACAAAGACGCGATCCGGCAGACGAAACATCTAAAACAAATTTACTCCTTAATTATGGGTATGGGATTATGGGAGGTATAATCCACCGAAGTATAATTGTTGCCGGTTTGAATTATCTTTTAGGTGTAAATCATAAAACATATTACAAAAACACCCCTTTAGTTTATGATATAATAGAACCTTTTAGGGCTTTTGTTGATTTTGCTCTTTACAAATATATGCTTTCGGTCGACTCTCCTAATGTTAGGAGTTGGGCTGTATTTTTGGGTGAGTTTTTGAAAGACTGTCGGATAAAAAAAGATAAAAGTTCTGTAAAACTTTTAGATTCAACCGACATAGTGTGTGAAAGTGTGGCAAATGCGTATCGAAATAAGAAAGCCGATTGCGTTTGGACTCCAACACTAAATTTATGAAATACGAAAAGAAAAGTCCGTTTAGAATGGGTTGGTTAATGGCAATGTTTGATTTACCCGTTCTTCTCGATGAAGAACGCAAAGAAGCTTCACGTTTTAGAAAAGCTCTGCTTGATGATGGTTTTATAATGATTCAATATTCTGTTTATTCGCGACCATGTGTATCGTTGGAACGTATGAAAAAACATTATGAACGTGTAAAAAGTTATGCGCCGACTACTGGTGACGTAAGATTACTATTCTTTACCGATAGGCAATGGGGTTTGAGTAAACTTGTATGTAGAAAACCTAAAAAATTAGAAAAAGCACCTACTCAAATCGAATTTTTTGATTCGTTAATTAATGACGAACCTAAATACAAAGTTGATAAAGATGATAATTTTCTTTTGTTATAAAAAATATGCCGAATTTCAAGGTGCAATGCAGAGCATGAAATTCGGCAAAATCAGTTAAGACTTTACAACTAAATTCTAACTTAAATATCACAACTTTAATTAATTGTGTCAATACTATTGTTTAAAAGAACGATTTGTTGTAAAGTCAAAACAAGAACTACAATAACCGCAATAACTGCGACATTGTTTAAAAAGAACGATTTGTTGTAAAGTCAATTTCAATTTTGAAAATTCCTTATTTTTAAACAAAAAAAACCTCAAGCAGCTTACTTACAGTCCATTAAAAATGAATGCAGGGATTGGATTTGAACTCGCTCGCACGCGGTGCTCGTCTCGCCCGCTCGCTTCGCTCGGGGTCTTTGTCTGCGACAAAGCTTCCCTCGAAAGATTTCTTTATATTATAGAAACTTTCGCGTTGAACCTTGGTTCATTTTTTGCTCCGCAAAAAACTGCGCTTCGCTTGAATCCAATCCATTTTTAGTCAAAAAAAACCGCCCCTGTGGGCGGTTTTTTAAATGGATGCAGGGATTGGATTTGAACCAATGACCTTCAGGTTATGAGCCTGACGAGCTACCAAGCTGCTCCACCCTGCGATATTTAATAAAAAGAACATGGAATAGATTTTTATCTTCTCTGCAAGCTTTTTTTAAGAGTATTTCTAAAAATTACCGTTTTGTTATTTTTCGGCTTGTATCAAGCGGAGTTTCCGCATTTTGCAAGGAGGACAGTCGGTATTTGACAGGGGAAAAGCGGAAAGGTTGCCAAAAAAACGAAAAAGAACAAGCGCATCAACTCAACAAATTTTATAAAACCGATTTTTAGAAGTTCCCCTTAAATTATTTGATTTATTAAATGCGACTGTTTTACGAAGCGCGCCTTCCCTATCGACAACGCCGCGTCTATTTCGCGGCCATACTCTCCGCTACCCCAACTCGCAAGCGGCTTGTCGCCTACAACCACGTAGTCCGTAGAGCCGTTTACCGTTCGGCTTACAGTGCCGCCCCTATAGCTTATCAGACTTTCAATATATTGACCCGTCATATCCCCGAAATCCCCCGTAACGACAAACGTCTTTGTGAAATCTATCCGCGAATAGTCAAAAACAAGCTCGCTCTGCGGCGTATGCTTCGCACGCATGCGCTCTTTAGTTTCCGCGCTTTTCAATATCCTGCGCGCCGCCTCAAAGGCGTCCGTTTCGCGGCAACGCCTGACCGTCTTTTCGCGGAACGGTTTCTTCAACGGGGCGACATCAACCCGCGAAGACAGTATCTCGAATATTCTGGCGCATATTTTTGCGTCGGCAAGGGCGTCGTGATGGTTGAATTCCCCCAAACCGTAATAGTCGGCGAGAGAGTCGAGCCTGTGGCTTTTCAGCCCTTTCGTCGTCCTGCGACTTATCGACAATGTGCATAAATAGTCGAAATCGGGAAACGCGATGTCGTACCGCTCCAAAGACGCCCGCAAACAGGAAATGTCGAACGCCGCATTGTGCGCCACGACCGTGTCTTCAAGATACGGCTGCATTTTTCCGAAAAAGCTGTCGAATGTCGGCGCGTCGCGGACGTCAAAAGCGGTTATCCCGTGCACGCACGTATTGTAAAAATTGAATGCGCAACACGGGTTTATCAACTGGCGGATTTCCTTCACGACAGACCCGTTCTCGACGCGCACAAGCCCGACTGAGCATATCGACGCCCTGCTTGCGTTTGCGGTTTCAAAGTCTATCGCGGTAAAATCCATAAAATTTAGTCGTCAATAACCGACTGCGACGACTCTTTGCTTTGAACGGTCGATTTCTCGCCCTTCAAGCGGATATCGTACATTTTTTGAGATATTTTGCGGGCCGACTTGGCTATTACATAATCGGGAGTATCGCATATGTCGACAAAACCGATTGCGTAATTTGCCTCGTTAAATCTGCCCGTCGTGCAGAGGTCGAACCACTGGAACCAGTGTGCCCCGACTATATTCGGATTTTCGAGCGCGCTTCTCGAATAGTCCTCAAAGGCCTTGCTTCTGTCGTAGACTGTCTTTCTCGCGTTTAGTCCGCCGCCGTATACGCCTTTGTCCGTGTTGCCAAAATGGAATTCGCCGATTATTACCGGTTTGTCCTCGCAGCCTTTTACCGGCGAAAAATTCGTTACGTTGTCGGAATACACGTTGTAGCTAATCACGTCGCAATAGCGCGAGCTTACACTTTCCACAAGTTGGTTGCGCCATGCGAAACGGCAGCCCAAATACAGCACGTCGGGCGATACGTCCTTTACCGCGCGGCGGCAGATGTCGAAATAAAATTCGTACATTTTCTTTTCAAACGCGAGCATATCGGCTTCGCCCTTTTTCGTTTTGGGCGCAAAATCGCGGCGTTTGAGGAAGTCGCCCCAATCCTTATAATCGGCATTCCACGCCGAGTTGAGCTTTTCGATTTCCCGATACTTCTTTTTCATATCCTCCATGAATACGATTTTACCGGGTTGATCTTCGGGACAGCCGAGCAAAGCCCTGATTGTCGTCAATGTTTTCAGCTGCCACGGAATTTCGTTGTCGACAAAAACGCCGACGCACGCGGGCGACCTCAGCAAGTCGGCGATTCGCGCAACGTTCCGCCTTGTTCTTTCTTCAAAACCGGGGGTGAAAAAGTCGGGGAAATCGTGCCAATACGCGTACATTTCAACATCGGTCTTGTATGTTCTCTTTTTGCCCGACCCCACATAAGCCGTAAAGGGAATGTTCCCGCGGCGCAGAATGTAGTCTTGAGTCCAGCAGCCGTAAGTTGTAAAGCCCCATTTGCGAATGCGCTCGTCGGTAACCTCGCCGTAGGTTTCGCGATAATTGTCGCCGTATTTCGTCACGAGATTGCGTTCGAGAAATCCGTAGGAATCGTGCTTCTTTTTATAGTAGTGGAGTCCGTAGCAGTTCTTTCGGAGAAAGCGCTTGTCGGAGATGTCCTCGAAATAAAATTCTCTGTCCGTAACGGGGGTGGTGTCGAGATTGCCCGCGCAAGTTATGCCGTAGGAATAAAACAGATTTCCTTCCGGCGTTATGAGAAACCACTTGCCGTCGATTTTACGGGGATAAAAGCGTCCCGTAGCCTCGTATTTGTAGCCGTCGCGGACAAGCCCGAAATATTTGTCGCGGTTCGGTATGTCTCCGATTTTTTTGTAAAACTTCTTTTCTTCGGCTATGCGCTTTTGAAAGTCCTCGACCGATTTTATTTTGCCCTCCCAATCTTTATGCTTGAATTGGCCGAACCTGTCGATAAAGGGCATAAACTGCTCTTTTGTATAGAAAAGAAACGGCGAATTCAAGTCGCAGAAATCGGGATTTGTCGGCTTGTAGCGCATTCCTATAAAGCCGTCCGGCTTGAACATCCAGGCGTTGCGTTCGTCGGGTATGAATTTTTCTATTTTCAAGTCGTCGACGATTATTTTCGCGCCGCGGTCGGAATTAATTTCAAATTCCCAAGTGACATTTTCGTGGTTGGTCGCGCCGCCGAAAACTACCGTATGCGCTTTTTTCGATATTCCCCGAAGTTCGCATATGCCGATTCTATTCTTTTTGCCGTTGAAGGGCGCGCTCTCGCGAAGAACCGCAAAAACTTTGCAGTTCGGCGGCATATCGACTATTCTATATTTGAAAGAGGCGTAGATTATGCCGCCTTTCTTAAACGACATAAACAAAAGGCTGTTCCAATGGGAGGAAAGATTTGTAGTGTCGAGCTGTATGGAAGAGTTGCCCGAGATGGCGCCTTCCTGCGCGGTTATTTCATGCGGGGAGGCCGCCTTGAAATTTTCAGCCTCCGGCAGCTTGCTGTTGGCGAAATCCTCGAAGTTTTCGCTTACTATTGTTTCTATCAAATTCCCGAACAATGGACACGAAAGCGCCATAGCCGCGAACACGGTTAGTATTTTTTTCCTCATAATAATAGCAGTATTTGATTTTTATGCAATCCGCCTGCGGGCGGAATAATCGCTTTAATAACGCCGAAAATAATTACCACATCGAATATTGCCTGACAATAAATTTTTTTTTGTTGCTTAATTATTTTCGGCGGCGAAATAAAAAGCGGCTCGCCGAAAAATCGGCGAACCGCAAATTAAAATCGTCATTTGCCGCTACGCGACATCTACGCTGCGATAAGCCGCCAAAAGCTTTTTGTCGCCTTCGACAGTCTTGTCGCTCTGTCCGTGCTCCATGCCGATTATGCCGCGATAACCCTTGTCCCAAATATGTTGGAATACGTTTTTGTAATTGATTTCGCCGGTAGTGGGTTCTTTGCGTCCGGGCACGTCGCCGACCTGAAAGTATGCGATTTCGTCCCAAGCGGTATCCATATTCTGGATAAGGTTGCCTTCGGTAATCTGCTGGTGGTAAAGGTCGTCGAGAATTTTGACATTCGGGCTGCCGACGGCCTTGCAAAGCGCGTACGCCTGCGGAATGCGTTTAAGCCAAAGGCTCGGGTGGTTCTTAATGTTTAACGGTTCGAGCACGATGATAAGCCCCGATTTCTCCACGATTTCCGCACACCATTTAAGATGTTCGGCCACATTGGCAAACTGGTATTCCGGTTCGACCGACGGATCTTCGAGACCCGGAACGACCGTACACCATTTTGCGTTCACGCGCTTGGCGATTTCCACCGCTTTCAGCATTTTTTCGCGCCAAAATTCGCGGCAAGCCTTTTTGTCGACGGTGCGTTTTTTCAAATCCATTCTGTTGCCCGTCATGGAGGCGTTGCCCCATTCGGCATGGGCTACGAACACGCCCATTTCCATGCCGAGCTTCGACATTTCCTTCGCCATTGCCTCCTGAACTTCGACTTTGCGTCCGGGCATGCCGTTGTCTTCGAGCCCCCTAAAACCGCAGTCGTAAAAGAACTTGATTTTATCCACTTCCGAAAGTCCTTTTGTCGATTCTCTGCAATGCCCGAGATTCGGCGAAAATTTGCATTTGTAGGGAGCGGTCGACGAAGCGATTGATTTTGCGTCCGCGGCGGACGCCTTTCCGACCAAAGCCGCACCCGCCATGGCGGTAAGGGCAGTTTTTGCGAATGATCTTCTATCCATCATAATAACTTTCTTTGTATATTCTGTTTGTTGAGAAATTTGCGGACTAAACCTTTAAAAATCGGCCGACGCCTTTTCGCGCAACTTTTGCAAGCCGTAATTTTTAAAGATTACCGAAAGTCGATATTGTTCCATTTTTTGTCAAAATAGTGAAGCATTTTCTTTTAAAAAATTAGCCTTGAAAGATTCGTAAAATCAAGCATTGTTTTTGGCACTTATGAAAAAGACATTCTTGATACTTGCCATGGCGGCGACTCTCGTCGGCTGCGCGTCGGCCGACAAATCCGTCCAAACACAACCGAAACATCGCAATGTAGCGGTTCAAACATACACTTTCAACAAGTTCACGCTTGAAGAAACAATCAACAAAATCAAGACGCTCGGTCTTGACGGCGTGGAATGCTATCCCAAACAGAGGCTTAGCGACAAGTTCCCCGGCGTGCTTACAAACCAGTATATGAACGCCGAACAAAAAGAGTTCATGAAAAAGCTGCTTAAAGACGCAAACCTCAAACTCGTCAGCTTCGGCGTGGCATACGCAAACAACGAAAAGGAAATAGAGGACCTCTGCAAATTCCTCAAGGAATTCGACTGCAAAATCGCC
>JABLTK010061924.1_pt1 | contig 12714 bp, 11 predicted proteins | sample 7160131 | NCBI WGS metagenome assembly JABLTK01 (sample SAMN14651221, study PRJNA627086) | human gut metagenome | isolation source: feces | host: Homo sapiens
CGGCGGCGTTTCCATCGACGATTGCGTGGATCTGACCCGCCTGCTTTCCCCGGAAGCACCGCCGCGCCCGTTGCTTCGGGCAAAACGGATGCAAACGGAAGCCTCACCTTTACGGGGCTTGCCGCGGGAATGTACCTTATCATGGGCGACAGCGTCCGCCGGAACAACGTCGAGTATACGCCGAACCCGTTCGTCGTCACGCTTACGGAGGGGCAGTCGCTGGTGTGTCAGGTGAAGGGGAACGAGACGGCCTGTGACCCTGTTGTCAAGTCTGTCACCGTGAAGAAGGTCTGGGCAAACGACAGGGCGTCCGTGCGTCCGACAGGCGTCGTCATTCAGCTTTTGCAGAACGGCACGGTGTATGACACGCAGGTGCTGAGCGCCGCCACCGGCTGGACGTATACATGGAGAGAGCTTGACGCGGAAAAGACGTGGTCCGTGCGGGAAAGCTCCGTGCCGCCCGGATACACCGCCAGCATAAAGCGCGAGGGCGATGTTTTCACGGTCACAAACACCTATACGGCCTCGACTCTGCCGTCTGGCATTCCCGGCACGGGCGACGACGCGCAGATGGCGCTGTATCTTGCCGCCGCGCTGACGAGTCTTGCGGCCTTTGCCGTGCTGACGTATACGTACAGAAAGCGCCGCGGCGAACAGTGATATAATCCCGCCTTGTCCACGGGAACAGAATATTCAGGCTTAAGTACAAGTAATAGCCCCCGTCGCAGTTTTATGCGGCGGGGGCATTCCTATGGCCGCGCTTTGCAAATGCCGCGCCAAGGGCGGGAAGGACTTGAATTCAGGCACGCGCGTGTGTATAATATCAGGCAAGAGATTTGACTGTGATCAGGTATTGCATAATGAAAAAGGGTCACTCTGCAAGAATAGTTCTGTATATAATCATGACCGCGCTTGCCATGGGCGCGATATACATGCTTTCATCACAGCAGCATGACAGCTCCGTCGCCATGAGCGAGGGCGTGCTGAACATCGTGAGGAAGCTTATGTACGCCGGTGGGCTGGACGCGCGCAACGCGCGCCTTTTCGGCGCGATGATATGCATATTCGCGCTGGGCATATGCGCGGTGCTGCTGTTTTTCGCGGCGTTCACACTGCGCTCAAGGTGGCAGCCGGTCGTATATACGCTTATGACGGTGCTTGTGATGTGCGCGATATTTTTCCTCTCTGCGCAGGATGGGCACAGCTCGCAGTCGCTCAGCGACGGGTTTCTCGCCTCGGTGAAGAAGCTGATTGCGCTTCTGCCGCCGCTTACGGATGAGGGGCCGGAGAACGACGTGCGCAAGTATGCTCATATGTTTGAGTATTTTGTGCTGGGCATATGCTGCTTCATGCTCTTCGCGGAGGTGTTTCTGCACGCTCCGCAGCAGCCCTCGGCGGCGGCATTGTCGGCATACGTGTTCTGCTTCGTATATGCCGGAACGGATGAGTTCCACCAATACTTTGTGCCGGGGCGCGCGGCCAAATTCAGCGACGTTCTGGTCGATTCCGTGGGCTTCACGGCCGGAATAATGCTGATGCTTGCAGTAAGTCTTATATGCATACATAGAAAAAGGAGAAGTGCAGATGAGTAAGCACCTGCCGCAAAAGGAAAGCCGGCACCTGAAAGCGCCGGAGGTGAAAAGGCCGCGCCGCACAGCACGGGAGACCCGCGCCGCAGTGCGTGAGCATCCCGCGTTCGACTTGACGAAAAAGAACATTGCCGTCACGGCGGGGGCGGCGCTTCTCTTTGCTGGCGCGCTTATTGCCGGGTTCACGGGCTGGCTTGGTGCGGCGGTGTACGCCGTGCCGCTGGTGCTGGCCGGGATCGCGGTGGCAATGCGCGCAGTCGAGGAGGCTTTTGGCGGGAACTATCTGGATGAAAGCATCTTCGTCATAGTCGCTTCCGCCGCGGCATATGCCACGGGGCAGTTTGCCGCCGGGGCGGGGGTCATGGTGCTTTACCGCGCGGGAAAGCTGCTGGACGCGGCGGCGGCCGCACTGGACAAGAAAATGTATGCCGGGATGAAAATGCGCCTGCCGCAGAGCATAAACATCTGCGGGGAGCGCGGCATTGAGGAGAAGCAGCCGCAGCAGGCGGCGGTCGATGATGAGTTCATCGTGCAGCCGGGCGAAATGCTCGCACTTGACGGCGTGGTCGTAGAGGGGATGAGCGCGCTGGACGCGTCCGCTCTCACGGGAAGCGCGGATAATTTCACTGTCGCCGTCGGAAGCCGCGTCATGTCCGGGTGCATAAACGTGTCCGCGCCGATACGCGTGCGGGCGGAGAAGATATTTGCCGACTCCACCGCTTCAAAGGTGTGCGACGCGCTTGAGGGCGCGCACAAATTCCGCGCAGACCTTGAAAAGCGTATTGAGCGCTTTGCGGGCATATATACGCCGGTGCTCGTCGGGCTTGGCCTTGTATCCGCAGTGATACCGCCGATATTCACCGGGGCGTGGAAGGACTGGATAAGCCGGGGCACGGTGCTTCTGGTGCTGTCCGGCACGTCGGCGCTCAGCGTGGCGGCTGCGCTTTCATACGTGGGCGCTGTCGCCGTGTCCGCCAGAAACGGCATAATCGTCAAGGGCACGCGCTTTGTCGAGGCGCTTGCCAAGGCGAAAACGATGATATTCAACAAGACCGGCACACTGACGGAGGGGCGCTATGTGGTGCTTGACGTCGTGCCGCACGGCGTATCGGAGAATGAACTGCTTTACGCAGCCGCCATGGCGGAGCAGTACTCCCGTCACCCGATAGCCAGGGCGATATGCGCATCCTGCGGCGGTTTTGAGCGCGAGGTGCGCAGCGCCGTCAAGATGGAGGAGATACCGGGGCGCGGCGTCAGCACCGTCGTTCAGGGCAAGCATATCTTCGTCGGCAACGCCGCCCTGCTCGAGGAGCACAGCATACACTGTGAGATACCCAGACGCGGGGGCGCGGCGATGCATGTCGCCGTCAACGGCGCTTACTGCGGCTATATCGTCGTCAGCGACAGAGTGCGCGAGGGCGCGTTTGACGCTATCGAGGAGCTGCGCGTGCTGGGCGTGAGGAATACTGTACTTCTGACGGATGATATACGCTCAGTTGCAAGGCCGGTCGCGTCGGCGCTCAATTTTGAAATGGTGAAGTCGGAGCAGACGCCGGAAAGCAAGATATCCGCGGTGGAATACCTCATTGCGACGAAGCCGGAGAGGTCCACGCTTGCCGTCGTGTGCGACAGGGCTGGAGACGCGCAGGCGCTGGAGCGCGCGGACGTCGGCATTTCCATTGCGGCGCTCGATTCCGATGCTGCGTTTGAGTCGGCAGACATACTTATCATGGCCGACGACCTGCGCCTCGTTCCCGCCGCGGTGCGCATCGCAAAGCGCGCCTATGACGCGGCGGTGCAAAATACGGCGGCGTTTTCCGCGCTGCGGCTGCTGATGATAATTCTGGCGCTTTGCGGCGTGCTGCCCATTCTGGCGGCGGCCGTGACGGATTTTCTCGCATCGGCGCTGATATTCATAAATACCTATCGAACTATTCACAAAAAATTCTGACAGGAGGAAACACAATGAACACCACGATACAGGACCTTATGACCCGCCGCAGCATACGCAAGTATAAGCCGGAGCAGATAACGCGCGAAGAGCTGGAAATGGTGCTGAACGCCGGAATGTGCGCGCCGACCGCGATGAACAAGCAGTCGCCGATAATCGTCGCCGTGCAGAACAAGGACGATATTGCGTATCTGTCGAAGCTCAACGCCGCCGTCAAGGGGATGACGGGCGACCCGTTTTACGGCGCGCCGACCGTGCTGGTTGTCCTTGCCGACGCGGAGAACGCGAACGCCGTGCCCGATGGCAGTCTTGTCCTTGGCAACCTTATGAACGCCGCGCACGCGATAGGGCTTGGCTCATGCTGGATAAACCGCGCGCGCGAGGTATTTGCCACGGATGAGGGCAAGGCGCTTCTCAAGAAGTGGGGCATAGAAGGGGATTACATCGGCGTCGGCAACTGCATTCTCGGCTATCCCGACGAGCAGCCGCAGATGAAGCCGCGCAAGGAAAACTATGTGCACTACGTGCTGTGAGTCGCGATGAACACCTACGATTTTGACGAGACCATATATGTAAAGGACAGCTCCGTCACATTTTATAAATACTGCCTGCGGAAATATCCGGGCGCGGTGTGGCGGACAGTTCCGCGGTCGCTTGTGTACGCGCTGAGATATGCGGCGGGGCGCATACGCGCAAAGGAGCTGAAGCAGCAGCTTTTTTCGTTCCTGAAATACCTCGGCGATGTGGACGCGGCTGTCTCGGCCTTCTGGGGTGAGAAGTTCGGCCTTGTCGGGCAATGGTATCTTGCGCAGAAGCGCGATGACGATATCATTATTTCGGCCTCGCCCGAGTTTCTGCTTGCACCGGCGGCGCAGCGCCTCGGCGTCAGGCTTATCGGCACTGTGATGGATAAAAGGACCGGTGCAATATCCGGCGAGAATTGCCACGACAGCGAAAAGGTTCGCCGTTTCCGCGCGCAGTATCCCGATGCGCACACGGAATGCTTTTATTCGGACTCGCTTTCGGACACGCCGATGGCGGAGATCGCCGACAGGGCGTTCCTTGTTGATCACGGGAAGCTGTCGCCGTGGCCGGGAAAATGAACGCATGAAAAATCACCCGAATTCCGGGTGATTTTTTGCGTATATGAATGATTGTATTGACATCCGCCATGTGATGAAATAAACTGGAAACGGCATATTCCGGTTATGCTTTTTGCGAAGGAGGGGTGAGCGTGCGCAGACTGGCAACAGGGGCTATCGCGTTTTCGACGGCCGTCTTTGCGGCAAACTACGTTCTGCCGCTTGGCAGTCTGCTGATCTGCGCGGCAGTAATGGCCGCGCTTGGCGCGCTTCTTCTCCTGTCGCGCCGCCGCTGGCTGCGCGGGGTCGAGATCGCCATGTTCGCGGCGGCGTTGGGGCTGACTGTGTTTGCGCTTCACGCCCGGCGCACGGCGATTCCCGCGCGTGAGCTTGACGGGCAGACCGTCACGATAGATGCGACGCTTCTTGACTACCCGGATGTGTATAGCGGGTACTGCCGCGCGGAGGTACGATTGGGCGGGGAACTGCCGCATCTGAAAGCGCTTCTTTATGACAATAAGATGCAACTTGCCGGGGCCGAACCGGGGCAGAAGCTCACCTTGACGGCGCGCCTGCGCGCCGCCGATACGCGTTACGGTAAGGATTATGACTATTACAATGCGAAGGGGATATACCTCACCGCAAGCTCAAAATCCGATATAGTGCTGACGGACGGCGGCTTTTCATTCTCCGCGCTTCCGGCCCGCGCGCGGCGCGGCGTTGCCGCGCTGACGAAGGCGATTTTCCCGGCGGACACGTCGGGCTTCATGCGTTCGGTTATGCTGGGCGACAAGAGCACGCTGTACGATAACACGGCCTTGTATCTCGCGCTTTCGCGCTCCGGCTTTATGCACGTTGCGGCGGTGTCCGGGATGCATGTTTCGTTCCTTGTCGGATTTTTGCAGTATATCCTCGGCAGGACGCGCCGAAGCTCACTTTTGTGCATCGCGCTGATATGGTGCTTTGTGGCGATGACCGGGGCGGGGCCGTCGGCGGTGCGTGCAGGCTTCATGCAGTCAATGCTGCTCATCGCACCCGTGGTGCGGCGCGAGAATGACCCGGCAACGTCGCTCTCGACCGTGCTTGCGCTGGTGCTTTTGCAGAATCCACATGCCGCGGCCAGTGTCAGCCTCCAGCTTTCCTTCGGCGCGATGGCCGGAATTCTCTGTTTCGGCGGGCGTATAAGCGCGCTCATGTCGTCGCTCGTGCGTTCGGACAGGGTGAGGCGTGTTCTGCGCTATCCGCTTGGGGCGGCGTCCGTTTCGCTTGCCGTTATGGTGGTCACGGTGCCTATAACGGCAATACATTTCGGAAGCATTTCGGTGCTTTCACCGCTGATGAACATCGCGGCGCTGTGGGCCGTGTCGCTGTGCTTCTGCGGGGGCTTTGCAAGCTGTGCGCTGGCGCTTATATGGCGGCCGCTGGGCGTGTGGGCGGCATGGCTGGTGTCTTGGGCGGCGCGGTACATTGCCGCAGCGGCGAAGCTGGTCTCATCCGTTCCATTTGCCGTGCTGTATTTTGACAATGAGATGGCCGTTTGGTGGCTCGTGCTTACATACGCGCTTGTGCTGGTCGCAGTGTTCACAAGGGCCGGGGCGGCGTATAAGCTCATCTGCCCGGCCGCGTTCAGCGCCGCCGCGCTGGCGGTGATGCTGGTATCGGCAAAGCTTTATTATTCTCACGGCCCCGGCACGATAGCCGTGCTGGATGTCGGGCAGGGGCAGAGCATCGCCGTCATGTCCGGCGACAGCACCGTTATGATAGACTGCGGCGGCGGGGCGAAGCAGCAGCGCGCGGGCGAGACGGCAGGCGCGTATCTTTTGAGCCGCGGGCGTGATCGGATTGACGCGTTGGTGCTCACACATCTGCATTCCGACCACGCAAACGGCGTGCAGATGCTTATGGAGATGGTCGATGTGGACACGCTTTATCTGCCGATAGAGCCGAATGACGACGACGGCCTGCTGGAGCCGATATTGACCTCCGCCGCCGCACACGGAACAACGGTCGTGTATATATCCGCCGACACAGGCGTGGATTTCGGGAACATAAACCTCACGCTGTACGCCCCGGCAGAGGCCGGAGACGCGAACGAGCGGTGCATAATGTGCCTTGCGTCGATAGGGGATTACGACATGCTCGTGACGGGTGACGCGCCCGCCGCGGCGGAGCGTGAGTTCATCTCGGCGCATCCCCTGCACGACGCGGAGCTTTTCATCGCCGGGCACCACGGCTCAAAATACTCCAACAGTGTGGAGCTGATCGAGTTCATCGGCGCGCACACGGCGGTCATAAGCGTGGGATACAACAGCTATGGCCACCCGACGCAGCAAACACTTGAACGGCTGAGCTATTTCGGCTATAATATCTACAGAACGGATTTGAACGGGAGCGTAGAAATACGCACAGGTTAAGCGCTATGGCGAAGAAAAACGGAAAAGAAGAAAAAAAGCTCAGCTACGTGCAGGAGCTTAAAAAGCTGAAGGAGGGCGGGCCTCAGCGGCTGTACCTCATGTACGGGCCGGAGGATTACCTGCGGGAGCAGTTCCTGCTTGCCCTCAAAAACGTCTGCATCCCGGAGGGGGAGGACAGCTTCAGCTTTAAGCGCCTTGACGGGCCGGAGCTTGACGGCACGGAGCTGGCGGAGGCGATAGACGCCGTGCCGTTCATGACGGAGCGCAGCTTCGTCGAGGTGCGCGGCGTTGATATAAACAAGCTGAAAAATGCCGACGAGTATATAAAGATACTGTCCGACATCCCGGATTACTGCACCGTGGCATTCGTGCAGAGCGCGCAGTTTGAGCCGGACGGCAGATTGAAGCTCATAAAGGCGATGAAAGAAAAGGGCTGTGAACTGCGCTTCACGCAGCAGTCGCAGGGGCAGCTTGTTGACTGGATAAGCCGCCGCTTTGCCGCGGCCGGAAAAAGCGTGGATTTTGAGGCCGTTCAGCGGCTGATATTCATAAGCGGCGATTTGATGAACAAGCTCATCCCGGAGATAGAAAAGGTCGCGGCCTACGCGAAGGACAGCAGAGTGACCGTCAGCGACGTTGAGGCCGTCGCCCATCATATCCCGGAGGCCGTTGTGTTCAGCCTGTCGGATCAGATAGCGCGGCGCAACTACGAAAGGGCGGCCGAAACGCTTGCGGAGCTGCTTTCGGATAAAAATAACGAGCCCATCGCGCTCATTGCGCTGCTCGGCACGCAGATGCGAAAGCTCTACGCGGCGCGCATCGCGCTTGAGGATGGACTCGGCATGAAGTATATAATGGATACCTGCGCGATAAAATACGATTTTCTTGCGAAGAATCTCGCAAATTCCGCACGCGGCTTTACCCTGCCGCAGCTCAGGCGCGCGATAGAGCTGTGCGCCGAGGCGGACTACATGATGAAAAGCAGCGCCCAGGATGACGAGGGGCTGCTCAAGGAGACGGTCATGCGCATAGCGGCGGGTGAAGGCGATGCATAGCGTTAAGGAGGTCATCGTGGTCGAGGGGCGCTATGACAAGAATACGCTCAGCCAGGTCGTGGACGCCGTTATAATCGAGACCTCAGGCTTCGGCATATTCAACGACGCGCAGAAGCAGAAGCTCCTGCGCACGATGGCACAGGCGCGCGGTCTGGTCGTGCTGACGGACTCCGACGGCGCAGGCTTTGTCATACGGAATTTTATAAAGGGCTGCGTTGACCCGGCCTGCGTGAAGCATGCCTACATCCCGGATGTGTACGGTAAGGAGCGGCGCAAGGCCGCCCCCTCAAAGGAAGGAAAGCTCGGCGTGGAGGGAATGCGCCCGCAGGTGATCCTTGACGCGCTTATCCGCGCCGGGGCGACGGTGGATGCGCGGCCCGCGGCGGAATCAGCGGCGCGGATAACAAAGGCGGACATGTACAAATGCGGCCTCAGCGGCGGCACCGGCAGCCGCGAAAAGCGCGCGGCGCTCATAAAACGGCTTGACCTTCCGGAGAAGCTTTCCGCCGACGCGCTGCTTGACGTGCTGAACGCGATAATGACGCGGGAGGAGTTCTTCGCGCTTGCGCTGTAGCAGCGCGCGTCAGATGCTTGCGTCCTCTATCAGCACCGAAAACAGCACGCCGATGAGAAGTATCGCCTGCGCGGTCTCATTCAGGCCGTTTGCAAGCACGTACAGCTCGTAGTTTTCATTCATGCTGCCGTTCCATTCCACAAGCAGCATGAACGCGCACAGAAGCAGCACTGCGCAAAGCTGTATTGTGCGGATGAATATGTACCATGCCTCCGGACACATGCCCAGCATTCTACGGATTATTTTTGTGATCATCATAATGCAGCACCCCGGACTTATTGTAAAGCCCGGGGCATTTCTATGCAATGAACATATTCTGGAATGATGTTTTTACCGGCTTCGTTTCATGCGGCCGGGGCGGGAAGCACCTGTGCGCCCGGCTCCTCCGTGCTCAGGCGCTTGTCCGAAACTCTGTTTTCAGAGTAGTTTATATCCCAGTTGCGCCCCGTCAGCGCCCAGCTTTCAGGCGCGGCGGCATCGCCGTTTACGCAGACCTCGCGCAGCGCTATTTCGCCGTCGATATCGCTATAGAGCGAGGAATAGTAATAAAGCCTCTCGCGCGGGCTGTCCTCCGGAATATCGTATACCGGCGTGCCGTACGCGCCGCCGTCACCGCCGAGGGCGGCAATAACGGTTGAAAACAGGTCGTCATGACTCACAGGCGCGTCCGATGTCACGCAAGCCCGGCTGCTGTCGGCTCCGGCCGGTTTTACGAGCATGAGGCAGGCCGCCGTTTTCGGCGGGTCAAGCTCATTTTCGCCGCCGGATTTCCCGTGGTCAGCTGTGATGATTATTGTGGAGCTGTCGTATATGCCCTGTGCCTTCATCTTGGCAAAGTATTCCTTGAGTATCTTGAAGTCGCCGCGCAGCGCCTGTGCGGGTGTCGGTGCGTCGGCAAGCTGTGCGTTTTCGTCTATGAAACAGCCCGGGTGTGCGCCCCACAGATGGAAAAAGCGGAACGACGAGGAACTGCCGCGGTCTATATCTATCCCACAGTTCATCAGGTCATCGTAGAAAATATTGTCGTTCATGTAATACGTGCCATTCGGAAGAGGTTTGAGGCAGCTTCCGTCTATATACGCGGCATTGTATTTAAAGCTTTCCTTTATGATATAGGGCGCGGCGCGGTACATGCCCACATCGGCCGAGGCGCGTATGACGCCGCCTATATCAATGGCGGACAGCTTGGACGAGTCGAAAACATAAAAGTTGTCCATATCGAAGAAAGCGCTGCTGCCAACGTAATTGCTGGTTGTATATATCCGCAAATCGTCGCAGAGCGAAGCAAGGTCGCGCCAGAATGCGGAACCGGCAAACGATTCGTTGACGTAGTCATAATATGGTTTGTTGAAATAGCAGCGGTTCTGTGTGAGAAGATACGTTATGGACGGGTATGTGCGGCTGTACGCGCTGGTCGCATTGGGATAGTATGTAAAGCCGTCAAGCTCGCCGAAAAGATCCGGATCCTGCGCAAGCGCCTCATTTACATAGTCCCCATCGCTGGTATCGAGAATGAAATACAGCACGTTATTTTTCGCTGAGAGGCTGAATGCGCCCTCGCTTGTAAAATATGCGTTTTTTCTGTCGTTGGCGGCAAAGTCGGTCGAAAAGCATAGGGAGACGCAGCCGCTCATCTGCATCACGATACAGGCCAGCGAGAGAAGCGCTATCACCTTGGAGAAACCAGCAGACTTGGCGTTCTTGGCACAAACGGCGCGTGCGGCGAAAACTGCTGTCGCCAGCACAAACCATATGATGAGATTTATGGCACATGTTGCGGCGCTGTACCCAGCCTCATCACCTGTCAGAGAAATCATTTTTCCGTTCAAAAGCAATGACTGCACATAGAAGCACAGCCCAACGGCAAACAGCGCCGTTTGAATGACGGAGCTTAGCTTTTCCGGGAGAAGGCTGCACAGCAGCGCAAGCACGGCGGCGCATACAAGCGAGAAAACGAGCAGTATCCACCATATATGCCTGACGGAAAACGAAAAGTCGATATAATTGCCGAGATAAACCTCCATCGGCGCAAAGAAGCATACCGCAAGAAAAATGAAGGAGTACACAGCAAAATAAATAACAGCGTCTTTCTTTTTTGATCTCATTAGCAGCTCAACTCTTTCCGGTTTCACTTGATTTGTTGTATGTAATATACCACAGCCGGTACATGAAAACAACTTTTTTGTATGACTCGGCCGATAAAAGCGGCGTTACGCCTGTTGACAAGCATCCGTGCAAATAGTATAATATTACGCAATACGTAACAAATGATTTAAAACGCTTGGCACGTTAGCAGCGCATAAGCGCCGATTAAAATAATAGTTGACAAAGGAACAGAGAAATATGAAAGAGGAACGGTTTTTTATAAACGGTATCCCCACTGTGGTTTACGGCGGGGAGGAGGAACGCGTGTTTATTTTCCTGCATGGGCAGGGTGGCAATAAGGAGGAGGCCGCGCGCTTTGCACAAACAGCGGAAAAGTACGGTTATCAGGTGCTCGGCGTTGATCTGCCGGAGCATGGGGCGCGCAATGACGGGGCGAAGCTTCTGCCGTGGGTAGTTGTGCCGGAGCTGCGCGCGGTGATGGAATATGCAAGGATCCGCTGGGCGCATGTGTCGGTGCGCGCAATAAGCATCGGCGCATGGTTTTCCATGCTTGCCTTCAGCGGAGAGGCGATAGAGAGATGCCTTTTCTCCTCGCCGCTTTTGGATATGGAGAACATGATAGGGAACATGATGCGCTGGGCGGGCGTGACGGAGGCACAGCTTGAAGCGGCGCGCGAAATACCGGCGGCTTCGGGGCAAACGCTGTCATGGGATTATCTTTGCTGGGTCAGACAGAACCCTGCCCACGCGCTGTGCCGCACGGCGATACTCTATGCCGCTGGGGATGAGCTGATACCGCGCTGCGTTATCGACGCCTTCACTGCGGCAAACGATTGCGCGCTGACGGTGTACGACGGCGGACAGCACTGGCTGCACACGGCGGAGGAGCTTGACTTCATGCGCCGCTGGGAGGAAGCGGAGCTTGAAAAGCCATTGACCGGGAGCGATGGAGTGGAAAAGTCATGAATAGAAAGATAGGAATGTACAGCGCCGCTGTCAACGCGGCGTCAGTGCTGGCGTTCGCAGTGTTCATGCTGGCTGGGTTTACGCACGGATGCTATTTCGCGTCCATGTTCATCGCGTTCAGCTTTGTGCCCATGATGTGCGCATACGCCGGTGCCGCTGCGGAGGAGCGGAAAACGGCGGGCTATACCGCCGCTGCTTTCTCCGCGGCATATGCGGCCGTGATACTGCTTGTGTACTTCGCACAGCTTACGACGGTGCGCTTCGGCGGACTGACTGAGCAGGCGCAGGCGCTTCTTGACTTTCAGCAGATGGGCCTCTTTTTCAGCTTTGATCTGCTTGGTTATGCGCTTATGGCGCTTTCCACATTCTTCGCGGGGCTTACTCTTGATGCGCAGACTGCTTCGGAAAAGTGGCTGAAGGCGCTGCTTTTGATCCACGGCGTGTTTTTTATAAGCTGTCTGTCGGCCCCGATGCTGGGCATATTCACGGCCGGCGGCCCGGCATGGATCGGCGTCCTCGTGCTGGAGTTCTGGTGTGTTTATTTTTTCCCCGTGGGTGTGCTCTCATTCTGCCGCTTTCGCGCAATGAAAAGAAATTAACATGAAACGTAGATAAACCGTAAATTTTCGCTTTTGAAAATTTACGGTTTATCTATAAAATTCAAATATGAAAGTGATACCATAACAGTTACGTTATTGGCATTGGCACACGGCGCGTGATGTGCGCGGTACACCGGTATGCGAAAAACAGACCCGGAGATCCGTTGAGATGTCCGAGTCTGTATGGCACTCCCGGCGCGATTCGAACGCGCGACCTTCCGCTTAGGAGGCGGATGCTCTATCCTGCTGAGCTACGGAAGCATAGCTATCAAGCTTTCACATTCTACCGCAGATTTGCCTTTGTGTCAACAGATGAATTTATTTTACCTCAAGAGGGGAATGCAATGCTCAAACTTAAGGACATAAGAAAGGATTATC
>JABLTK010144376.1_pt1 | contig 12708 bp, 10 predicted proteins | sample 7160131 | NCBI WGS metagenome assembly JABLTK01 (sample SAMN14651221, study PRJNA627086) | human gut metagenome | isolation source: feces | host: Homo sapiens
AACAAAATACTTATAGTAAATGATTATACAAAAGATACAATAGTAAAAAGAATAAATAAACTTTTAAATATAAAAATAATAACATTAAGTGAACTTAAAAAGAATTATATATATGACTATGATTATAAAAGCATACTTTTTGTATCTAAAAAATATAATTGTATTCCTGGTATAGCTCGTAAATATATAGAGAATACATATTATATAAACAATAACTATAAAAGTGAAAAAGTAGAGTTTTTAAATAAAATCAAAAATGATTTAGAAGAAAATAATTTACTTATTAAAAATAATATATATAGAAACTTTTTAAAGAATAAAGATATTGTACTTTATAATCTTAAATATGTAGATAAATATTATTTAAATATTATTGATGAATTATCTTTAAATAATAATGTTATTACTTATAATGACAAGAATGATTCAAGTATAAAGAAATTATATAGATGTAGTAATAATGAAGAAGAAATATCATTTGTATGTTCTAAAATATGTGAACTTATTAAGAGCGGAGTAGATATCAATAATATAAAACTTACTAATGTTAAAAGTGATTATACATATATAATAAGAAAAACATTTAAATTATTTAATATACCAATTAATATTAAGAGTGATGAATCAATTAAATCAACTGTAATCGTTAAGAAATTTAAAGAACTATATAATAATGATATAAATTCAGTAATAGATAAAATAAGTGAATTAGTCACTAATAAATATGAAGAAAAAGTATATAAAAGTATACTTAATGTAGTTAATAAATATAGTGATTCAAACTATATGGATGTAAAAGATATATTATTTGATAATTTAGATAATATTAAAATTAAAAATGATGAACTTAAAAATGCAGTTAACATTATTGATTTTAAAAAAGATTTAATAAGTGATAATGATTATGTATTTCTTATTAACTTTAATGAAGGAATAATACCAGTTAATCATAAAGATGAAGATTATTTAAGTGATATAGAAAAGAATAATTTAAATTTAGATACATCTTATACATTAAATGAAAAAAGTATGAATGAAGTAATTGAAACAATAAAGTCAGTTAATAGTTTAATAGTGACTTATTCATTATATAATCAAAACAGTAGAATATATGTATCAAGTGCTTATAATAAAGATATTTTAGATGAAGAAGAAGTAACATTAAATTTTAATAATTCAAATAAATATAATAAATTAAAATTACTAAGTGAAAAAGATGATAATAATAAATATGGAACTATTAGTGGTGACTTAATAACATTACTTAGTCATTATAAAAATGAACCATATTTAACATATGACAATAAGTATAAAAAAATATCAACTGATAAATTATTGAATTATTTAAATAAAGGTTTAACTTTATCTTATAGTAGTATGAATACATTTTATCAATGTTCATTTAGATATTATTTAGATAATATTTTAAAGATAAATAAATATGAAGAAAGATTTGATGCAGTTTTAGGTAGTATATTTCATGAAATATTAAGTGAATGTTTTGAAAATGAAAACTATGATATTTTAGTTAACTATGAAAAACTTATAAAAGAATCAACATATTCTTTTAATGAAAGTGAAAAATTCTTTTTAGAAAATTTAAAAGATGAATTATTACTTATTATTGATACAATAAAAGAACAATTAAAATACACATCATTAAAGAAAGCTATGTATGAAAAAGAGATAAAAATAGATATTTCTAGTAATACAAAAGTAACATTTAAAGGTTTTATTGACAAGATACTTTACGATGAATTTAATGGTGAAAAGGTTGTTGTAATAATAGATTATAAGACTGGAAATCCAACACTTAATATTAACAATTCATTATATGGTCTTGATATGCAGTTGCCTGTATACATTTATTTAATTAAAAATGAAATTAAGTCAGTAAGAATAGGTGGCTTCTACTTACAAAAAATATTAAGTAACACAAGTAATCTCTCTAAAAGAAAAGAATCATTAAAATTACAAGGATATTCAAATGAAGATTTATCTATACTTGAAAAAATAGACTCTTCTTATGAGAATTCATCTGTTATTAAAAGTCTTAGAACAACACAAAATGGTTTTTATAGCTATTCTAAAATAATAAATGATGAACAAATTGATACATTATATAATATAGTAGATAGTAAAGTTAAAGAGGCAAGTAATAAGATATTGAATACTGAATTTGATATAAATCCAAAAGAAATAGATGACAAAAATGTTGGATGTAAGTTCTGTAAATATAAAGATATTTGCTATATGACAACAGAAGATATAGTTAAATTAAAAAAGATAGAAAATGTATTTAGTGAGGTGAATGATAATGCCAAGATGGACTAAGGAACAAGAAGAAGCAATTGTATCAGATGGTAAAAATATTATTGTTTCAGCAGGAGCAGGAAGTGGTAAAACAGCAGTATTATCAGAAAGAGTACTTCATAAAATAGAAGAAGGTACACATGTAAATGAATTATTAATATTAACATTTACAAGAGCAGCAGCAGACGAAATGAAAGATAGGATAAGAAAAAAAATATCCGGAAAAGAAGAATTAAAAAATGAACTAACTCTTCTTAGCTCATCATATATAACAACATTCGATTCATTTGCATTATCAGTAGTAAAAAAATATCATTATTTACTTAATATAACAGATGATATAAATATAACAGATGAATCAATAGTTAAAATACAGAATAAAAAAATATTAGATAAAGTATTTGAAAAATCATATCAAAATAAAAATTTTCAAGAATTAATAAAAAAATATTGTATTAAAACAGATAAAGTATTAAAAGAAAATATATTATCATTAGCACTTAAAATAGATGGATTTATTGATCCGTTTGGTTTTATTGATGCAGTATATAATAATTTCTTTAATGAAAATAATGTTGATAACTTGTTAAAAACTTATGAAGATATAATAAATGATTTAAAGAAAACAATAAGATTAGAAATAGATAATATGAGTTTATATTTTGATAGTGATTATATTGAAAAAGTTAATGAATCAGTATTAAATATACTAAATGCAGATATAGATCAAATACACCTTTATAGTAGTGTAAAACTACCTACTGTACCAAGAGGTTCAAGTGATGAAGCAAAAGAATCAAAAGATTTATTAAAAAAAGCTTGTGATAAACTTATATCTTATGGAGATTATGGAACAAAAGATAATATTAAAAATGATATATTTAGTACAAAAGATACTGTTCTTACAATATTAGATGTAATAAAAGAATTTTTATTAGAAGTAGAAAAATATAAAAAAGATAATAATATATATACATTTAATGATATTTCTAAATTATCAATTAAAATATTAGAAGAAAATGAAAGTATAAGAGAAGAATTAAAAAATACATTCAAAGAAATAATGATAGATGAATATCAAGATACTAATGATGTACAAGAAACATTTATCGGAATGATTTCTAACAATAATGTTTATATGGTTGGTGATATAAAACAATCAATATATCGTTTTAGAGGTTCAAATCCAGAAATATTTAAAGAAAAGTATAGTAATTATTCAAAAGAAATAGGTGGACATAAAATAGATTTAATAAAGAACTTTAGATCTAGAAGTGAAGTGTTAGATAACATAAATAAAATATTCTGTTTAATAATGGATTATAATTTAGGTTCAGCAGAATATTCACTGTCACATCAAATGGTTTATGGTAATACTGCATATGATACAGAAAAGGTAAAGGGATTTAATTATGATTTTAGAGTGTTAGAGTATACTAATAAACCAAAAGAATCAGGATTTCAAAATATGGAAATAGAGATATTTACCATAGCAAAAGATATAAAAGAAAAAATAGATAATAATTTTCAAGTATTTGATAAAGAAGAGAGTAAATTAAGAAATGCAACATATAATGACTTTGTAATAATACTTGATAGAAGTAAATATTTTGATGATTTTAAAAGAATATTCGAATATTTTGATATACCACTAACAATATTAAAAGACGGTAAATTAAATTCTACAACAGATATATTATTAATAAAAAATCTAGTAGACTTTGTAATCAAAATAAAAGAAGATAATTGTGATATAGATTTTAAATATGATTTTACAAGTATTGCTAGAAGCTTCTTATATGAATATAGTGATGAATATATATTTGATGTAGTAACAAATAATAAAATAAAAGAAACAACAATATATAATGATTTAAGCAAATTATCAGACAAACTAAATTCATATACAAGTAGTTCATTATTTAATGAAATATTAGATATAACAGATTTCTATAATAAATTAAATAAAGTAGGAGACTATGAAGAAGTAAATGTAAGACTTAAAACAATAAATTCTCTATCAAGTTCACTTGGAAATTTAGGACTTTCAATAATGGATTTCAGAGATTATCTATCAGATATTATTGAAAATGATGAAGATATAAAATATGCAACTTATACAAAAGAAGGTAATTCAGTAAAAATATTAACAATACATAAATCAAAAGGACTTGAATATCCAATATGTTATTTTGCAGATTTGGATCACGAGTTTAATACTAGTGAATTAAAAGATAAATTCATTGTAGATAAAAAATATGGATTAATCGTACCATCCAATTTAGAAGATATAGATAATAGTTTATTAAAAGAATTATATAAATATGACTTCAATAAAGAAGAAATAAGTGAAAAAATAAGATTATTTTATGTAGCCCTTACAAGAGCAAGAGAACAAATGATAATAGTTATTCCAAATAAAGAAACAAGAACATTAGAAAAAAATGAAGATGGTGTTATTGAAGAAATAAGAAGATTATCGTTTAATAAATTATCAAGTTTTATTTATGCAGTTAAAAACTATTTAATAAAATATTTTGAACAAATTAATATTGATAAACTAAATCTAACAAAGAATTATTTATATCCTAAAAAAATAAAACAAGAAACACTAAATAATTTAAAGGATAATATAGTAGTAGAAGAAATAAATATTGAAAATGAAGTAGTCGAGGAAAAACATTTCTCAAAAGAAACAAATAAATTAATAACAAAAGAAGAAAATAAATTAATGAAGTTTGGTACTAAGGTACATGAAATGTTAGAACTATTAGATTTTAAAAATATTGATTTAAGTATTATTGATGATGAATTTATAAAATCTAAAATAAATAAATTCTTAAAGAATGATTTACTTAAAAATATAGAAAAAGCTAATATTTATAAAGAATATGAATTTATATATACAAAAGATAACAATGAATATCATGGTATTATAGATTTAATGATAGAATATAGTAATCATATAGATATAATAGATTATAAATTAAAGGGTATAACAGACGAAAATTATAAAAAACAATTAAATGGTTATAAAGAGTATATAGAAAATTTAACAAATAAAAATGTTAATACTTATCTTTATTCAATATTAGATGAAAATGTATTAAAAATTTAGCACTAGAAATAGTGCTTTTTTATTGAAATAATAATGTACTATGTGATACAATATCAGAAGATACAGGAAGGAGTGATAAAAATACCAACGGTAACAAAAATAAGCAAGGATATGATTCTTGATACAGCATTTGAAATAGCCAGAACATCTGGACTTGATAAAGTAAGTAATAGAGAGATTGCTAAAAGATTAAATTGTTCTATAAGACCAATTTATTATCAATTTAGGGATGTTCAAGAAATGAATAGTGAACTTATTAAAAAGATATGGCAATACTTTTATGATTATATTTTTACAAAAAGAGATGAAAATATACCTGATTATAAAAAGACAGGTATAAATTATATTGATTTTGCTTGTAATGAGAAAGAATTATTTAAAATATTATTTATGACTAATGATAAATATTTACCTGACGATGATGAGAATTTTAAAAAGATTTCTATGCTTATAAAAGAGAGTGGTAAAGTTAAAGAAAGTGAAATCAAACCATTTCATTATAAAATGTGGATATTTACTCACGGACTGGCATCCCTTTTAGCAACAAATGTTATGATACTTACTCAAAAACAAATTAACGATTTGTTAACAGAAGAATTTACAGCACTAATTGAATTAGAAAAGAAAGAAGGAAATATAAATGAATAATAAGAAAATAGAAATTATATGGGGAATAGCTCTATTATTAGTAGGAGTAATATTAATACTAAATTTAAGTGGAATTACAAACATTGATGTATTTTTTAAGGGATGGTGGACACTATTTATTATAGTTCCAAGTATAATCGGAATAATTAAAGAAGAAGATAAAGCTGGGTCATTTGTTTCATTAACAGTAGGAGTATTATTGTTATTATGTTCAAGAGGTATACTAAGCTATAAACTATTTTGGCAACTATTATTACCAATAACTTTAATTATAATAGGACTTTCATTAATATTTAAAAAGAAAATTACTGATAAGGTAGTTACAAATAAAGAAAATGATCATTTGACTTTATTTAGTGGACAAAAAGTTACAGTAGATAAAGATGACTTTAAAGGTACAACATTAACAGCAATATTTGGAGCAATAGATTGTGATTTAAGAAATATTAAAATTAAAAATGATATAGTTATTAATTCAACAGCAATCTTTGGAGGTATTGATATTATCGTACCAGATGATATTAAAGTAGTGATTAAATCAACTTCAATCTTCGGAGGTTCTGAAAATAAAAAAGTTAATAAAAAAGAAGATAGTAAATATACAATATATGTAAATTGTAATTGTGTTTTTGGAGGAGTTGAAATCAAATAATGAAAGATTTTATTTTAGCAGCATTATCATTTGCAACTATATTAGATATTAATTTAGGTTATGGAATAAGTTTCGGTATGCTTATAGGTGAACCAATCGGATCATTTATACCTAAAAAGAAATAGAAAGGATATTATGGAAAAAGTAATTGAAGTAAATAATTTAACTAAATCATACAAAACATTAAAAGCAGTAGATAATCTATCATTTACAGTTTATAAAGGTGAAATATTAGGACTTTTAGGACCAAATGGAAGTGGTAAATCAACAACAATAAACTCGATATTATCACTACTTAATTATCAAAAGGGTTGCATAAAAATATTTGGTAAAGAGATGAAACCAGATTCTTATGATATTAAAAAAGATATAGGAGTAATATTTCAAGAAGTAGCAGTATTTAATGAACTAACAGTATATGAAAATATAGATTATTTTTGTGGATTATATATAACAGATAAAAGCAAAAGAAAAGAATATGTTGAAGACGCTATTGAATTAGTAGGACTCGCAAATTATAAAAAGTTTTATCCTAAACAATTATCAGGAGGGCTTTTAAGAAGACTTAATATAGCTTGTGGAATAGCACATAAACCAAAAATTATTTTCTTAGATGAGCCAACTGTTGCTGTTGACCCTCAAAGTAGAAATAGTATATTAGATGGTATAAAAAAATTAAGAGATAATGGAGCTACTATTGTTTATACAACTCACTATATGGAAGAAGCTGAAATATTATGTGATAGAATTATAATACTTGATAAAGGGAAAATTATTGCAGAAGGAACAAAAGAAGAACTTAAAGAAATGACTAAAATCGAAGAAAAAATAACAGTTGAAGTTGATGAATTAAATGATAAAAATATAAATGAAATAAAAGAATTTAAAACAGTTGATACTGTATCTTATAATAGAAATATTTTAGTTATTACATATAAAAAAGGCAAAAATAATATTAGTGATCTTATGGATTATTTAAAAGATAATAAAATAAAGTATAATAAAATATACTCTGAAAGACCAACTTTAAATGATGTATTTTTAGAATTAACTGGAAAGGACTTAAGAGATTAATGTTCTTACATAATTTAAAATATTCACTTAAAACATTATTTAGAAGTAAAGCACTGATATTCTGGACTTTTGCCTTTCCAATAATATTAGGAACTTTCTTTAAAATGGCTTTTTCAGATATAGAAAATAGTGAAAAATTAGATATTATCAATATAGCAGTAATAAATAATGAAGAATTTAATAATGATATAGTATTTAAAAATACATTTAAAGAATTAAGTGATAAAAATAGTGAAAACTATATGTTTGATATAAAATATACAACATTAGAAGAATCTAAAAAATTACTTGAAGAAGAAAAAATAACTGCTTATATTTTATTTAAAGATAATAATATTGATATGAGTATCAATAAAAATGGTATTAATGAAACAGTTACAAAATATGTAATAGATGAAGTACAAAGTAAAAAAACTATATTAACAAATATAATAACAAAAGAATTAGCAAATAATAATTATGAAGTGGATTATACAGAAATAACAAACTTAGCAAATAGTATTATGAATAATTCAAAAGCTAAATTCATTAATAAATCAAGAAGTAACCTTAGTTACACAATGGTTGAATATTACACTCTTATTGCAATGGCTTGTTTATATGGATCAATGTTATCAATGTATATAATTAACTATATTTTACCAAATATGAATTCAGTAGGTAAAAGAGTATCAATATCAGCCGCATATAAAAGTTCTTTAATAACAAGCTGCTTAATTGCTAGTTATATTGTACAAATAATTGGAATAGCTATATTATTTTTATATACGATATTTGTATTAAAAGTAGATTATGGTAATCATATTGGAAAAGTTATATTACTAATGCTTGCTGGTTCACTTGCAGGATTATCTCTGGGTGTTTCTGTATCAACAATAATTAAAACAAACGAAAATGCTAAAACAGGTATTTTAGTAGCTATAACTATGATTATGTGTTTCTTATCAGGAATGATGGGCATTACAATGAAATATATTATAGATAAAAATGCTAAAATACTAAATATAATTAATCCAGCTAATATGATAACAGACGGTTTTTATTCATTATATTATTATGATACATTTAATAGATATTATTTTAATATAATAAGTTTAATTATATTCTCTATATTAATGATATTAATTTCTTATAGTGGATTAAGGAGACAAAAATATGACAGTATTTAATACATTTTGGAAAATAATAAAAAAATATAAAGGAACAATTATATTATATACAGTTATGTTAATAGTATTTGGAGGGTTAAATACTACAACTAATGATACAGGAATAGAATTTTCATCATCAAAACCTGACATATTAATAGTGAATAACGATAAGTATGAAGGCATAACTAAAAATTTAGTAGATTATTTAACTGATAATTCAAATGTGATTGATATTAAAGATGATGAATCAGCAAGAGATGATGCATTATTTTATAGAGATATTAGTTATATAATTTATATACCTAAGAATTATAGGGCAGATACATTAAATGGTAAAACTGTAGAACTTGAAATAAAAAAAGTTGATACTTATGATGCAGCTTTAACAGAAATGATGCTTAGTAGATACATTGAGACACAAAACATATATTTAAAAACAAATATAAATGAAAATGAACTTATTAACAATATAAATGAAAGTTTAAAGAATAAAACTAATGTTGAAATAGTATCAAAATTAAATACAGATAAATTAACAAGTATAACTAGATATTTCAATTTTGCTAGTTATAGTATTATGGCTGTTACTATATATATTATTTGTTTAGTAATAACTAGTTTTCATGAACAATCTGTTAACAAAAGAATAATAATAAGCAGTATGAATTATAAAAAACATAATAGACTTTTGCTATTATCTAGTTCCATTTATGCGATAGTTGTATGGGGTTTATATACATTACTTGGATTTATAATATTGGGAAGTGAGATTTTCTCAATAAGGGGTTTACTATTTATTGGAAATGAATTTGTATTTACAATGAGTTGTTTAACATTATCATTACTTATAAGTTCATTAGTAAGTAGTAAAGTAGCAGTAAGTGGAATAGTAAATGTAGTAGCATTAGGTTCAGCATTTCTATGTGGAGCTTTTATACCTCTTGAATGGTTACCAAGTTCAGTAATAAAAATAGCTCATATTTTACCAACATATTATTTTATAAGTAGTAATGAAATAATAAAAACAATAGAAGTTATTAACACAAGTACACTTCATACAGTATTTATAAATACAGCTGTAATATTGGCATTTACTATATTATTCACTATAATAAATAATATAGTTATTAAAAAGAAGAGAGTTATAGCATAAAAGCAATAAATTTGACATTAATTTTTATAAGAATTAGTGTCTTTTTATTTGTAGTATGATAAAATTTAGATAAGAGGTAGGATATGAAAAATAAAACTAATAAAGGTGAGAATAAAAGTATAAGTATAATTATAATAATTATAATAGCAGTAGCAATTATTGGAATTATATTTTATTTTATGAATAGAAATAATAATGATAATCCTGCAGCTAATAAATACGAAATATTTGATTCAGAATATAAACTTAATTTAATAACAAATTATAATGAATATTTAAATTTTGAAGAAGAACATATGAATAAAATTTTAAAAGTATCAGACTTTGAAGATAAAAATTATATATTACTTACAATAAATAATTTTGATGATTGTCATGAATCAATAGAATATAAATCTCAAAAATATGATTCAAATAATAACTTGAATTTATATTTTGATATGACTTATGGATGTGGAGTTTGTGCACCATATAATAAAGTTATAACAATACCTGTTTCAAAAGATGATATAAATATAGATTCTGTAAAAGTATTATATAGAGTGACAGAAACTAAAGAATGTGATCAAGATATTGTATATAAACCAATTATTTATATTTATCCAGAAAAGGAAATGGATATCACTATTAAATTAAAGAATGACAAATTGTTAACACATACTTATCCAAAGTATGATAACGAATGGAATGTTAGAGTTAATAAGTCAGGAAATATATATGACTACAAAACTAATAAGAATTATTATGCGCTATATTGGGAAGCTATAGACAATACAAAAATTAATATGAACGAAGGGTTTGTTGTAAAAGGAGAAGATACAGTTAAATTCTTAGAAGAAAAGTTGGCATATCTTGGATTAAATGAAAGAGAAATTAATGAATTTATTATTTATTGGATAGATAAACTTGAAAATAATAATTATAATTTTATTAGATTTAGAAATACAGACGAAGTAAACAGTTATATGCCTCTTGAAATTAGTGAAACTCCAGATACTTTAATAAGAGTAATAATGGACTTTAAACCTCTTGATAAATACATTAATGTAAAAGAACAAAAATTAGAAAAAGTAACAAGAAAAGGATATACAATAGTTGAGTGGGGCGGAAGAAAAATTAAATAAACATTTATTTTAGAATAATAAAAAAAATATTTAAAAAATATATTTTTTTATTTGTATATTGTAAGAAAGGATAGACATTTCAAAGCAAATATGATATAATATGAGCCGAAAAAGTGATGGAAAATATTTTATTTTCAAAAGGGGGAGAAAATGAATAATATATTAAATGGAGTAAAAGGTTTTGATGAATTATTAGATTCTGATTTAACAGATGATGAAATATATTACACAAGATTAAAAGATTGTTTATGGCAAGAAAAAATGTATGTTAAGGATAATAATTCGAATATTACAATGCATTTTGGAATGGTTAATAATTATCCAATACCATTTGGAGGTTGGATGCCAAGACCATTTTATGTACCAGATGATAAAGAATTTTATAAGATTTTTATTAGGAAAGCAAGAGAACATAAAAAAGCAGAAAAAGATTTTTGTAATAATACAACTATAGCTTTCTTAGTTTATTCAACAATTTTAGAATACTATAAAGCAGACCCAAGTGATGAAAAGTATATAGCTCTAGAAAATAAGTTAAGAGAATATGAACAAAAATTGGAACAAAAGGGATTATATCGTCCAATGAGATCAATGATTTCATCTGTAAGAACTGACTATGTATTATCAAGCCCTGATTATGTTGAACTTGAAGATGACTATTTACAACCACAAGAAATGTTCAAAAACATTGGAGATTATGCTATGTGTGTTGAAAAGAATGCAGCTGTAGGTAGTTTATTATCTTTTGCCGGAATTAATTCATTCATAATAACATCAGGTGTATTTATAGGAGACCAAAAAGAGCATCATTGCTTTCCAATATTTGAAAGAGAAGATGGAACATATAGCATACTTGATACTACTACTGGATGTATAGGTGGAAATATTGAAAATCCTAAAGATGGATTTGAAGTAACATTAAATTCTGATATGGGAAAAGGCGAACCTGTAAGATATATATCACCACAATTTACAGAAGAGCTAGATGGAACAAGTTTAAGACTTGTAAACAAAAGTAGATTAACTGAATAAATATAATAAACCTTCAAGTGATTGAAGGTTTTAAAATGCAATAAAATAATAGCAAAAACATAATAATCACATACAATAGATTAGGTGATTTTATGGCTTTAAAAGGAATTGTTATTGATCCAGGACACGGAGGAACTGATCCTGGAGCTGTTTCTAATAATTTAAAAGAAAAAGATTATACATTGTTGATTAGCAAATATATGTATGATAGATTTAAAGAACTTGGAATACCTGTGAAAATGACTAGAGATACGGATGTTACATTGTCTCCTAGAGAAAGAACAAATAAAGTAAAGAGTTTTTTTGGAGATGGGAAAGATGTGGTGGTTATTTCTAATCACTTGAATGCAGGGGGTGTGAATGGTGATTAGTGGTAAGTAATTAACTTCCTATAAGAAGATAATAATTATAAGAGGAATATTAATTCTTCTTTTTTTGTTGTA
>JABLTK010072040.1_pt1 | contig 12696 bp, 6 predicted proteins | sample 7160131 | NCBI WGS metagenome assembly JABLTK01 (sample SAMN14651221, study PRJNA627086) | human gut metagenome | isolation source: feces | host: Homo sapiens
ACCGCTAGCATGCCCCTATTGCCTTCGGCACTTCCCCCGAAGGGGGAAGCAAGACATTACGTAGCTAACGATTTCCTTAACTTAATAGCCTTCCCCTCGAGGGGAAGGTGCCCCAAAGGGGCGAATAGGGCACCGGCGGTATGAAAGAGAGAGGAAAATGCGTTTCAAGCAGACGATTTACGACAGTACCCGAGCGCCGCTGGCGCGGTCCCCCTTCCCCATGCGGGGAAGGCTCAGGAAGAACGACGCTTCGCGTCGATTTTTATGAAAGGCGATGCCCGAAAGTAGTATGCAAGTCACCAGTCACTTGAGGCTCCTAATCCCTAGCCACTCATCCCTAGTCACCAGTCACTAGTCACTGATTTGACACCTTGACGTATTCCTCGAGTTTCTCATACGCTTTTCCGCTGTCGATCATCTCAGCAGCCTTTGCGATGCCCTCCTGCATGGTGGGGACCGCTTTGGCTGCGTAGAGAGCAAGACCGGCATTCATGAGCACTGCATTTCTCTTCGTCCCCCGGAGCTTCCCGGTCAGGATGCCCTTGGTGATCTCCGCATTTTCAGAGGCCGTACCGCCGACGAGCTCCTCCTTCTTGCCACGCGTGAGGCCGAAGTCCTCCGGGCAGATGGTCATCGTGCGGTAATAGCCATCCTTCAGCTCGCAGACCTGCGTCGGCGCAGAAGGTGAGACCTCATCCAAGTGATCTTTTCCGTAGACGACGAGCGCATTCCTCACACCGAGCTTGTCTAAGACCTTGGCGACCGGCTCTACCAAGTAGCCATCATAGACGCCAAGGAGGAAATAGTCTGGATTCGCCGGATTCGTCAAGGGGCCCAGGATATTGAACACGGTGCGGAAGCCCAGCTCCTTCCGGATGCCGCCGACATACTTCATCGCTGCGTGATATTTCTGTGCGAAAAGGAAGCAGAAGCCGACCTTTTCCAGCATCTCGAGCGCTTTCTTCGGATCCTGCGCGATGTTCGCGCCGAGGGCTTCCTGCACATCCGCCGTGCCGGACTTCGAAGATGCCGCACGGTTGCCGTGCTTGGCGACCTTCACGCCCGCCGCTGCAATGACAAAAGCAGCCGTGGTGGAAATGTTGAAGCTGTTCGAGCCATCACCGCCGGTACCTACGATCTCTAAGACCTTCATGCCCGGATGCGGGACTGGCGTCGCATGCTCTCTCATCGCTTCCGCACAGCCGGAGATCTCATCGATCGTCTCCGCCCGCGTGCTCTTCGTCGAAAGCGCCGCGAGAAAGGCCGCATTCTGCGTCGGTGTGGTCTTGCCGTCCATGATCTCATTCATCACGGTATAGGCTTCTTCATAGCTGAGATCGCCTTTTCGTACAATTTTCTGGATCGCTTCTTTGATCATGATAGATTCCTCCTTGGTAAAAGCGGCTAGGGACTAGTGACTGGTGACTAGGGATTAGGGACGATACGAGAATACCGTTTTTTTAATTTCGCGGCGCTTCTATTTTGTTTTGCGCCGCACCACCATTCCTCATTCCTCATTCCTAATTCCTAATTTTCCTCGCCATCGCCGGTTCGTATTCATACGCTGCTCCTTCCCAGGGAGAAATAAAAAATCCGTCCCTGACAAAAACTTGTCAAGGACGGATACTATTCCGCGGTGCCACCTTGCTTCAGGGTATGACCCCTGCTCTTAGCGAGATACCAACATATCTCCGGCAACTGACGTATGCCCTACGTCGCAAGCTACTGGGGTCTCCCTTTTCACTGCGCCCTCAGCGGTCCATTTAACAATCTGCGTTCTGCCGGCTTCTCATTGCCCCGACTCCCTGTAAGTGCACGTACTGTTTTTATCTCCGCTTCAACGGTTTGTTTATGTTGTTGATGTAATCATAATCTCCCTTGGCATTTCTGTCAAGAGAGATATTGATGAGCGTCAGCAAAGAGATGCGGAAATCTTTCCAAAGAGGAAGAGGCGGATGGAAAACCATCTGCCCTTTCTGTCACATCACAAGCCGCTTCCCCGCCCCTTTGCCATCGATCCAAGGCCTCTTGCTATCACCATCGTCACAAGGTAGAAGCATGGGATGAGGAAGATGCCGAAGACGGTCGCAAAGCACATACCGCCCACGACAGCGACGCCCATGCCGCAGCGAGCCGCTGCACCGGCGCCGGTCGCCAAAGCGAGCGGGAGACAGCCGATGATGGAGGTGAAGGCTGTCATGAGGATCGGGCGGAAACGGAGCTTTGCCGCTTCCTTGACAGCATCTACCGGGTCCATCCCATGATCCACACGTTCTTTGGCAAATTCCACGATGAGGATGGCATTCTTCGCAGCCAGCCCGATGATCATGATGATACCGATCTGCATATAGACACTATTCTGGTAGCCGTCACTGGTCGAGCCTAGAAGAGCGGCCAGCTTGTTCACGACATACTCCGAGAATACCGCGCCGAAGATGCCCGTCGGCACCGTGAAGAGGACTGCGAGCGGCACAGACCAGCTCTCATAGAGTGCCGCAAGGCAGAGGAAAGCAAAGACCAGCGCCAGCCCTAAGACCTTCATCGTAGACGAGCCCGACTTCTGCTCCTCGCGGCTCTGACCGGACCACTCGATGGTGGTCCCCGCCGGAGCGATCTCCTTCACGACCGCTTCTGCCGCTGCCATGGCTTCGCCGGAGCTGTAGCCGCTCCCTGCGCTGCCCTGGATGGAGATGGAGCGCACGCCATTGAAACGGCTGATGGAGGACGGGCCGGTCGTGATGGACTTCGTCAGGATGGTATCGAGCGGGATCATGTCGCCCGCTTGGGATCTGACGGAAATAAATTTCAAGCTGTCCGCTTCCGAGCGGTAGCGGGTATCTGCCTGCAGCATGACCTTGTACGAGCGTCCGAACTGATTGAAATCATTCACCTGTGTGCCGCCGAAATTCACCTGCAGCGCGGTGAAAACATCGGAGAGCTGGATGCCGAGGCTCTTGACCTTCTCTCGATCCACATGATACTCGTAGCTCGGGGTATTGGCCTTGAAATTGCTGCGAACGGCAGAGAGCTCCGGACGGCGGTTCGCCTCAGCTACGATCTTCGATGCCAGATCTCCCAGCTCTTCATCAGAGAGTCCCGTATTGTCCTGCACCTGCATCGCCCATCCGCCCTCCATGCCGAGGCCCGGCAAGGCAGAAGGGCCGAAGGCCATGACCTGCGCCTCCGGATGCGCTCCTGCGATCTTCTGATTGAAAGCAGAAAGGATCGCGGAGAGACTTTCGTCCCTGCCGGTGCGTGTCTCCCAGTCTTTCAGCCGGACGAAAAGATTCGCCGAGCCTGCCGAGGTATTCGTCATGACGGCATCGACGCCGGGGAGCGTCTTCGTCTCCTTGGCAACCGCATCGACGACCTTGACCGTCTGGTTCATGGAGGTGCCTTCCGGCATCGTGATCGAAGCGATGAACATGCCCTGGTCTTCATTCGGTACGAAAGTCGACGGGACGAGCTTGTAGAAAAGCCCCATGAGTCCTGCGATGATCACAAGGAAGCAGACCGCATACTTCAGATGGGAAATCATCCAGCCGACCTTGCCCGTGTATGCATCACGCACCGCATCAAAAGCGCTGTTGAATCTGGCAAAGAAGCGTCCGATCACACCCTTTGAGACGGTGGTATCCTCCGCCTTGAGGAGCATCCCGCAAAGCGCCGGTGTCAAAGTCAGTGCGACCAGAGCGGAGATCGCCACTGACACCGTGATGGTGATCGCAAACTGCTTGTAGAGGACACCCATCGTCCCGCCAAGAAAAGCGACCGGGACAAAAATGGCAGCCAGCACCGCTGTCGTCGCGATGATCGGCCCCTGCACCTCATCCATCGCCTTTTCCGTGGACTCCTTCACCGGCATATGGTCTTTGGCCATATGCTCTTCCACGTTCTCGATGACAACGATCGCATCATCGACGACCATGCCGATGGCAAGCACCAGCGCAAAGAGCGTCAGCGTATTGATGGTGAAGCCGAGCACGACAAAGGTCGCAAAGGTACCGATGATGGAGACCGGCACCGCAAGGATCGGGATGAGGGTCGTGCGCCATTTTTGGAGGAAAACAAAGACGACCAGGATGACGAGAAGAAGCGCCTCGATGAAGGTATCGACCACTTCGGAGATCGATGCATTGATAAAGGCAGTGTTATCGACGACGATCTTGTACTCGAGATCCGGCGGGAAATCATTCTTCGCCTCTGCGAGGATCTTCTTCACCGCCGTGACCGATTCGAGCGTATTCGCATCATTCGTCAGCTGTACGCCAAAGCCGACCCCTGTCTTGCCGTCGAGCTTTGAGTCCGCCGAAGAGCTCTGCGCGCCTGTTTCTACCTCTGCCACATCGCGGAGACGGACGAACTGACCATCGCTTCCCGACTTGATGATGATATTTCCAAACTGCTCCGGCGTGGAAAGACGGCCCTCCACCTTCGCACTGTACTGCTTCTCCTGATTTTTCGGCGTGGGCGGTGCGCCGACCGTGCCTGCCGGAGCCGCCTGATTCTGCTCCTTGATGGCACTTGTCACATCCGAGACCGTGAGTCCGCGCTCTGCGAGCTTATCCGGATTCAGCCACACGCGCATCGCGTACGTCGAGCCGAAGGCATTCACGTTGCCGACCCCCGAGACACGCTTCAGCTTGTCCAAGAGGTAAATATCTGCATAGTTTTTCAGAAACGCAGTGTCATACGTGTTGTTTGGTGAATACAGATTCACCATGAGGGCCATATCACCGGAGGACTTGCGTACGGACAGCCCCGTCTGCTGCACCTCGCTCGGCAGCCCGTTCTTCGCCAGATTTGCCGTATTCTGCACATTGACAGAGTCCGTATTGCCGTCCGTATCGAGATCAAAAACGATCGACAGGCTGTAGCTCCCGTTATTGGAAGAGGTGGAAGACATGTAGTCCATGCCTTCGATGCCGTTCAGCTGGTTCTCGAGCACCTGCGCGACAGTCTGATTCACCGTCTCCGCATTCGCGCCCGTATAGCTGGCTGACAGATTGATGGTCGGCGGTGAGATCTGCGGATACTGCGCGATCGGCAGACTGACCAGAGAGATCAGCCCGAGAAGCACAATGATCAGCGAGACCACGATCGCAAAGATCGGCCGCCGGATAAAGAATTTTGACATAAGGTAGCTCCATTTACATAGTGACTTGGGACTGGTGACTAGTGACTAGTAGCTAGGGATTAGGGATTGGATTAGGGTTCAAGGTTCGGGGTTCAGGGTTCAGGGTTCAAGGTTCAAGGTTCTGAGTCCATGGTTCTGGGTTAGCCCGTGAGGCGGCTCGTCCACTGATTATGGCTGAAAGCTTTGTGCGAATTAGAAATGAGAAATGGTGGTGGCGGCTTCGCCGCAAATATATATGTTGCAGCGAAGCTGCCACCACAAGTTTGAAAGCAGGGATGAGTGGCTAGGGATTAGTGATTAGAAGCAAGCGGTGATTGAAATAGCGCAGTTAGCATGCCGACCGCTCTGCAAGGAGGATCTCTCGCCAACGCTTCCGATAATGACGGCGCGAAGCATTATCAAAACTCCGCGGCGCTTCCATATTTTTATGCGCCGCACCACCATTTCGCATTTCTCATTTCTAATTTCTCATCCAAGCAAAGCTTTCAAGCGGAATCAAAGGACGGCACGCCCAAGGGGCTAACCCTGAACCCATTTAAACCCATATGAGGACGCCATCGCCGCCATTCCTCATTCATCTTTCATTGACAATCCCAATTCTTCCGCCGTAGCAGCCGTCGGAGCCAGCTTCTGACCCTCCTTCAGATTCGTCAGACCTTCGACGACGACGACATCCTTTTCCGTGAGTCCTTTCTTCACGATGTAGTAGCTGCCCACCTTATCCCCGAGCGTCACGATCTTCGAGACCGACTGATCGTCATCCCCGCACACGATGACGAAGGACTTATCCAGCACCTGCTGCACGGCACGCTCCGGCACAAGAAGTACATCCTTCCTGAGGGGGCTTTGCAGCGTCACGCGAGCGAACATCCCAGGAAGAAGGACATGCTCCGTATTCTCAAAGATCGCCTTCATCGTGATCGTCCCCGTACTCTGCGAGACCTCGCGATCCATCACATAGTCCTTCGAGACTTCTGAAAGCTTCATGCCATTGCTCAGGGTGAGCGTCGCCTGCGGGATCATTTGATCCGGCGGCAGCGCGTCTTGCTGATTTTCCATCACAGCCTGCTGGAAATTCAAAAGCTCATTTTCAGAGATGGAAAACTGCACGGCGATCGGATTCACGGAGCCGACAGAGACCAGCTCCGTATTCCCCGTCGTCACAAAGCTCCCCGGCGACATCTCATTCACAGAGAGCTTGCCGGAGATCGGCGAACGAATGATGGTGTCGTCCAGATTTTCCTGCGCCTTCTGCAGGAGCGACTGCATGTTCCGATAATTCGACTCATTCGTCTCGACCGTCGCCCGCTGCGTCGTCAGCGTCTGCTCCGAGATCGCCCCCGTCTCTGCGAGCTTCTCGTAGCGCAAAAGATCGATCTTCGAATTGTTCAGTGTCGTCAGGGCTTTATCCACATCCGACTCCGCGGAGAGCACATCGGTAGAATACTGCCGGTCATCGATCTTATAGAGCGGCTGTCCTTTTTCGACGAACTGCCCGCTTCGGATATATTTCTCCACGATCGTCCCCGACACTTTCGGCTTGATCGAGACGGCATCGAGTGCCTTCACCTGTCCAGCATACTGCTTTGAGACGATGACATCCTTCTTCTGCACGGGAAACGTCTTCACAGAGACAGCACTCACCTTCGGCGCGGTCTGCCCGCAACCTGCCAACAGTCCCGACACGCCGGAAAGCAGGAACAGCGCGAGCAGCGCCTTCTTCTTCCATGGTTTTTGCATCATAAGAGTCTCCTTTTCTTCATGGATTTTTCTCATCATAGCACCAAAAAAGAAAAGCCGTCAATACAAAACGATTCTTCGCATAGAAAAGCAAAAAACTTTCATGCGAGACTCTTTGCCCATATCCGCAAAAAGTTTCGTATGAAAGTTTGTATTTCCGAGCTATGTAAGGAGAATGTCGACGACACCATGTAAAAAAACATATGAGATCCGATTCCGCGATCGAATCAGCGTTTCCTTATGCCACGCCAAAAGCAGACAGCATGAGATGCACAGCGAAGGCGGCGATCCATGCGACGACACACTGGAAGGCAATCATCCCCACAGCCCATCCCGTCCCATTTTCCCGCTTGACGGAAGTGATCGCCGCGATGCAGGGCGTATAGAGCAGGCAGAAGGTCAGGAAGGTGAGTACCATGCCCGGTGTCAGGACCGAAGAGAGAGCTTCCTCCGTCCCGTAGAGGACCGTCAGGGTAGAGACGACACTCTCCTTGGCCATGAATCCGGAGATGAGCGCCGTAGAAAGCCTCCAGTCTGCAAGACCGAGGGGTGCAAAGAGAGGCGCGACAGCGCCGGCAAGGAAAGCCAGGATACTGTCTTGGGAATCCGCCACCATATTGAGACGGACATCAAAGTTCTGCAGGAACCAGATGATGATGGTGCCGACGAAGATGACCGTGAATGCACGCTCGAGGAAATCTCTGGCCTTATCCCACATGAGGCGCAGGACATTTTTCATACCGGGCATACGGTAATTCGGAAGCTCCATGACGAAGGGCACCGGTTCCCCTCTGAAAAGAGTACGCTTGAAGAGGAGGGCGGTCAGGATCGCCATGCAGACTCCGAAGAGATAAAGCCCGATCATGACGAGCGCCCCATTTTGAGGAAAGAATGCCGCCGTAAAGAAGGCATAGATCGGTACCTTGGCCGAGCAGCTCATGAAAGGGATGAGCATGATGGTCATGCGTCGATCACGCTCCGAGGGCAGCGTCCGCGTCGCCATGACAGCCGGTACGCTGCAGCCAAAACCGACAAGGAGCGGCACAATGCTGCGTCCGGAGAGACCCAGCTTTCTGAGCAGCCTATCCATGACGAAGGCGATACGGGCCATATAGCCCCCGTCTTCCAAGAGAGACAGGAAGAAAAACAGGACGGCGATCACCGGCGCGAAGGAAAGAACGCTGCCGACGCCCTGAAAAATAGCATCCACCACCAGCGAGCGGATGGCGGGATTCACCGCCTCATCCGTGAGCCATGCATCGACCCACGCAGTCACCTGATCGATGCCGTCCGCCAAAGCGTCCTGCAGGAAAGCGCCGATGACATTAAAGGTGAGGAAGAAGACCAGTCCCATGATGAGGATGAAGATCGGGATGGCGGTGTACTTCCCCGTGAGGATGCGGTCGATCTTCTGGCTGCGCGCATGCTCTTTGCTTTCCTGTGGCTTCACCACCGTCCTTTCACAGAGACGGCGGATAAAGAGGAAGCGCATATCTGCCATCGCAGCCGCGCAGTCAAGGCCGCGCTCTTCTTCAAGCTGCGCGAGAATGTGCCGCAAAAGCTCTTTTTCATTGGCCTCCAGAGCGAGCGCCTGCTCCACGAGAGGATCCCCCTCGACCAGCTTGGATGCTGCGAACCTTAGCGGGATGCCAGCCGCTTTCGCATGATCCTCGATGAGATGCATGATGCCATGCAGGGCGCGGTGAAGCGCTCCATGGTGGTCATTCTTATCACAGAAATCAGTGATGCCCGGTTTCTCCTGATAGCGTGCGACATGGATCGCATGCTTCACGAGCTCACCCACCCCCTGATTTTTGACGGCAGAGATCGGAACGACCGGGATCTGCAAGAGCCGCTCCATCTCATTGATCAGGATGGAGCCTCCATTGTTTTCCATCTCATCCATCATATTGATCGCAAGCACCACCGGTATCCCAAGCTCCATCAGCTGCATGGTGAGATACAGATTGCGCGTGAGATTCGTCGCATCCACGATATTGATGATCCCTGTCGGCTTTTGCTTGAGGATAAATTCACGAGAGACGATCTCCTCACTCGTGTACGGAGAAAGAGAATAGATCCCCGGCAGATCCACTACCTCTGCCTCCGGATAGCCACGGATCACGCCCGTCTTCTGATCGACCGTGACCCCGGGAAAATTGCCGACATGCTGGTTGGAGCCGGTCAGCTGGTTGAAGAGCGTTGTCTTGCCGCAGTTCTGATTGCCGACGAGCGCAAAGGTCAGTCTGCCTTCGATCGGCTTTACATCCGAGTACTCTGACTCCTGATGATACTTGCCGGGCTCCCCGAGACCTGGATGAAGATACGTGGATGTTTCCACTCGCAGGTGCTTTCTATCTTTCGCCGCTGCCTGATGCACATTCGTCACTTCGATCTTTTGCGCATCGTCTTTTCTGAGCGTCAGCTCATAGCCTTGCACCATGATCTCCATGGGATCGCCCAAAGGCGCAAAGCGCACCAGTGTCACCTCTTCTCCGGGGATGAGGCCCATATCCAGAAAATGCTGCCGCAGCGCGCCCTCTCCGCCGACGGTCTGTAAGAGTGCCGACTCTCCGATGGCTAATTCGTCTAATGTCATCATGAAAACTCCTTTGATCTATGGGTAAGAGTCAGCCGAAGAACGGCCGGTTCTGACCAAGTCCGTTTACCACAGCAGCGGATGACGAAAAGTGAGATCCCAGATCCCCATACGATCTCCGACCACCGGCTGCCGATCACTCTTATGTTACCACGTTTTTGTCTCACATTCGTAAAACGTTCTCAAACTTTTACAAAAGCAAAAGAAAACGCCCCCGCAAAGCGGAGGCGTTCTGTCAAGCTCTATCGTATTATTCGCTATAGAGGGAAGGCGACGGGCCTTCATCCTTTGGCATCGGCGGAAGCGGAGACTCTTCGTCGTCCTCCTTCTTCGGTTCTTCTCCCGGTGCATAGAGGGAGTGATACTTGAAGAGGTTTTCCACCTGCTTATGATCGATGGTTTCCACCTCGAGGAGCGCCTGCGCCATGGCTTCCAGGACAGGCATATGGTCCATCAGTGTCTGCATGGTATCATTGTACGCTTCGTCGAGGTACTTGTGCATTTCTTCATCAATGATGGTCGCTACGGTCTCGCCGTAGTTTCTTTCCGAGCCGAGCTGCTTGCCGAGGAAGATCTGTTCCTGATGTTCGCCAAAGATCATCGGTCCCAGTCGATCGCTCATGCCCCATTCCATGATCATCTTGCGGAGGATGCCGGTCACCTGCTGGAGGTCGCCGGAGGCACCGCTGGAAATCTCATTGAAAATGATCTTTTCCGCACAGCGGCCGCCGAGAGCGACACGCAGCTGAGCGAGAAGATGCGACTTCGTGATGAAGGAACGTTCTTCATGCGGGAGCATCATGGTGTAGCCGCCCGCCTGTCCGCGCGGAATGATGGTGACTTTATGCACCGGATCCGCATCCTTCAGAAGGGTCGCCATGATGGCATGGCCGGATTCATGGTACGCGGTGATCCTTCTTTCCTCATCGCTCACCTTATGGCTCTTTCTTTCCGGTCCGTAGCTGACTTTTTCGCTGGCCTCTTCCAGATCGGCCATGGAGATCGTCTTTCTGTTCTGACGGGCAGCCAGAAGGGCTGCTTCATTCAGCATGTTCGCAAGATCGGCCCCTGTGAAGCCCGGAACTTTCTTTGCGATGGTATTGAGATCGACATCCGGTTCCAGCGGTTTGTTCTTCGCATGGACACGCAGGATCGCAAGACGGCCTCTGAGGTCAGGACGGCCGACGACGACGCGGCGATCGAAACGGCCCGGACGCAGAAGCGCCGGATCGAGGATATCCGGACGGTTCGTCGCAGCGAGGGTGATGATGCCTTCGTTCGAACCGAAGCCATCCATCTCGACCAAGAGCTGGTTCAGCGTCTGTTCTCTTTCGTCGTGTCCGCCGCCGAGACCGCTGCCTCTCTGACGGCCCACCGCATCGATTTCATCGATGAATACGATGCATGGTGCATTCTTCTTTGCCTGGGCAAAGAGGTCACGGACACGGGACGCGCCGACACCGACAAACATTTCTACAAAGTCAGAACCGGAGATGGAGAAGAATGGCACTTTCGCTTCACCGGCCACTGCTTTGGCAAGCAGGGTCTTACCTGTCCCTGGCGGGCCGACGAGGAGCACGCCCTTCGGGATCTTCGCGCCAATTGCCGTATAGCGACCCGGATTTTTCAGGAAATCCACCACTTCGGAGAGTTCTTCTTTTGCTTCGTCTTCCCCTGCGACGTCAGAGAAATTCACGTGGACCTGGCCTTCGGCGGTCATCTTCGCTCTGGACTTGCCAAAGCTCATGACACGTCCGCCGCCGCCCTGTGTCTGGTTCATGATCCAGAACCACACGCCAACCAGAATGATGATCGGAAGCAGAGAAGAGAGCAGATTCATCCACCAGGACGGCTGTTCCGGCGGTTTTGCAGTGATGATGACGCCACCCTCCGAAAGCTTTGGCAGAAGCTGCGCGTCATTGTCCGGTGCATAGGTAGCGAATTCGCTGCCGTCCTTCAGCTTACCGCTGATGGAATTGTTCGTCATCGTCACGGAGTCGACATTCTTCTTCTCGACCTGCGAAATGAAATCGCTGTAGGTGATTTCCGAGTGTTTTTCCTGAGGATGAACAAAGGTATTGAATATGGAGACCGCTATAATGATCAGAAGCACATAGAGGGCCACATTCTTTACAAATTTATTCAATATTTTCCTCCTTCTCTATATTTCCTGTGAAATATAAACGACCCATTCAATAGGTTTTTTTCACCCCATAGATTGATAGTTCTGAATAATATCTAATTTTAGCATATAAGTATGTGGAAAGGCAACAAAGAAAAGAAGGTTCGGGGTTAGCCCGTGGAGCGTGCTGCCACTTGATTGTGGGTGAAAGCTTCGCACTCTCTAGTGAGGAGTTAGGAGTTAGGAGTGGTGGTGCGGCGCATAAAAATATGGAAGCGCCGCGGAGTACATATAGTGGCGATGCCCGAAGGTGGCATTTAGTCACCAGTCACTAGTCACAAGTCACTAGTCACTCCTAATCCCCAGCTACTAATCCCTAATCCCTAGCTACCAGTCACGCCTTCGTATAGACTTTATGATCCAGTACGCAGACGTCAGGGAGGTTTCTGTATTTTTCTGCATAGTCACAGCCATAGCCGACGATGAATTCATCCGGAATTTCAAAACCGACATACTTCACATATACATCCGCTTCGCGGCGTTCCTTCTTATTGAGACAGATGGCAAGCTCCACCGAAGCCGCGCCTCTCTCCTTCAGAAGCGGCACGAGGCGGGACATGGTGATGCCGGTGTCGATGATATCCTCGACCACGATGACATGCTTGCCGCGGATGTCCTTGTCAAGGTCTTTCTTGATCTTGACATGCCCGCTCGATACGGTGCTGTTGCCATAGCTCGACACGCACATGGTGTCTAAAGTGACCGGCAGATCGATCGAGCGCATCAGGTCGCAGAGGAAAGGCATCGCCCCTTTCAGAATGCCGACAAGTACGACATCCTTTCCTTCGTAGTCCTTTGTGATCTGAGCGCCGATTTCTTTCACTTTCGCTGCGATCTGCTCTTTCGTCACAAGTACGGTTTTGATGTCTTTCGATAAATTTTCCATGATATTCTCCTGTCAATAAAATGTGAAGTAAAAAGTATAAATCGAGGTTAGGGAACACTGATTCAATCGTTGTCTGATTTCATTCTTGGATTTTTATACAGAGCAAGGAATCATCTGACGCGAATAGCGAGCTATTTAAGGAAGATGATGAC
>JABLTK010145209.1_pt1 | contig 12693 bp, 10 predicted proteins | sample 7160131 | NCBI WGS metagenome assembly JABLTK01 (sample SAMN14651221, study PRJNA627086) | human gut metagenome | isolation source: feces | host: Homo sapiens
AATTACATGCGAATATCCTGAAAAACTGGCGGCAAAATTTTATGCGTTTCCTTGAGCGGCGTATAGGGCTTTTCCTCTATGGCAAGTCCGCCGTCCGGCCTGCGCACGACCGTGCACGTCCTACGCGGTCCCTTCATCATGATGCCCTCTAAAATCGACTGGCCGCCGATGGTTGTTTTGTGCACAACCCGTTGTGATGCTTTGCTCAACTAAGACTCCTTCTCCTCCTGCTCCTGCGCCTCGGGTTCCGGCTGCGCAGGGCGCGTTTCGGTGTTGGCGAGCGGCAGCGTAATCGTCACCGTCGTGCCCTCGCCGTAAATGCTGGCGACGTTCAGCGTGCCGCCGTGCATGCGGACAATCTCGTCCGTGACGGCGAGGCCGATGCCGCTGCCGCGCTGCTTGGAGCTGCCCTTGTAGAACTTCTCCTTGACGAACGGCAGCTCGTCCTCCTTGATGCCGACGCCCCAGTCGCGCACCTCAATCATCACAGTGTAGCTGTCGCGCGACAGCGTGATGCGGATGCGTCCGCCGCTCTTGCCGTACTTCGCCGCGTTGTCGATGATGTTGAGGAATACCTGCTTCATGCGGTGGCGGTCGCCGTTGACCGGACACATCTGATCCGGAATGTCGTATTCCAGCTGAATGTTTTCTTTTTCCAGCATGTTTTCGTACATGTACACCGCTTCGTACAGCTCTGCACCGACGTCAAACAGCTCCACGTTCAGCTTCATGCGGCCGGATTCCAGACGCGTAAAGTCGAGCAGCTCCTCGACCATCTGGGTCAGGCGGCGGCTCTCCTTCTGGATGATGCCTAGACCCATGATGACCTCCTCCGGATCCGTCGCGCCGCCCGCGATCAGCGTGTCGCTCCAGCCGCCGATGGCGGTGAGCGGCGTGCGCAGCTCGTGCGAAACCGACGAGATAAAGTCGTTTTTCATGCGCTCCGCCTTGCCGATTTCCTCGGACATATGATTGATAGTGTCGCACAAATCGCCGATTTCATCGTCATACACCTTGTGCAGGCGCATGCCGTAGCGGCCCGCCGCGATTTCCTTGGCGATGATATTGATTTTCATGACCGGCTCGACAATCGACTTGATAAAGTACCGGTTGGACAGCTCGACAGCCAGCGCAAAAAACGCGCCGAGCAGCAGACACGCCAGCACAATGACGATAATCTGCCGCTGCACCAGTGCCATCGAGGAGATGCAGCGCACGCAGCCAATCAGATTGTTGTTGGTGTCATACAGCGGCGCAGACGCCGAGATGACGCGCTCGCCGGACACGCTGTCCCTGCCCATCCACACGATGGTCGCGTTTTGCTCCAGACACTGCGCGGTGTCCTTGGTGCCCGGTGCCGAGCCAATGGTTGTGAACGAGGATGACGACGACAGAATGTTTCCCGCGCTGGAGATAATCTGAATTTCCAGCTTGTCCTTGTCCTCCATATTCGCCACGAACGACTCGCTCGCAGACAAAAACTGGTCGTAGCTGGAGTTGAGAAACCGGTTGATAAAGCTCGCGGACTGCGTGACGCGCGTGTACAGATTCTGCCGGATATTATTATAGTAATAGCTGGCGGAAAGCGTCGTCACGAAGATGGTCACAATCGCGAGCGCCGCCATGATGATGGTCATGGAGTTCATCGTCCAGCGCCCCTTCAGGCCGCCGTGCGCGTGCTGCACGCGTATCTCGCGCGGACCGCCGTCCCCGTCTTTTTTTGCCTTAAATTCCTGCGAAATATCAGGCAGCTCTCTGGTATCCGCAGTTACTTTTTTATCCATAGAGCCTTAATCCTTCCACATGTATCCAAAGCCGCGCACGGTCGTGATGTGGCGCGGAGATGCCGGATCGTCCTCTACCTTGATGCGCAGACGGCGAATGTTGACGTCGACAATCTTGAGCTCGCCGGAATAGTGCTTGCCCCAGACCGCGCCGAGCAGTTCTTCTCTGTCCATCGCTCTGCCGCGGTTTTCCAAGAAGGTTTTCATGAGTGAAAATTCCACCTGCGTCAAATCCACGCGCTTGCCGTTCTTTTTCAGCTCTCTGGCGCGCATGTCCAGACAAAATTCGCCGCTCTGGATGGTCTCCGTGGTAAACGAGTGCAGACCCAGACGGCGCACCAGCGCATCGACGCGGGCGGTCAGCTCCAAGACCGAAAACGGCTTGGTCACATAGTCGTCCGCGCCGGTCATCAAACCGGTGACCTTGTCGGATTCCTGCGTGCGGGCAGTCAGCATGATGATGCCGCCCTCATACCCCTCGCTGCGCAGCGTGCGGCACACCTCATAGCCGTCAATGCCCGGCAGCATGACATCCAAAATACACACCGCGACATCAGTGTTTTCCTGATATTTTTCCAGCGCTTCCTCGCCGCTGCCCGCCTGTACGACTTCGTAGCCTGCGCGCTTGAGATTGATTACCACAAAGGCGCGGATATTTTCTTCATCTTCCAGCACCAAAACTTTTCGCGTCATCATAGTCGTTTGATTCTCCTTTTTCCTCACCAATCCGTGCGTGTTATGACCATTCGTTCATAATCACACCGAATGCATCTTCCAACTGTTTTTTGGACAGCACCAGCTCGCTGTCCGCGCTGCCCAGCTTGGCAGCGTAGCTGATATCCGACGTCGAGCCGAGGTCGATCAGTTCCTGCTGCTTCGCCTTGTTCTCCCGCCCGTCGCCGGTAAAGACATAAATAGTCAGCAGCGGCGCGGTTTTCCCCTTCGGCGTGAATGCGGTCTGGTTGACGCCGGTTCCGCTGTTTGTGCTGATGGTTACGTTCCCGCGCCATGCCGACGGGAGCTTGAACATCCAGCCCTCTGTCGGGCTTTTATAGGTGGTCAGTGCCAGCTGCGCCTGTCCGCTGCTGTCAAACTGATACCAGTCCATCAGGCTGTTGATGTCCGAGCTGCTCGCCTCGCCGAGCACATTGTCGGTCACATGCACCGCCTCCGGCGCATCCGGCGACGGCTGCGGCACCTCAATCGCAGCATCTCCGTTGATGTCCTCGCAGAAATACAGCGTGGTGGCGCGGTATGTCGATGTGCCGGAGTTCTGCGACAGGTTGCGCAGCGTGGTGTTCTTTTGGTCGAGCACGTAAATATCCGTCTGCATACCGTTGTCGTTTTCGATTTTGTTGTCGACAAAGACCGCCTGCGTGCCGTCCGGACTCAGCTGTCCCGCCTGCAAATTGGCGATGGTCTGGGCGTCCTGTGACGCATACGCCTGCGACAGCAGGCTCATCTGCTTGTCGGCATACGAATACACCTGTGCAATCTTGCGTCCTGCGCCCTCATACGACAGCGTGAACAGCTCCTCCGTGCCGTCCTGATCCAGATCGGCAATCGTGTAGTCGGTGCACGTCGTGTCGAGCAGCTCCTTGAGCTTGCCGTCCTGAATGCTGTACACGGTCAAGCCCTTGCCGACACCGCTCGCCAGCGTCCACGTCAGCGTGAACAGACGCTGGTCTCCGTCCTTGATGCGAACAAAGTCCATCGCGCCGATTGCCGTGCCGGGGCCTTCCACGCTGCCCAGCTCCTGATACGAATCGCCGTCCTTGGTAAACGCATAGACGTAAATTTTGCCGCCGGACTCGTCGCGCAGGAAGGCGATGGCTTCCTTGCCGTCCTCGCCGTCAATGTCGGCAAAGGTCACGGCGTTGCGGTACGAGCCGCTCTGCGGCGCGGAATAGGTCATCGTGGTGCCCATGATTTGTTCCAGCTTGTTTTGCAGCAGCGTGTACTCCTGTGACGGCTTGGGCGTCTGCAGCAGGTCATCTCCGGCGGAGATGATCTGGCAGCCGCTGAGAAGCACCGTGCACAGCAGCAGCGCAATCGCGTTTTTGAGTCGTTTCATCATTCTGTTTCCTTTATCTCGCGGGCGCCTGATTCCGCCCATCGTTCGTGTACTCACAAGTACTGTTATTGTAGCATATTTTCCGGTATTTGAACACACCTGCCCCGACAAATTTCCTCTTTCCGCCATACCCGCGGGCAGGTTTTTCTTGACAACACGGAGCGGCGTGTGCTACGATAAGTACGCTATGCGGATATGGCGGAATTGGCAGACGCACTAGATTTAGGTTCTAGCGGGTTTCCCGTGCAGGTTCAAGTCCTGTTATCCGCACCAAACATGTCGTTTTTAAGCGCTTTTAATATCATTTTGCTGTCATTACGACATTTTTACGACAAAAGCACCCTTGAGATAACCCTCAAGGGTGCTTTATTTATATACTGGTATTGTCTGGCAGTGTAAATACAACGTCAACTTGACACCCCAATGCTTCGCTTAACTTCACGATGTCACTCACCGTGAAGTTATTTCTTTTCATTTTATTTGACAAGTTTTGTCGAGACTGTCCCGATGCTTCCGCCAGATCTCCCATAGACATCTTCTGGCGTCTTCTTATAATGTCAATTTTTTCTGCGACAGATAGCTCCATAACATCACCTCATCTTGATAATACACGAAATCGTTTTAATTGTCAATATTCATTTACATTTGAAACGATTTTTATAAATAAAATATGGTTGTTTTGTTCATGTATTGTTGAGATTATATCTGACACCAGTGTATTGCATAGCTAGATTTAGGTTCTAGCGGGTTTCCCGTGCAGGTTCAAGTCCTGTTATCCGCACCAAAACAGCAAATACTCCCTATGCCATCGGCACAGGGAGTATTTTTTTCGCGTTTACAGCGCGCGCCCGCCCTCGATTTGCCCGCGGATGTTCTCCATCAGCCGGTCGAGCATGGCGCTGATTTCCGCGCAGTTTTTGAGCTGGCGGGAAATCTCCTGATAGTCCTCGCTGTCCTCCAAGCCCTTTTTGTAACGCAGCTTGTGCTCCAGACTCGCCCAAAAGTCCATCGCAATCGTGCGCAGCTGGACTTCCACGCGCATCCTTTTCGTCTCGTTGCGCAGGAAAATCGGCACCTCCACAATGAGGTGCAGGCTGCGGTAGCCGTTCGGCTTCGGGTTCTGGATGTAGTCCTTCCGCTCAATCAGCGTGATGTCATCCTGCCGCAGCAGCGCATCCGCGAGCAGGTAAATGTCCTCCGGAAACGAGCAGATGACGCGCACACCGGCGATGTCATTGAGGTTTTCCTCGATGGCGCTCAGCGTCATCGGCAAATCGCGCCGCTTGAGCTTTTCAAAGATGCTCTCCGGACTTTTCAGCCGCGTCTTGATGGACTCAATCGGGTTGTTTTCGCGGTTGAGCGACATTTGCACGTCGAGCACGCGGAACTTGGTCTCGACCTCCATTGCCGCACAGCGGTAATACGACATCATTTGCTTGAACGGGTCCAAAGACGGGTCCGCCCGCTTGGGCGCCGCCGGTATCAGCTGGGTGCCCCATTCCGATTTATTCTCAGACATATCTATCCTTCCAATCCTGTGTTTTTTTCAGTATATTTAGTATACTATCCCCGCCCGCGGGCGTCAACGACCAGCGCATGACCAAACTGTAACGAGACTGTAAATGTTTTCCTTATCCCAGAAGCCCGAGATGTTCGAGCAGAATCTTACATCCGAGGACAATCAGCACGATGCCGCCGGCAAGCTCCGCGCGCGATTGATAGCGCGCGCCGAACACGTGTCCGATTTTGATGCCAGCCGCGGACAGCACGAACGTCGTACACCCAATGACCGTCACGGCGGGCAAGATAGAAACCTGCAAAAAAGCAAACGTGATGCCGACCGCCAGCGCGTCGATGCTCGTCGCAACGGCGAGCGGGAGCATCGTCCAAAACGAGAACGAATCGTTGAGCTGCTCCGCCTCCCCGCGCGATTCCTTTATCATATTGGCGCCGATGAGGGCGAGCAGCACAAAAGCAATCCAATGGTCAATGCTCGTGATGTACTGCTGGAACCGGACGCCGAGCGCATAGCCGAGCAGCGGCATCAAAAACTGAAAGCCGCCGAAGTACGCACCGGCGGTACAGGCGTGCGAAAATTGCCGGCTTCTTGGCAATGTGCACGATGTCGTTGACGTTGGGCGCAGATATCGGCATCGTGATGGCGAAGGGTGTTGCGCTCGGCGTAATCAGTACCCTGACCATTCTGCCGGCGCTCATTATGTACTTTGACAAAATCATTGAAAAACGGCGGCATCCGGTTATTACACCGCATATGCATAAGGTGGCGGCGGTCGTCACCAAGCATCCCAAGCGCATTATTATGATTTTTGTCGTCATCGCATTGGTGTTCTTCCGCGCACAGAGCCTGACCAGCGTATACTATACGCTGACGGATTCGCTGCCGCAGGATTTGACCGGCATCGCCGGTACCAATAAACTGGATGAAGATTTTGGCATGCCAAGCTTCCACTTTGTCATTATCAATGACAATATGAGCTCGGCGCAGAAAAAATCGCTTGCCGATGAACTGGATAACGTAGAAGGCATCAAATCGACACTGTGCTATGAAAAGTTCGTGGGCGGCGGCATTCCGGAGAGCGCGGTTCCGGACAGTGCGGCGGAGCTGTTCCGCTCCAATGGTCATGAACTGATGATGATTACCACGGAGTATAAGCCGGGTACAGACGAGATGAACACACAGGTACAGCGCATGAATAAAATCATCAAGCGATATGATGCGGATGGTATTTTGACCGGCGAGGGCGCGATGACCAAGGATTTGATTACGACCTCGGCGCACGATTTCAATTCGACGTCGGTGTTCTCCATTTTGGCGGTATTTTTGATTATTGTCATTACCTTCAAATCTATTTCCATTCCGTTCCTGCTTGTCCTGTCCATTGAGGGCGCCATTATGGTAAATCTCGGCATTCCGTATTTTACCGGCTCCGTCATTCCGTTTATTGCAAGCATTGTGCTCGGAACCATTCAGCTCGGCGCGACCGTCGATTATGCGATTCTCATGACGACACGTTTCCACGAGGAACGGCTCAACGGTCTCAGTCCGCACGATGCGGCGGCAACCGCCATCGAAACCTGTGCGCCGAGTATCATCACAAGTGGCCTCAGCTTCTTTGCGGCGACGATTGGTTTGTATTTCGTGTCGCGGATTGACCTGATTCGCGGTCTGTGTCTGCTCATCAGCCGCGGCGCCATTATCTCCATGCTGGTTATCCTGTTTGTACTGCCGGCTATGCTGATTTTGTTCGCACCGATTATTCGTAAGACAACGTATCACTGGTTAGACGATTCCAAGGAGAGTGTTGACATTGAAGTTCAAGAAAAATCATAAAATTACAGCTTGCGTGCTCAGTGCCGTTTTGGCGTGCAGCGCACTGACACCGGCGTTTGCGGCATCCGTGCGCAAGGATGAAACGGTGTACGCAACCTTAAACGGCGACGGCACCGTGGCACACCAGACCGTCAGCGATTGGCTGCATTCGGATAAGGGTCTGACGAACTTTGCGGATGTCAGCTCACTCCAAGACATCAAGAACTTGAAGGGCGATGAGACACCGACCCAGAACGGAGATGCGCTGACGTGGAACGTCAAGGGCAATGACGTATATTATCAGGGTACCACAGATCAGGAAATGCCGGTGCAGGCAAAGATTACCTATGAGCTGGACGGCAAGCAGGTAGAAGCGAAGGATTTGGACGGCGCAAGCGGCCATCTGGTGATGCATGTTGCGCTGACCAACAAAGACACCAAGGAAGTTGCCGTAGACGGCAAAAGCTACACGATTTGCCGCCCGTATTTCACGGTGATTGGAACCAACCTGTCCACGGATGCCTTTTCCAATATCAAGGCGGAAAACGGCAAGGTGGAATCTGACAGCACCAATCAGATTGTCGGATTCCTCGCGATGCCGGGCATGAAGAGCACATATGCGGACTTGTTGGGCGATACATTCTCGGATTTGACGGATATGATGCTGGATGACGTGACCATCGAGTGCGATATGAATAACGGCTCTGTGCCGACGCTGTATTTTGCCTGCGCAAGCAACTTGGGCGATCTCAAAGAATCCGACTTGGATCTTGACGAAGAATTTGACCAGCTGGACGAGCTGAAGGACGCGACCCAGCAGCTGATTGACGGTGCCAATGACTTGGCAGACGGCTGTGAGACGCTCAACGATAAGCTCGGCGAGCTGACCTCAAATTATATTGTGTTTAACGATGGCATCATTGACGCGACATCCGGCGCGGGTATGCTGGACAATGGCGCGGCACAGCTGGCATCCGGTATGCGCACGCTGACACTCGGCGCACAAAAGCTGGCAAACGGTGTGGGACAGCTGGATGACGGCGCGAAGTCGCTGGCAGACGGCGCCAATTCTGCCAATGCAGGTGCGAAAAAGCTGTCCGGCGGTCTGAGTACGTTGGATGACAATTCCTCGAATTTGTCCGCAGGCTCCAAAAAGCTGGCAAAGGGTTTGAATTCGATGGCAGAAGCGCTGGAGTCGGATGATGTACAGGCGTTGTTTTCCGGTTCCAATAAAATGGACAGCAGCTTAAAGACGCTGTCCTCCAGCATGGATCAGGTTGTAGACTCGCTGAGCACAGGAGACATTTCCAGCGCAAAGAGCGCGCTGGCACAGATTCAGAGCGGTGCCCAGCAGGTGGGCAGCGGTCTGCACTCGATTGCCTCCAACAAGCAGTCGCTGTCGGAATCCGAGCTGGCAGAGCTGCAGACGCTGGAGAGCGGCGCATCTATCATTCAGAAGTTCCAGACCAATGCGGCACTTATCGACAAGATGGAAGGGCTGGCAGACAATCTGGACAGCATTGCAAGTGCGGCAGGACAGGTCAGCGATGGACTGGATGAGACCGCTGCACAGATGAGCAAGCTCAGCACGGCGCTGAATCAAATTGATGCAGGTCTCAATGAGGCGTCCAGCAAGTATTCCACGATGAACGCGGGCCTGCAAAATCTGGCAGGCACGCTTGGTTCCTCGGTTTCGCAGCTGCAGGAGGGCGCAACGGCACTGGACAGCGGTTTGGCAAAATACACCGCCGGTGTCAGCTCCGCAGCTTCCGGCGCAGCAGAGCTGGCAAAGGGCACAGGCACCTTGGCGGACGGCGCAGCAACGCTGTCCGGCGGCATCTCTGAACTGAACGGACAGGTGCCGACGCTGACCAACGGTGTTAGCCAGCTCAACGATGGCGCATCCAGCCTCAAGGACGGCACAGGCGATTTGTCTGCCGGTATGAAGTCTTTGCATGCGGCGAGCGGACAGGTACTCGATGCCATTCAGCAGTTCGACGATGCAGGCACCCAGCTCAAGGACGGTTCCGGTGAGCTGCGCGACGGCATTGTCAAGTACAATGAGGAAGGCATCAGCAAAATCACAGACAACGAGGATTTGACGAATATCCGCACAGCGGCAAAGCTGTATGAGAAGCAGAAGGACTATGCGCAGAACAGCGAGTGCTATACCGGCACACCGAAGTCTGCGACAGAGACCTCGACCAAGTTTATCATGCGCACATCCGTAGAGGAGAAGCAGGAGAAACAAGAGGTCAAGCAGGAAGAACAGCCGAAGGAGACCCTGTGGGATAGAATCAAGGGCTTGTTTGGAAAATAATACGTATAGATGCAAATACAACAAAAGCCTCCCGTTCGGGAGGCTTTCGCATATCTGTATTTTTTACTTTGTCTTTTCCAAAATCCACTTCACGCAGCGTTCGGATGCGTTTCCGTCCTCACAGAAGCCCATCTTCTGGTAGAACGCATCCCAATCCGCCTGATAGGCAGCTGCATCAAACTGCAAAATGTTCTGTACCATTTCCTCGTTGCTGACGGCGAGCGGGAACGGCGTTTCATCAATCGGGAAATAGAAGTTTCTGTCGCCCTTGTACGCGTCGATATCCATGGCGAACTGGAAACAGGGGCGGCGCGTCAGCGCAAAATCAAACATCAAAGACGAATAGTCGGTGATAACGGCGTCGCAGCCGGCGAGCAGCAGCTGCATGTCATCCACCGCTGTGGCGTCAAAGGTCGTCTGGTTGTCAAATTTCAAATCCTTGGCGAGCTTCATGACGTTTGGATGCAGGCGAATCAGCATCACCCAATTGCCGCCGAAGCGCTGCGCACAGGCACGGCACACGGCCTGATAATCCAGCTGATAGGCATCCAAAGAGTGGTCAGCGCGGAAGGTCGGCGCATACATGATAATCTGACAGTCATTTGGCAGATGCAGCGCCTGCTGTACCTGCTGCTTGGCGTCAGCCGGCGGATTTACAAGAATGTCGTTGCGGGCAGAGCCGTATTCCAGCACGGCACCGTGATACCAGAAGGATTTTTGATAAATCTCTGTCATAAAGGTGCTGTTTGAGATAATTGCGTCGATTTGCGCGGAATCGCGCTTGGCATACTCGGCATATGCGGCGTTTTCCGGCGTGTTGAGCTTGTCTGCAACGTCGCGCTCGATGCGCTTGAGTGCAAAGCCGTGCCATGTCTGCATGTAATACTGCCCGTCTTTTTTGACATGGGCGCCTTTGCGGCAGTTGTCTACCCAGACCCGTGCGGTGGACAGCTCGCGAATGGCAGCAGGTGTGTCATACGGCACAACACGGACATTGTCCGGCACGCCGGCATGCGCGGGGTCTTTTGCCAGCCAAACAATATCGAGTTTTTCCGGTCGCTGTGCCAGCGCATCGACAATCGCTTTGGGATTGTCGGACGCGCCGCGGCCATAAAAGCTGGAAAATACGACTTTATTTTTTTGAATGGGCAGCGCACGGCCCAGCGTCCATGCAGCGCCCTTTTTGAGCTTCTGTGTGATTGACATGTTTATGCTCCCTTCGATGGGTTGAGGAGGTCTCTGTGCCGCCAAATCACGACGATACGGAACGCCAGAATCGCACACTCTGCGATGGATACCAGCGCGCCCAGCGTGACCATGTTCATGTGGCCAGTAAAGTACAGGACGAGAAGATTAAACACGTGCAGGGCAGAGCCGAAAACGACGGAATAATTTGCGTATTTGGACAGTCCCATGGCACTGAGCGTTGGGAAACCCAAAATATAGCTCGGCAGAATCACGATGACAACCGGCAGCATGGCGCGCAGAACCGGTGCGGCATCGCCATAACCGGCGCCGAATACAATGGTCAGCAGCGGGCGGGCGAAAACAGCGACGACCGCACAGCCAATGACAATGATTGGCATGAAAATTTTGAGAATTTTCCAAACCAGCTTGAAATCCTTGTTTTTGGTCATATACGGATACATGCTGTCGGAAATCGGGGACAAACCGCTCTTGGCGGTTGTCACGAGCTTGTCGGACAGCGAATAATAACCGACCGTAGAGGTCCCCGCCGCAATGATGCTGAGAATGACCGTGTTGCTGGCGGTGTAAATAGACGTTGCGATGCGGGAATAGAAAAATGTGCTGGAACGGCGGAAGTTGTTCCAGACGTCCTTGGCGTGTACCCGTGTGAAATGAATGTCCAGCTTGCGCGACAGATGCGCATAGACAAACAGCAGCGTAGCTGCGTAGCCGATGATATTCAGAATCGGAATCAGGCAATACTGCTCCGGCTTTTTGAGCAGCAGAACAATCATAACCGTGAAAAACGCCTTGATGACAACGGCGCGAATGGTGATGGTCTCCATCTGCTCCAAACCGCGGTACAGATAGTCCGGCATCATCGAGTTGACAGCGGTTGCCACGAGAAACAGCATATAGAATGTGCGATCCTCGCGCCAGCTCGGCATTGCCTGACACAGAACGGCGAGCACGACAATCGAACCGATGGTCAATAAAATTTTATTGATGGTCACGGATGTGAAAATACGCGAAACGCGCTGTTTGTCATCGCGGTGCAGAGAAACTTCCTCCGTCGCGCTGAGAATAAAGCCAAAATCAATGACGAGCTGAAAATACACCATGATGGCAGTTGCCACGCCGACCTTGCCGTATACCGTGGCGCCGAGCACACGGGTCTCATACGGGACGACGATAAAGCTGAGGAAGTACGTGGAGAACTGCATGATGTACAGCATAATGGTATTTTTCAGCAGGACGCCCTTTTTGGAATGGAGAGCATGTTTGTTGAGTTTCAAATTGATGTCCTTTCTGTCTGCTTACAGACGGTTTTTCACGAGAAATAGCGCGCGCACGATGCGATAGCGTTTTTTGCACAGCAAATCAAATGCGAGCTTTTTGGCGCGCGGCAGCTGAGACACATACCGATTGCTCTGGAACTGCGGGAAATGCTGCTGCATGTACTGATAAAATTCCCGCAACAGCGGATGTTTGGGATCTGCCATCAGCACGCGCACGGAAGCCGCGAGAAACAGATGGTCAATGGCGAGGCGGCACAGCTCGTCCTGATAGGTTTCGTACAAGCCGTTTTCCCGATACCAACCGAGCAGATCGTCAAATGCATCAACGATTTCATGATTGCGGTCAACATTGCTGTTGCGTGTGATGGAATTTTCACGCACGACATAGTAATAATACGGTTTCTGAATGCAGACAACGCTTTGCGCCTTGGCGAACAGTTTGGTTGTCGTGCGAATGTCTTCATACCAGACGCGGCCGGGATAGCGGATGCCGGTTTCCAAGAACAGTTTGCGGGTGTAGATGCGATTCCATGCGTTTGGAAGCGCGAGCAAAAGCGTCGGCGTATCTGCCAGCGTAAAGATGCGGTTTTCCGGCAGCGGATCAATAAAAACAGCCGAGGTATTACCGTTGTTGTCGGTTTGAAAACCGAACGTGATGATGTCGGCGTGCGTTTCGTCAATTTTTGCCGCAAGATCCG
>JABLTK010121060.1_pt1 | contig 12673 bp, 12 predicted proteins | sample 7160131 | NCBI WGS metagenome assembly JABLTK01 (sample SAMN14651221, study PRJNA627086) | human gut metagenome | isolation source: feces | host: Homo sapiens
CCGGAGATGGGCGTGAAGGCCTCCGGCGGCGTGCGCGACTACGAGAGCGCCAAGGCGCTGATCGACGCGGGCGCGACCCGCATCGGCGCTTCCAGCGGCAAAAAGATCGTCGAGGGCGCGCTGGCCGCGAACGACTGAACCATTTTTTGAATTGCAAGGAGGTTTCCCCTCATGATGTACCTGTCTGATTTCATCTTTCCGGACATCGAGCGCGAGACCTCCTTTTTCATGGCCGAAAAGCGAACCTGCTACGATTCCTTCTATCCCTTCAAGGTGCTGTCCTCCCGCGGCGTGAAATCGCTGCGCTTCGAACCGATTACGCTGCTTTACGGCGGCAACGGCTGCGGAAAGACCACCGCTCTCAACGTCATTGCCGAGAAGCTGCGGCTTCAGCGCGACACGCTGTATAACCGCTCGAATTTCTTTCAGGACTATGTGGACATGTGCCATTACGAAACGCGCCAGCCAATCACGCCCGACAGCCGCGTTATCACCAGCGACGATGTGTTCGACTACATGATGAACGTGCGCACGATCAACGAGGGCATCGACCGGAAGCGCGAGGAGCTGTTCGTGGACTACCTCGACAACAAGTACGCCAAATTCCAGCTTCGCTCGATGGACGACTACGAAAAGCTGAAGAAAATCACGATGGCGCGCGGCAATACACAGTCCAAATACGTGCGCAAAAACCTGATGGACAACGTGCGCGAGCTTTCAAACGGCGAAAGCGCCTACTTCTACTTCACCGACAAGATAAAGGAGCCGGGGCTGTACCTGCTCGACGAGCCGGAAAACAGCCTTTCTCCCGCCCGCCAGCAGGAGCTGACGAAGTTTCTGGAGGAATCCGTCCGCTTCTTCGACTGCCAGTTCATCATCTCCACGCATTCCCCCTTCCTGCTCGCCATGCGCGGCGCGCGCGTGTACGATCTGGACGCCGATCCCGCCCGCATTCGCCGCTGGACGGAGCTGCCCGCCGTGCAGACCTACTACCGCTTCTTCAAAGAGCATACGTCAGACTTCGAAATTCCACAGAAGGGATGAACATGACGCCGAAGGAACGATTTCTCTGCGCGCTGAATCTGGGCATTCCCGATCGGGTTCCCACGTTTGAATTGGAATTTCAGCTTTCGGAAGAGCTCTGCGGCAAGCGCTTTCTGACCGAGGAGGACTTGAAAAACGCTTCCCCGAAGGAGGTCGAGCGCAAAATCGCCGAGAACGCCGAAACGCTGATTGAGGTATACACCCGTCTTGAGCACGACGCGATCTGCGTGCAATACCTTAACGAAGCGCACCAGATCGAAACCGCGAAGCGCCTGCACGAGCTTTCCGGCGACCGGTTCGCCATTCTGGCGCACGGCGACGGAACCTTCGCGATTCCGGACGGAAACGGACTTGAGAAGCTGGCCGTCGCCATGTACGAAGACCCCGAAAGCCTGCATCAGGAAGCCGCGGATATGATGAATTCCGCCATCCGGCACGACCTCGCTCTGCTGGATGCGGGCTACGACGGCTTCATCCTCTGCAGCGACTACTGCTTCAACCAGGGGCCGTTCATGTCCCCGAAGATGTTCGCCGAGTTCGTCACGCCTTACCTCGCCGAAATCATCCGCCAGATTCGCACGCACGGCGGCTACGCCATCAAGCATACGGACGGCAACATCATGCCCATCATCGACCAGCTTGTCGCCGCCAACCCGCATGCCCTCCACTCCCTCGACCCCATGGCGGGCGTGGATATCGCCGAGGTCAAGCGCCTGTACGGCAATAAGGTCGCCCTCTGCGGTAACGTCCACTGCGCCGCCATGCAGACCGGTACCCCAGAGCAGGTCGTCGCCTCCGCCGAATACTGCCTGACCCACGCCAAGCCCGGCGGCGGCTATATCTTCGCCACCAGTAATATCCCCTTCAAAGGCCTCCCCCTCAACCGCTACCTCCTCGTTCTCGACGTCTGGAAACGCATGCGCGACTACTAACCTCCACCTAACCGCAGCCCCTCCGCGCAAACGGAGGGGCTGCGGTTAGGTTATGCAAGAATTGTCTTTTTCATTTTTTCGAATTCTTCCATGGATAGCAATCCCTTTTCAACAAGCTCCGATGCCCGCATCAGTTGTTTCACACCGTCACCACTGGAATTTCCGGTATCTTCTGCTCGCTGCATATATGGTGCAAGCGCCTCGCACATGACCGTCGCCATGGCTCTCGCTTTTCTGAATTTCTCCGAACTGCTTGTTGCGCTGTAACATCCAAATACAAGAAACAATACATTGAAGCTTGCCACCGTACCGTCTTTGTACGTAATTGCGAATCCACAATTTTTTATCACAGTTCGTTGGTCGTACTCCGCAGCCGATCTCCCCACCATTGCGCCAATGACCGCACCCGTAAGTCCAAACGATATACCGCCCCGAACCATTGTCTCTACTCCGCTCGACGCTTCCCGCGTCTTTACCTGAGTCGTATGCATATCATCGTAGTACTCTATGCTAAACACATTGTCCAAGCTTCCCGTCTGAAAGCCAAATAGCGGCGAATCAAATTGTCTTCCACCCACGCACAATTCGTGTCTCTTCAAATCAATCAGCAAATGACCATCGCAGCATCTTTTTAATTCACTTCTCTTTGCATACTCCTCGTACGACGCCTTATCATTGTCACTTTTGCGCAAGTCATCCAGCGTAAGATTTGTATATGTAGTCCCAATATTTAGTCTGTAGTGATCGGCGCATTTCTCGCATATCCTTGTTTTTTCATTCGTGAGACCTGTCCAACTATCGAACCATGAAATATGTGCTCCACAGTTTGCACAACGAGCCATTCTTTACACTCCTTTCAAAATGAACGTTTCTACTATTTAATGCGTACAGCTGTAACACCACCATCCCTGATACGGCACATATCGCCAGCTTGTATGAATTCCGCAACCCAAGCATTTTCCTCCGCCGTCATCCTCGCATCCTGCAAGCAGCATAGACAGTACCACAACCGTCAGTATTATCAGTGATTTATAAACCCTACGCATGTTTTTCATTCCTCTCACTACTCCTTCTACTCTTTTTCCGTTGAAACGGCACTCTCCAGATTTTCCATAGTTTTTTCGTCATCCCATTTCGTGCACGTATCTTGCCTTCATGCGGCGTCCGTCTTGCTTTTGAATCCCTGTCAGAAGCACCACCCCCTTAATCGGATATGCGCACGTGCGTTTATATCTTGTATTATAAAACATTTTCGTGAATTACGCAAGTGCATATACGCATTTGCGGAATATTTTTTATTATTTCTGCGGAGGTGACGAAAATGACTGTCAAAGAAGCCGTCGTCGCGCGCTTTATGGAAATTCTGGCGCAGCGAAACATGCGTCCAAACGAACTGGCTAACCGCTCCGGTATTACGCCTTCCACCGTTTACAGCATGTTTGACGCACACCGCAAGGAGCTTACAATCAATGTGATCAAAAAACTCTGCGACGGGCTCGATCTTTCCCTTGGCGAATTCTTCTCATCGCCGATTTTTGACGCGCTGGAACAGGAAATTCGCTGATTGATCACGGAAACGCCGCTGCGCGACATGAGGGTCGGCAGCGGCGCTGACATTCAGAAACGCATGCGCGACTACTATTCCCATCCTGAATGCAACCCCTCCACGCCAAATGGAGAGATTGCAAAGCTATGCGAGAATCTTTATTTTCCCTTTAAAAATCCTCGCCGTTTTCAGATTAAGAAAAGGATGCCCCTATTGAAGAATTGTCCGTGTTTCGTTATAATAGGAACTGTCGCTGTAATCAGCGTGGGTTGAAAAATGTGTATAGAAAATAAATCATTCGTGGTGGGACTCGATCTTCCCCTCAGCGAATTCTTCTCATCGCCGATTTTTGACGCGCTGGAACAGGAAATTCGCTGATTGATCACGGAAACGCCGCTGCGCGACATGAGAGTCGGCAGCGGCGCTGGGGTATGAAAGATACTTTATTTGACCTTCGCTTCGATTTCGGCGAACAGAGTCTTTACCTGCGCCTGGACGGTTTCGAGGGCGTGGTCTTTTTCTACCTTTCCCATATAAGTCTTATCGCGGCGGGCGATTTCTACCGTGCCGTTCTTAAGACCCTTAGGGCTGACGACCACGCGCAGCGGGAGGCCGGTGAGGTCGGCGTCGGAGAACATGACACCCGCGCTGACGGGGCGATCGTCGTACAGCACCTCGATACCGGCAGCCTGCATATCCTCGTACAGCTTATCGGCGAATTCGCGCACCTCGGGCTGGTCGGCGCGCAGGGCGCACAGCTGCACCTGCCACGGCGCGATGCTGATCGGCCAGATGGGACCGTAATCGTCGTGGCGCGCCTCGCAGATGCTGGCGACCAGTCGGCCGACGCCGATGCCGTAGCAGCCCATGATGGGCGTCTGAAGTTCGCCGTTCTGGTCGATGTACTTCATGCCCATGGATTCGGTGTACTTATAGCCCAGCTGGAAGATGTTGCCAACCTCGATGCCGCGCGTAAGCGTGATGGAATGCTTGCCGCACACCGGGCAGATGCCGCCTTCGACGGTCTTGGCCAGATCGACGGTGGTCACGTCGCCCAGATCGCGCGCAAGGTTCAGGCCGGTATAATGGTAACCCTCCTCGTTCGCGCCGCACACGAAGCTCGCGCGGGTCTTGACGGAATCGTCAAACAGCACGGTGACCTTGCCGCTCAGATCCTTGGGGCCAATGAAGCCGGCGCACACGCCAACCTTGTCCAGCTCCTCCGCGGGATGCACCTCGCTCTTCAGGTAGTTGCGCAGCTTGACCTCGTTCACCTCGAGATCGCCGCGGACGAACACGATCACAACGCCGTCGTCGGTTTCCTTCTGATAGGCCACGGCCTTCAGAAGTCCGCTCATGTCCTTGTTCAGGAACTTCGCCACTTCCTCGATGGTCTTCATCTCGGGCGTCGCGACCTTGGTGAGCGGCTCCTCCTCGCCGGTCATGGGCTCGTACTTGCAGTCGGCGTTTTCCATGTTTGCGCGGTAGTCGCAGTTCGAGCACACCACCAGATAGTCCTCGCCGATGGGCGTGCACAGCATGAACTCGTGCGCCACCTTGCCGCCCATCATGCCGCTGTCGGACTTGACCGAGATAACCTCCGGCACGCCGCAGCGCGCGAAGATGCGCTCGTACGCCTTGTGGCAGCGGGCATAATACGCTTCGAGGTCTTCCTTGCTGGTGTGGAAGGAGTACGCGTCCTTCATCGTGAATTCGCGCACGCGGATCAGACCGCCGCGGGCGCGGGGCTCGTCGCGGAACTTGGTCTGAATCTGATAGATCATGAACGGATACTGCTGATAGCTCTCCGCGGTGCCGCGGGCAAGCTGAACGGCGGCTTCCTCGTGCGTCATGCCCAGAACCATGTCGTTGTTGCTTCGGTCGTGGAAGCGCACCATTTCGCTGGCGATGGAATCGTAGCGGCCGGACTCGCGCCACAGGCTCGCGGGCATGACCACGGGCATCAGAACCTCCTGCCCGTCGATGCGGTTCATTTCCTCGCGCAGAATCGCCTCAATCTTGCTGGTGATGCGCTTGGTGATCGGGAACAGCGAATAGATGCCGTTTCCGACGTTCTTGATGTAGCCGCCGCGAATCATGAAGATATGGCTGGCGATCTGGCAGTCGGCGGGGGTGTCCTTAAAACGCTTGGTCAGCATCTGAGTGAATTTCATGAGCTATCGTCCTTTCTCGTTCCAAAAAATAAGCCCCATCCCTCATGCAGGGACGGAGACATGGCTTCCGCGGTACCACCTTGCTTGACGCCTGCGCGTCCAACTTGTGCGCCCCATATCGCGGGCGAAACGGCGCCTTGCGCGCGCGGCTCGGAAAGCGGGAGGGACGATGCGTCCTGCGCGGGCTTTCAGCCACGATCCGCGTTCTCTTGAAGGACGGGAAACGCCTTTTTCCTTCCTCATTGCCAGTATCCCCTATTATAAGCGCTCCGGCGGCGATTACAAGCAATATCTTGTAAATCTGTTTTTATCATAAAATGCTTGTATGCAGTGGACAGCGGGACTTTCGGATGGTATAATAAGTTATAAAATGTGGGTTATGTGCCGATTATGGATGACGATGACATGGAGGGATTGGGTCATGAGCCGAAAAATGAGAAATCTGCTGGCGTTGGTTCTCGCACTGCTGCTGGTAAGCCCCGATTTGGCGGTGCTTGCCGAGGAAGCTGCTGCTATACGGCTGCCGTCCTCGTTGAAGGTCATAGAGGATGAAGCGTTCTATGGCGACACGTCTATCGAGAAGGTCATCGTGCCGGAGGGCGCGACTGAAATCGGCGAGCGCGCGTTCGCGAACAGCTCGCTGACGGAGATCAACCTGCCGGACTCCATCACGAGCATCGCTGACACGGCGTTTGACGGATTAGACGTTTTGAAGGTTACAGCGAATGAGGGGAGCTATGCCTATAACTGGGCGTCGAAAAACAATTACATTTACGAAAACGTTGTTTTGGAATCCGAACATCCCTATAAGAATGACGCCAATCAGGAATGGACATATACACACCCCAAATATGTATACGGTTTGCGGGTAACATTTTCTGAAACGACGGAACTGGAAAGCCCCTACGATACATTGACCATCACGGATTCTGATGGAAAAAGCGCGACATATACCGGACTGCAGCTCGCGGGAGCAACTCTGCGACTGGCAGGCCCTACATTTACGATTCTTCTGAAAACTAATTCATCCGAAACAAAATTTGGCTTTCAAACAACAAATATCGAGCCAATGACCAAGAAAGAATATGAAGCGTGGCAAAACGAATTGCTTTTCGAAACGGACTCAAAGAACGACGGCACATTAATTATCAGGAAGTATATAGGAAATTCCGAAGAAGTTGTAATACCAAGCGTAATCGACGGGAGAAAAGTAAGCTCTATTGGTGACTATGCACTCCAAAACTGCAGCAGCATAACCAGCGTCAGCATACCGGATAGCATTGCGTCCATCGGTGGCTATGCGTTCGAAAACTGCAGCGGGTTAACCAGCATTATCATCCCGGATAGCGTTACGTCCATCGGCAGCTATGCTTTCTCTGGCTGTAGTGGTCTGACCAGCATCAACATTCCGAGGAAAGTTACATCCATCGCCAGCTATACGTTCAAAGACTGCAGTGGGTTAACCAGCATTATCATACCGGATAGAGTTACGTTCATCGGCAAATATGCTTTCTATGGCTGAAGCAGTCTGACCAGCATCAATATTCCCGATGGCGTTACGTCCATTGGTGACTATGCACTTCAAAACTGTAGCAGCATAACCAGCGTCAGCATACCGGATAGCGTTACGTCCATCGGCAACTATGCTTTCTCTGGCTGTAGCGGTCTGACCAGTATCAATGTTCCCGACGGTGTTACGTCCATCGGCGACTGTGCTTTCTATGGCTGCAGCAGTCTGACCAGCATCGACATTCCGGGGAGTGTTGCAAGCATCGGCAGCTCTGCGTTCAAATACTGCAGCGGGTTAACCAGTGTCAGCATTTCAAATGGCGTTGTCTCCATCGGATACTCTGCTTTCTCTGGTTGTAGCAGTCTGACCAGCATCGACATTCCAGAGAGTGTTACAAGTATCGGCGCTGCGTTCGAAAACTGCAGCGGGCTAACCAGCATTATCATCCCGAATAGCGTTACGTACATCGAAAGCTATACTTTCTCTGGCTGTAGCAGGCTAACCAGCATTATCATCCCGGATAGCGTTACGTACATCGGCTACTATGCTTTTTCTGGCTGTAGAGCTCTAACCAGAATCGACATTCCGGGGAAGGTTACACGCATCAACGACAATGCGTTCGAAAACTGCAGCGGATTAACCAGCATTATCATCCCCGATAGCGTTACATACATCGGCCTCTCTACATTTTATGGCTGCCGTAGCCTGACTAACATCAATATCCCCGATAGCGTTACGTACATCAGCGGCTTTGCATTCTATAACTGCAGCAGTCTGACCAGTATCGACATTCCGGAGAGCGTTACGTCCATCGGCAACTATGCTTTCTCAGGCTGTAGCAGTCTGACCAGCATCGACATTCCGAAGAGCGTTACGTCCATCGGCTACTATGCTTTCTCAGGCTGTAGCAGTCTGACCAGCATCGATATTCCGGAGAGGGTTACAAGCATCGATCGCTCTACGTTCAACGGCTGCAGCGGATTAACCAGCATCAACATTCTGGGGAGGGTTACAAGCATCGGCGAATATGCGTTCAATGGCTGCAGCGGGTTAACCAGCATTATCGTCCCAGATAGCGTTGCGTTCATCGGCTCCGGAGCATTCTGTGACTGTAGCAGTCTGACCAGCATCAATATTCCCGATGGTGTTACATTCATTGACGACTATACATTTTCTAAATGCAGCAGCCTAATCGGCATCAGGATTCCCAATACTGTTACATCCATTGGTGACGATACGTTCTTTTACTGCAAAAAACTTGTTATTTACGGTGAGACGGGATCGTATGCGGAGAGCTACGCCAAGAAGAAGGGCATTACGTTCAGTACAAAGCCTATGCCTACCGTCTGACAGGCGCGTTTCCGCGAAGAACTTTCGGAGTTCCGGGTAATGGGGCTCCGATTTTGTTTTGCCGCTGAACTGAGGGGCTCATAGAAGCAGTCTCTGTCTTTGTGCATCTGCGCCTTTTTTTACCAAGTTGCCGCCTTCATTACAAGCAATATCTTGTAAATCGCGATTGCAAAATGCGCGTTTTCATGGTATCATAGAATGAAATCTGTTTCGGAAGGAAGATACACATGACGATCAAGCCCGTAACCGGCCGCGCTTTCAAACCCTTTGGCAGAGTGATTAAGGGATACTACCTCCGTTCTCTCATTGAAGAGATGGAGAAAACCGAATGTCCGAGCGACAGGGTCGTTTACGAGCCTTCCGTTCGCAGTCTCGAAACGCTGAAGATCAACCGGCAGTTTTCCGAGGAAGCCTACGGCGGCATGCCCATCCAGATCGGCTACTGTAACGGCCGCAACCATCTGCTGAACGCCGTGGAATATCACCGCGATTCCGAGCTGAACCTTGCCTGCACCGACATGATTCTGCTCGTCGGCAAGCGGCAGGACATTGGCCGCGACTACACTTATGACACCGGCAAAATGCAGGCGTTTCTCGTGAAGAAGGGCACGCTTGTTGAAATCTATTCGACCACGCTGCACTACGCGCCCATCAGCGCCGGTGAACACGAAAACTTCCGCTGCGTCGTGGTGCTGCCCAGGGGAACCAACGAGCCGCTGCCCGCCTGCCGCGGCAAGGCGCACACGAAGGAGGATCAGCTGCTCACCCATGTGAACAAATGGCTGATCGCGCACCCCGAAAGCGGCCTTGACAAGGACGGCGCCTTCGTGGGTCTGAAGGGCGAAAACATCCGCCTGTAATCCGTATTCCAATTTTGCACGCCGTCCTTCGGGGCGGCGTGCGCAGTGTAAGGAGACGTTCCGTGACCGATTCCGTAAACCGCATCCTGTCCGCGCTTTCCGCCGTGCGCGTGCCCGCCGCGCCGGGCGAATACGACCTGCACGCCTTGATCGCCGCCGCGCTCGACGAAGCCGGTATCGCCTATGCGCATGAAGCAAAGCTGGCCGACGGCGCGCGCATCGATTTTCTGACGGGCAACGTGGGCATCGAGGTCAAAAAAAGCCGGCCGGAGCGCGCTCGTCTGCTGCGTCAGGTGGATAAATACCTCGCGTGCGCGGAAGTGGACGCGCTGATCGTCGTGTCGCAGCGGGCAATTTCGCTGCCGGCCGCGTGCCGTGGAAAGCCCGTGATCCTGTTTACGCTCAACCGTCTGTGGGGGGTGTCGCTTCCGTGAACGAGCAGGAATACCCGGTCTATCTTTCGGACGCTCCCGAGGGCGCGCACACCTACGGCACGCTTTCCTATAACCGCCGTTCCAAGTGCTGGACGATCAAGGGCGAGCCGTGCGTGACGGAGCTGGCCAAGCGCCTGTTTCCCGGCTGCGACGGGCGCGGCCGCGGCGTCGCGCGCTTCACGGCGCATCGGCGCATCATCGGCGACCTGAACTGGCTGATGCTGCGCTATCCTCTTGAGATAAAGGAAGCCGACCGCGCCCGCTGGGCGGAGGCTCTGAAGGACGCGCGCGAGTACGCCATTCGCCGCGAACGGAGTCTCACCTCCCCCGCTTCCGTCACCCCGCCGGACGACGAGTTCCGCGGCGACCTGATGCCGTTTCAGAAGCTCGGCGTGGGCTTTCTGCTAAGCAGCCGCCGCTGCCTGCTGGCCGACGAAATGGGGCTGGGCAAAACGGTGCAGGCGCTGGCGTTTCTCGCCACGCTGCGCTCGTATCCGGCGCTGATCGTCGTGCCGCCGCATCTGGTGCGCAACTGGGTGCGCGAGTGCGAGCGCTTTCTGAAGCCCGACGGCAGCCTGCGCGTGCACATTATCCGCGGTCTGAAGCCCTACGACCTGCCCGAAGCCGACGTGTACATCGTTCACTATCTCCTTTTGCGCGGCTGGAAGACGGCGCTGCCGGATTATCATTTCGGCTGCGTCATCTTCGACGAGATTCAGGAGCTGCGCCATTCCGGCACGGAAAAATACTCCGCCGCCAGCCTGCTCTCCGATACGTCTGAAAACGTCGTCGGCCTGTCCGGCACGCCGATTTACAACAACGGCGGCGAAATCTGGAACGTCGTCAACATCATCGATTTTCACTTTTTGGGCGACTGGGAGAGCTTTTCCCGTGAATGGTGCTACGGCTACGGCAACATGGTCGTGGCAAAGCCGGAGCTGCTGGGCGAGCATCTGCGGCGCGAGGGACTGATGCTGCGCCGCGTGAAGAGCGAGGTTCTAAAGGAACTACCGCCCAAGCGGCGGCTGGTGCAGGAGATCGACTGGGACGACCGCGTGTATCGCGAGCTGATGCGTCCCGTGGCCGAGCAGCTGCATCTGCTCGACGGCGCGGAAACCGCCTCCGCGCGCGCGCTGATCGAGGAGCAGATTTCCCAGACCCAGCGGCAGGCCACCGGCGTCGCCAAGGCGCCGTATGTCGCCGCGTTCGTGCGTGCGCTTCTGGAAAATGGCGAAAAGGTGCTGCTCATGGCGCATCATCACGCCGTGATGAACATCTACGCGAAGGAGCTGAAGCCGTTCCATCCGGTCTTCATCACCGGACGCGAAAACGACGCCAGAAAGGACGCGGCCGCCCGCGCCTTCATGGAGGGGACGACGAATCTGTGCGTCGTGTCCCTTCGAAGCGCAAGCGGCCTCAATCTGCAGCGCGCCAGCTGCGTGGTATTCGGCGAGCTGGACTGGTCGCCCGCCGTGCATTCGCAGGCGGAGGATCGCGCGCACCGCATCGGCCAGAGCGATTCACTCGTGTGCTATTATCTGGTTTCCCCGCGCGGCTCGGACAGCGACATGCAGGACGCGCTCGGTCTGAAGGTCAGCCAGTTTGTCGCGCTGATGGGCGACGAGCAGACCGACCGCGCGCAGGACGTGCTCATGCAGTCCGAAGCACGCGACCGCATCCGCCGCCTTGTCGAACGGCTGCGCGGCGAATACGCATCCGCTCCGCCCGATATCCCTTCCTGAGAAACGTATACCGTCGTTTGCCGCGCGCAAAGCGTACCCATACAGTCTCTCCTTCTTGCCCCGTCGTCAGGCAATCAGCAGGGACAAAAGCGGCAGCGTCACGATGCTCGCGAGCGTCGTAAGCAGAACCACGTTGGCGCTCAGCTCCTGCTCGCAGCGGTGCAGCTCCGCCAGCGACAGGATGACCGCCGCCGAGGGCGCGGCGCTCAGAACCAGCATGCAGTCGCGGAACGTCTCGTCCAGACCCGGAATCAGAAGCACAATGCCGTAGGCTACAAGCGGATACACGATCAGCTTCATCGCGCACACGCCGTACACAAACGGCCGGCTGAACAGCCGCTTCAGCTCCACGCTGGCAAGTCTCATGCCCAGCACGATCATGCACAGCGGCGTGGTCGTCTTGCCAAGCAGCGAAAGCGCACCGTTCAGGCTCTCGGGCAGCCGAATTTTCAAAAGATACAGCGGAAGCGCCACCAGCGTGGACAGCGTGGTGGGATTCAGCACGGCGGCGCGCAGCGAAATATAGCTCGGATCCCGCCTGATCGCGTATACGCCGATGGTGAACACCAGCAGGTTCATGCCGATCAGATACGCCGAGCTGTAGCAGCCTACCAGCGGCTCCGAGGGAAACAGCGCCGTGACGACCGGCAGCCCGAAAAAGCCCACGTTTCCCCAGACCGATGCAATGGACAGAATGCGATATTTCGCCTGTTCAAACCGTTTCCGGAACACGAAAAACAGCGTGCCGAACACCGCGAGCTGCGCCAGCATTGACAGAAGAAAGAACCAGCCAATTTTGATAAAATCCGCCCGGTTGTACTCCATCGCCTGAAACGTGCTGATGATCATGCCCGGACAGCAGATGTACAGAAGAATCGCCGAAAGCGTCTTCGCGTGGCTTTCGTGCCCCTTCCCGCTGCGAATCAGCAGAAATCCGCACACGACATACAGAAGAATCATCACCATGTTTCCCAGCACAATCGAAAAAGCCATCGAATTCCACCCTCAGCCAGTCATTTCTTCCAAAATCAAACGATATACCCGCCGCCCAGCAGGCGTTCGCCGTCGTACAGCGCCGCCG
>JABLTK010093629.1_pt1 | contig 12671 bp, 8 predicted proteins | sample 7160131 | NCBI WGS metagenome assembly JABLTK01 (sample SAMN14651221, study PRJNA627086) | human gut metagenome | isolation source: feces | host: Homo sapiens
CGGGAGAGTAGGTGGCTGCCTTCTTTTACTTGAGGTCTTCAAGGTCTAACGACTTTGGAGACCTTTTTTTTGTGCCCTGACGTGAAGTACATGACCTTTTGACAGAAAGACATGAAGTACAAGATTTGTATTTTCCTTGGGTTTTTATTTTTTTTATTATAACCTCCTCTCTTTTTGTCTATCAGTTGGTTATATTTCAAAAAATAAGTTGTAAATTTGCCGATGCATACTACATATCTTATTAACGTTTAGACAAAACACTGAAATTTACTATTAATACATCTTATTGAATATGAAGAAATTCTACTCCCTTATTATGCTTCTGCTGCTCTGTGTCAGTGCGGCTCAGGCTAAGTTTACTTATTGGGGTTATGGCGACAAGACCATTTCGTCGCAGAATGGTGCTGCCACAGCAGGCAAGGCTGCTATCTACATCCCTGCCGAGTTGGCGCAGTGCTATGTCGGCAAGACAGTTACTGGCGTGCGTGTTGGCCTTGCTGCCAATGTACAGTCTATGTCTGTCTTTATCTCTACAGACTTGAATGGTGCTCCCCTTGCTACTAAGGAGGCTGATATCGCTGTTGCTGGACTTAACAGTGCAGTGAAATTCGATTCGCCTTACACTATTACAGGTGAGGGTTTTTATATCGGATATGAATATAAGGGTATGGAGAACGCTTTGGGTTGCTCCAGTCTGACAAACGTTTCAGGCAACGGCAACTGGACAAACTTCGGTGATGGCTGGGTGAACAACGGCGTGTCATCAAAAGCACTAAACATTTATGCCCGTATTGAGGGTTCCACTCTTCCCGTTGACCTCAGCCTTGTAGACGTTAAGGATATCGCTGTAAAGGAGGATACTCCTTTCAAGATTACCGGTCGTCTGCTCAATCAGAGTGCTTCAAAGGTTTACGCTTATCGCATCGGCTATTCAATTGATGGTGGTGCAGAGGAGTTTGCTGATTTTGAGTCAACCATCAATGAGCGCAGTGAAGGAAGCTTTGAGATTCTTCATAATGGTGTTTCCGGCAAGGGCAAGCATTCTGTAAAGGTGCGCCTTGTAACTGTAGACGGTGAGGCTGATGCTTATGATGGCAACAACTCGGCTACTCTTGCATTACTCTCTACAAACATTTCTGCCGTGAAGCGTGTCCTTATGGAGGAATTCACGGGTATTAATTGTGGCTGGTGTCCGCGTGGTATAGTTTCCATCGACCAGTGTATAGAGCAGTATCCTGATAACTTCATTGCCATTGCCAAGCATAATTATTATCAGGAGACTCCTGAGGCATTGAAGTCGCCCACATACGATTATGATCTTACCGGTACATGGCCTTATTGTACAGTTGACCGCATCTTTACATTCGACCCCGTTCCTGCTAATTCATTGGCTAATGTTCGTGCTGCCCTTGAGCTTGGCACCTCTGTAGCTCTTGATGCTGTAGCGACCTTCGTACCCGAGAATCCGAACCGCGTGAATGTCAGCGCCACAGCACAGTTTACGGCTGCTGACAATGAAGCCAACTACCGTTTTGCTTTCGCAGTTGTAGAGGATGGCATCACTGGTTACAAGCAGAACAATGCTTACGCAGGAAACAAGAACGGAGAGATGGGTGGCTTTGAGAGTAAGGGAAGCTCTGCCAGTGTCACTCTCAACCATGTGGCACGTTCTGGCTATGGCGTTAAGGAAGGCATCGAGAACAGTATTCCGCAGAGCGTGAACGAGTATAACCCGATCAACTATTCTACAGTGCTTGACCTTCCTTCTACAGTAATCAACCGTGACAACATCAAGGTTGTGGCATTCATCATCAACAAGAAGAAGGGCAGCATTGAGAATGCCGTTCAGGTGAAGGTGACGGAGCAGGGCGAGACAGCCATTGCTGATGTCAACGCAACACAGACACCTGACATCGCGGTAGTCGGCGGCGCTGTAGTGGCCGACAGCTTTGACGGTAAGCTCAACGTTTACACCATCGATGGCAAGCAGATTGCCAACGAGAATCTCTCACGCGGCGTGTATGTTGTACGCGGAACAGGTGCAGAGAAGACATTCGTCAAGAAAATCGTGGTGATGTAATCACATATATTTATAGTAAACTAATAGAAAAATCAAAGAACCATTAACATATGAAGAAAATTCATTTACTCCTGTCAGTTCTGCTGTGTGCCGTTCTGACAGCAAAGGCCCAGACAAACACTATATCATGGGGCTACTGTAACGCATCCTCTGTTACCAATATCTTTGGTGAAGCAACCACTGCAAAGGGTGCCATCTATATTCCTGCTGAGATTGCTAAAATCTATGAGGGAGCAAAGGTTACTGGTGTGCGTGTAGGTTTCGGCAATAATGCCACCAACGTGAAGATTTTCGTAACCGAAGACCTCAATGGTTCGCCCATTATCGAAGAGAGCACGACGGACTGCATTAGAGGTATGAAGAACATCTCGTTCACTACTGGTTCGTACACTATCACAGAAAAGGGTTTCTATGTGGGATATAGCTGCACAAGCGCTACTGCAGATTCGCCTATAGGCATTTCAGATCTCTATGACGAGAACGGCTGCTGGGCAGACCTTGGAGACGGATGGAAGAACTATTCAGCAGACCCTGCCTATAAGTCGTCCGCTCTCTGCATCTTCGCACGTATCAAGGGTGACAATCTTCCCAAGGACTTCGCTTTGCTGGACGTGAACAGCCTGGCGCAGAAGAAGGACACTCCTTTCACTATCAGCGGTACGCTTATGAGCCGTTCGCCGAAGTTGGGTCGTGTATTCCGCATCGCCTATAGCATCGACGGTGGCGAGGAGACAATCGCAGAAGTAAACAAGCAGATCGGTACTGGTGTATCGAAGAGCTTCGAGATTGAGCACCCGGGACTCTCAGAGAGTGGCAACCACACCGTTGTATGCCGCCTTCTCACTGTTGACGGTGTAGAAGATCCGTATGAGGCTAACAACACTGCTTCAGGAACTATCGGTATCGTAGGACGCTTCCCGTTCTATCGCATGGTTGTGGAGAAGGGTACAGGCACATGGTGTCAGTACTGCCCGCGCGGCATCTGGGGCTTCGAGAAGATGATGGAGAAATATCCTGACAACTTCGTCGGTATCGCCGTACACAAGAATGAGGACACTTACGGACGTTATGGTCTTGAGTGCTCTTCTTACAATGCGTTGACATTCTTAAGCTATCCTTCAGCTTACGTTAACCGCAACCCGCGTATGAACGTATCGCCGATTCCTGCTGTCCTTGAGGCAGCTTATCAGGCTACATGCGGTGACTTTCGTCTTGGCGAGGTGAACGTGAAGTCTGAGCTGGTGAACAGTAACACCATCAACGCTACAGCCACTACAACCTTTGTATCAGACATCAATAATGCAGATTATAGCATCTCTTTCGTTCTCACAGAGGACAATGTAAGCGGTTACTATCAGTCGAACGGATGTAAGGGTATGCCTTATGACGAGGTTGGTCCCTTCTCTACAGAGGGTAGTGCAGTTGCTGTAGACATGCAGCACGTAGCACGTGAGATCTTCGGTTTCCGTGGCTTGGAGAACAGTATTCCTACAACAGTGAAGGCAGAAGAGCCTGTGACATTCACAAAGACTCTCACCATTCCTGCTTCTGTACGCGACGTGAAGAACCTTAACGTTATTGCAATGCTCTTCAACAACCGCACCGGTCTGATTGAGAACGCTGCTCAGGCTCGTGTAGGTGAGGCTTCCATTGAGACAGCCATTGCCGACATCGACGACTCGCTCGTTCCGGAGATTGGCGTTGCAGGCGGAAAGGTGGTTTGCACTGGTTTCGAAGGCGACATCCGTGTCTATACTGTAGACGGCAAGCAGGTTGCTAACCAGAGCTTGGGTCGCGGCATCTACATCGTGAAGGCTTCAAACGGCAAGCAGACCTTCGTGAAGCGCATCGCTCTCTAATCTCTATGGTTAGGACAGTCGTTACGTTAACGACAGATATACAAACATAAATAGAAAGAATGAAGCGAATATTATCATTACTGGTACTCGTGCTGCTGTTTGTATCAGCAGCCGAGGCCAAGTTCACATATCTTAGATATTACGGAGGTACGTTGAACGGATATGGCACTGCGGTAGCCGGTAAGGGTGCCATCTATGTGCCAGCCGAGTTTGCCAAGTGCTATGTCGGCAAGAAGGTAACGGGTGTACGTGTCGGTCTTTCCGCCAACACTGACGAGCTGAGCGTGTTCCTGACACGCCGTCTTGACGAGGCTCCCCTGCTTACCAAGGCTGCTGAATTTGCCAGCAGCGGCAACAACACCGTTAAGTTTGACAGTCCCTACGAGATAACAGGTGAGGCGTTCTATGTGGGATATGAGTTTAAGGGTGAGACAGCTGCCATGTCGGTCGGCGACAGCTATGACACCAACGGCAACTGGACTGACTTAGGATCCGGTTGGGTGAACAATGCCACCAATGCCGTCAGTCCTGATAAAGCTCTTGCCATTGCCTTGCGCGTAGAAGGTGACGTTCTTCCTATGGACGTAGCCCTTACTGGCGTGAATAACGTGGCAGTACGTTCAGGCAATTCCTTCCAGATGACCGGTCGCATTCTGAATCTCTCGGCAGAGAAGATAACGAAGGTGCGCATTGCCTACAGCGTTAACGGCGAGGAAGAGAAGTTCGCTGACATCGAACAGACCATCGGTGAGCGCAGCGAAGCAGAGATAACTGTCGACCATGACGCCATTTTCGGCACAGAGACGGTGTCTTACACGATGCGCCTTGTGTCTGTAAACGGTGAGGCTGACGCTTATGCTGGCAACAACAGCCAGTCTGCATACGTACTTTTCCCCAATACCGAAGCTGTAAAGCGTGTGGTAATGGAGGAGTTCACCGGCATCAAGTGTGGTTACTGTCCGCGTGGCATCGTAGGCATCCGTACATGTCATGAGCGTTTCGGCGACAAGTTCATCGCCATTGCCAAGCATTGCTACACCAACACGCCAAGCGAACTGAAGGCATCCACATACAATTATAACATCGGTGGAGGTTTCCCGAAGTGCATCATCGACCGTCGCTACCAGTGCGATCCCGGCCCTACAACGGCTCCTCCATACGTTTCGGCACAGCTTGGTGCAGGTTGCTCGGCAGGTGTCGACCTTGAGGCAGTATTTCCTGAGGACGGTGACGGCTCGCAGATTGACGTACGTGCCACGGCACAGTTCCTCTCAAGCTACAGTAACTCTCAGTTCCGTTTCGCCTTTGCCATCCTTGAGGACAGCGTCAAGGGTTATGAGCAGGCTAACAACTACTATGGTAAGTCTACACAGATGGGTGGTTTTGAGAAACTTCCTTCTCATGCAGCCATCAATCTTGACCATGTCGCACGTGCCGGATTCGGTGTGCTGAATGGCATTGAGAACAGCATTCCTGCCAATGTGGATGAGTTCCATACCGTAACTTATGCCACCAAGTTGGACGTTCCTGCCAATGTGCAGAGCAAGGACTATCTCCGTGTAGTGGTGTTCCTCCTCGACACATCAACGGGACGTATCGACAATGCTGCTGAAGTGGCTTACGTTAAGACCGGTTCGCTGAGCGCTATCCGAGACCTGAAGGCTGATTCGCCTGCTCCCGATGTGGAGATCCGTAACGGTAAGGTGGTTGCCGACGGCTTTGACGGAACCATTCAGGTTTACTCCGTTAACGGTATGCGTCTCGCCAACGAGTCGCTCGCCCACGGCATCTACATCGTTCGCCTCACAAACGGCAAGCAGACCTTCGTGAAGCGTATAGCTTACTAATGCGTATAATAAAATCCTAAAGATCATCGCATCGGCGACAAGGTTCTAAGGAATGACAACAACATAGGTGTGTCGGAAACGGAAGTCAACCACTGATGGCTTGCGTGCCGATACACCTTTTTCTTAAGGTAAAAATTACTGAGCCTCTTATATGTAGGCTCAATAAATAAAATATAATACAATGGATAATCCGACACTCTTACTTCAGCGCCAGCGCATGCTCCTCGAGATTGAATACAATCATGAGAATGAGGAATTTCGCAAGCAGACGGAGACAATGGGCGTGGAGCGCAAGGTGCGCCGCGGCGACGCTTGGTTTCCGGTAAGCATAGGCAGAAGCTACTATAATTCGCTCAACCAGATGGTGGTGGAGGTGATGCGCCAACCAGGTTCGGACATAGAGCACAATTTCGAGGCTGGTCGCCCAGTGTGCTTCTTCACAATTAGGAACGACATGGGAACGGCAGGGGCGAAGAATACGAAGGGAGGCAGCAAGCTCCAGTATCTTTCCTTCACAGCTACCGTCAGCTATGCAGAGCAGGACCGTATGGTGGTGGCGTTGCCCGACAGCGGACGCATTGTGGACCTGCAGCGTCAGGATGCGCTCGGCGTACAGCTCTTCTTCGACGAGACCAGCTACCGTCTTATGTTCGAAGCCCTCGACCGTGTTATCCGAGCACGCAGCGGCAGACTTGCCGACCTTCGTGACATCTTCTATACCAAGGCACCAGCCTCCCGCTACACCTTCGATGCCATGCGCTTTCCTTGGCTTAACGCCTCTCAGGAGAAAGCCGTCAATGAGGTGCTGTGGGCAAAGGACGTAGCCGTGGTGCACGGTCCTCCTGGAACCGGTAAGACCACCACGCTCGTGGAAGCCATCTTCGAGACCCTGCGACGTGAGAGTCAGGTGCTGGTATGTGCACAGAGCAATATGGCTGTGGACTGGATATCGGAGAAGCTTGTCGACCGTGGCATAAACGTCCTCCGCATCGGCAATCCCACCCGTGTGAACGACAAGATGCTCTCCTTCACATACGAACGGCGCTTTGAGGCCCATCCCGACTATCCCCAGCTGTGGAGCATCCGCAAGGCAATCCGCGAGCTACGTCAGCAACGCAAGCATGCCGACTCATGGCATCAGAAGATGGACCGACTTAAGAGTAGGGCTACGGAGCTGGAACTGCGCATCCGTTCGTCCCTTTTCGGTGAGGCACGTGTCATCGCCTCCACGCTTACTGGAGCTGCCAACCGTGTGCTCGAAGGCGAGAAATACTCCACACTCTTCATTGACGAGGCAGCACAGGCACTTGAGGCTGCATGTTGGATAGCCATCCGCAAGGCAGGACGCGTGATACTTGCCGGCGACCATTGTCAGTTGCCGCCAACCGTGAAAAGCATTATGGCTTTGAAGGGAGGATTGGGCAAGACGCTCATGGAGCGCATTGTGGAGAACAAGCCTGAGACCGTAACGCTGCTGAAGATGCAGTATCGCATGAACGAGCAGATAATGAAGTTCTCAAGCGAGTGGTTCTATAATGGTATGGTGGAGTCGGCGCCTACGGTCAGTCACCGTGGCATCCTCGATTATGACACACCGATGATGTGGATTGACACCGCCGAATGCGACGGCAAGGAAGAGTTTGTGGGTGAGAATTTCGGACGCATCAACCGCGCCGAAGCAGAACTGACACTACAGACCTTGCAGCAGTATCTTGAGAAAATCGGCAAGCAACGTATACTGGAAGAATCTATAGACGTGGGAATCATCTCGCCTTATCGTGCGCAGGTGCAGCTGTTGCGTAAGGAACTCCGCAAGCGCGAGTTCTTCCGTCCTTACCGCCATCTGCTTACCGTCAACACCGTGGACGGCTTCCAAGGACAGGAGCGCGACATCATCCTCATCTCGCTGGTCCGCAGCAATGACGGTGGCGACATCGGATTCCTCCGCGACCTAAGACGTATGAACGTGGCAATAACACGAGCCCGCATGAAGCTCATCATCTTAGGTTCGTCCGAGACCATGACCTCGCATCCGTTCTATAAAAAGCTGTATGAGTATGTGGGGCAGTTAAAAGTTGAGAGTTGATACAGTTGAGAGTTGATACAGTTGAGAGTTGAGAATTTAGAGTTGAGAGTTATGATTACCTTTGATGTTATATTAAAATTAATCAAGGGATAAAGCTAAAAAACATATCATAACTCTCAACTCTAAATTCTCAACTCTCAACTATTTTAGTCCTTATTGTTTCCGAAGATGCGGAGCAGATAGAGGAAGAGGTTGACGAAGTCGAGATAGAGCGAGAGCGAACCGAGGAGCGCAAGCTTCTGCATGCTTTCGCCAGCATCCGGAGCCATACGGCACATCTCCTTTATCTTCTGCGTGTCGTAAGCGGTCAGACCTACGAAGACCAGCACGCCTACGTAGCTGATGATGAGGTCAAGACCAGAGCTTCCTACGAAGATGTTCACCACCGAGGCGATGATAATGCCGATGAGCGCCATAAACAGCAGCTTGCCGATGGAGGTCAGGTCAGTCTTCGTGGTATATCCTACGAGAGCCATCGCACCGAACGTGCCCGCCGTAATAAAGAACGTCTTGGCTATTACCGTGGTGGAGTAGGCGAGGAATATCACTGACAAAGTGGCACCGTTCACTACCGAATAGAGGATGAAGAGCAGGGTGGCTGTGGCAAGCGAGAGACGGTTGATGGCTCCGCTGATAGCCATTACGAGTCCGAATTCAGCGATGATGAGTCCCCAGAACATCACTTTGCTGGAGAATATCATTCCCACCAGAGCTGGCGAAGAAGCCACGCCGTAGGCAGTAATGCCAGTTATGGCGAGTGCCAATGTCATCCATACGAACACCTTACGCATCAGAATGGGGAAGGCATTGGAGAGCGAGAAGTCGCCACCACGGGCGGTGTCGACGTCATACCAGTTTTCTTGTTTCATAGTTGTCTTGTTGTTTTAATTTTTACCAATACAAAATTATCATATATGGTAGTATTGTGCAAACAAGGTGCCATATTTTTACGTATTATTAAATCGGATGCTTTAAAGGTTAACATTTGTAAATAAAGTGCCATTGTGTATAGTAAAATAAGTATATTTGCAGTCAAATGACCTATAATCTATCAACTTGTAAGGAATCAGAACTTATTAATGTAATCATATGAACGTAAAAGCTCTTATTTTCGCGCTATCTCTGACAGCAACTATGTCAGCAAGCGCACAAGGCACAGCGGGCATCGACCGTGCCAACATGAATTTATCCGTTAAGCCGGGTAACGACTTCTACGAGTATGCCATCGGTGGCTGGCGCAAGGCCCATCCGCTTGATGCAGAGCATGCACGCAACGGTTCTTTCACCGACCTCGATGAGATGAACCAGAAGCGCATCCTCGAACTCATTCAGGAGTATTCGTCAAAGCCTCAGGCACAGGGCACACTGGGTCAGAAGATCGGTTCGCTCTACAATCTCGCTATGGACAGCGTACGCCGCAACCGTGAGGGAGCTGCTCCTATACAGCCCGTCCTCAAGAAGATTGCTGACATCCAGAACCGTCGCGACTATCAGCTCGTAACCTCACAGCTCGACGCACGCGGCATCTCTTGCATGATGTTCGGCATGGGCGTAGGTGCAGACCAGAAGGACGCTGCCAACAACCTCGTAGGAATTGGTCAGGGCGGTCTTGGTCTTGGCGAGCGCGACTACTATCTCTCTGACGACGCTCAGGTGAAGGGTGTGCGTGACGCTTACGTTAAGTTCCTCACCGCCATCCTCACACTTGCTGGCAACGACGCTGCTACAGCACAGAAGAAGGCAGAGGCAACAATGCGCATCGAGACACGCATCGCCAAGGCAAGCTACTCTCAGGTGCAGCTCCGTGACGTACAGGCCAACTATCATAAGATCACATACAACCAGCTGGTAAATGATTATCCCGGCATCGACTGGGGCAACCTCTTCCTCGCACAGGGCTTCCCTCCGTTCTCACACATCGACGTAGGCCAGCCTGAGCCAATCCGTGAGGTGGAGAAGATTCTCGCAGAGGAGTCGCTCGACGACCTCAAGGCATACGCTGAGGCTCACGCCGTAAGCAGCGCAGCCGGCAAGCTCGACGACAAGTTCCGCGCTGCAGAGTTCGAGTTCGGCAGCGTTCTCTCTGGTGCACAGCAGGACCGTCCCCGCTGGAAGCGTGCCACAGCTCTTGTGAGCGGCGTGCTCGGTGAGCCCATCGGCAAGCTCTACGTAGAGAAGTACTTCCCCGAGTCGTCTAAGCAGCACATGCTTCGCCTCGTAAAGAACCTTCAGACAGCTCTTGCACAGCGCATCGACGAGGCCACATGGATGTCTCCCGCAACAAAGGAGCAGGCAAAGGACAAGCTCTCTAACTTCATCGTAAAGGTGGGCTATCCTGACACATGGCGCGACTTCAGCGGTCTGCAGATTGACGAGAAGCTCTCTCTCTTCGAGAACATGTGCAACGTGGCTGAGTTCCTCTCACACGACTATATCAACCGCAAGGTGAACAAGCCGGTGGACAAGGCAGAGTGGCAGATGACTCCGCAGACTGTCAACGCTTACTATAACCCCACAACCAACGAAATCTGCTTCCCGGCAGCCATCCTGCAGCCGCCGTTCTTCGATCCCAATGCTGACGACGCTGTCAACTACGGTGGCATCGGTGGCGTAATCGGTCATGAGATGTCTCATGGCTTCGACGACCAGGGCTCGCAGTTCGACAAGTACGGCAACCAGAACGACTGGTGGACAGCTGCTGACAAGAAGAACTTCGAGGCTCGCACAAAGGTTCTCGTCGACTTCTTCTCTTCTGTCGAGGCTCTCCCCGGCAAGAAGATCAACGGTAAGCTCACTCTCGGTGAGAACATCGGTGACAACGGCGGTCTGAACATCGCTTTCCGCGCTCTCCAGAACGACCTCAAGGCCAACCCTGCTCTCAACAAGACCATCGACGGCTTCACACCTGAGCAGCGTTTCTTCCTCTCATGGGCTAATGTATGGGCTGGCAACGCTCGTCCCGAGTTCGTAGACCGTCAGATCAAGACCGACCCCCACTCACCTGCTGAGGCTCGCGTTAACGCAGCTCTCCCGCAGATTGATGCTTGGTATAAGGCATTCAACGTGAAGAAGGGTGACAAGCTCTTCCTCGACAAGAAGAAGCGTGCCCACATCTGGTAATAAATAAAACAAAAAAAATCCGCAACACCATTAAGTTGGAGTTGCGGATTTTTTTTTCATATCTAGGAGGCTATGGCGTCTCGCCATAGTCACGCACCCACGAATGCAAGCTGATTGAGTATGAGCTGCTGGTCCCGCTTCGCGGAACCAAGAGAGTGTGAGATGATGCTTATCCCACAGCTGCGCTCCTTTGGAGCTTGCAGTGGGTTTCTGATGGATACGTGTCCCCTCGGGACACGGCGCAGATTGGCGTTTCTGCTATGGGAGGGTGCGGGGCTACGGCGAGACGCCATAGCCTCCTAGGTTTGCCTACTGCTACTTGTTTATATAGATTGAGGAGGTACGGCTTCAAGCAACCGTTGGGAATCATTCTATAAACTCCTTGATTTGCGGAAGGAGCGACATGGCTTTTTCCACTCCTGCTTCGTACACCCTTCTCATCTTGTCCTCCTTGAGGCTGAGCCTGCCGATGTTGAGCTTTTCGTCGGGACAGATGAGGAAGGTGTCGCCTTTCTGAAGTTCAGAGTGGATGTAGTCCAGTTCGTCGTTATACATAATATGTCGCCTTGCCATCAGCTGCGCCACCTTGGGATATTGCTTCAGAAACATCTTCATGGCGAGTCCTACATGCGCCTTTTTCTTCTTGAAGTCTAACGGCTGAGTAAGGATGACGACATTCTTTCTGTAGCCTTTTCCTTGAATGAACTTCAACGGAATGCTGTCCGTTATTCCTCCGTCCAGATAATGCCGACCGTCTATCTCCACCGGCTTCGCGAACACCGGCATGGAAGCCGAAGCCTGCATCCATCTCAGTCCAATGCCGTCAGCATCGTCAATCTCATGATATACCGGACATCCTTCTTCTATGTCCGTACACACGGCGTAGAATCTCATAGGGTTCTCTTTGTATGCATCGAAGTCCATCGGATCGTAAACGTGCGGCAGCAGGTGGTAGGAGAAGCGCTCGTTGACGTAGTTGCCGGTTCTGAACAGCGACTTCCAGCTCATATATTCCGGATTGTCCTTGAATCTTATGTTGTATCTTAAGGCTCTGCCAGGTTGGTTCGACTTGTAGTTGCAGCCGAACAGTACTCCAGCCGAAACGCCGACAGCGGCGTCAAATCTGATGTCGTTCTGCATGAATACGTCCAGTACTCCGCTTGTGAACATCGCTCTCAAGCCGCCTCCTTCAAGAACGAGGCCGGTGGGCGATTGGGAGGATTGTGTTGCGCTATGTTCCTTTGTCATCTTCATCCGGATATTATTTTGTTTTCTATTCAGACGGTAAAGTTAGCAATAGAATCTGGAATGACGTGCAAAATAAATGTTAAAGCGAGTGAATTAAAATGCTATTTAGCGGTTCCGCTGAAGACAATATTTGCATTTCTAATGCTCAATACTATGAGTTCGGCGCACAACAAAATCTTTGGTGCGAAATTCTTGAGTTTTGAGCGTGCAGCGACAATGTGCTGACACTCTGTAGATTACGCTACTGTGAAGAGAAGTGTGCAATGAATGACAAAGCTAAACATATATCAAAGGGTTGCAATAGTGCCACTTTTACACACCAATAGTGCCACTTTTGTAATATGAAAGTGCATATAAAAGTGTTTGAGAGAAGAATGAGGAAAGTTTACTGGTTATCAGTTACTTTCCTCATTTTGGTTAAAAGTGGCGAG
>JABLTK010092528.1_pt1 | contig 12660 bp, 8 predicted proteins | sample 7160131 | NCBI WGS metagenome assembly JABLTK01 (sample SAMN14651221, study PRJNA627086) | human gut metagenome | isolation source: feces | host: Homo sapiens
GACACTCACCATTGTCGGCCTAATCCGCGGTCTTTCATGCAGCAGGGGCTCTCAATGTTTTTATGTCCTGCTCATATCGTCTGTGCCGGTACTTTGGGACACTCCTTGTCAAGAGCGATGCAAGGGGTTCGTCCTGTACTTTACCGAGATAAATGGTCATTGGGGACGTTCTTAAATGACTAGTTGAGAGGGACGCTCTTGCACCAAATCTGTCGGCCCTCGCCGGGCTCGTCCTTTACTTTACCGAGATAAAGTGAACGCGCAGATTCGTAACCCACTCGCAACCGTTCTATGGCACGATATTGAACGAATGTATGCTATGCGCCCAAATCTCTTGGGCAGAGTGGGAGACAGTATGGTCAAGCTGTACGAGGATGGCATCTACCTGCGTGGCGGCAGCGAGGTTGTGCCTGCGGCCGAGGCTGCCGAGCGCGGCATTACGCAGACGCCCGAGGATGCCAAGCGCGGCACCATCGCGTATTCGATCCTTCAGGCACACAATACGTCCGGCAATCCCGAGGCGCTTAAGATTCGCTTCGACGCCATGGCGAGCCACGACATCACCTTTGTCGGCATTATCCAGACGGCGCGCGCCTCGGGCATGGAGCAGTTCCCGCTGCCCTACGTGCTTACCAACTGCCATAACTCGCTGTGCGCCGTGGGCGGCACCATCAACGAGGACGACCACGTCTTTGGCCTTTCCGCGGCCAAGAAGTACGGCGGCATCTTCGTTCCGCCGCATATCGCCGTCATCCACTCCTTTATGCGTGAGAACTTTGCCGGTTGCGGCAAGATGATCCTGGGCTCCGACTCGCACACCCGCTATGGCGCCCTGGGCACCATGGCCGTGGGCGAGGGCGGCGGCGAGCTGGCCAAGCAGCTGCTGCGCGACACCTACGACGTTGCCTATCCCGGCGTCGTTGCCATCTACCTCACGGGCGCCCCACGTCCCGGCGTCGGCCCGCACGACGTGGCGCTCGCCATCATCCGCGCCGTCTTTGCCAAGGGCTACGTCAAGAACAAGGTCATGGAGTTCGTGGGCCCCGGCATCGCGAGCATGACGACCGACTACCGCAACGGCGTCGATGTCATGACCACCGAGACCACCTGCTTGTCGAGCATCTGGGCCACCGACGAAGACACGCACGCGTTTTTGACCATGCACGGCCGCGGCGACGACTACCGCGAGCTCAAGCCCGCCGATGTCGCCTACTACGATGGCTGCGTCGAGGTCGATCTGTCGAGCATCAAGCCCATGATCGCGCTGCCGTTCCATCCTTCAAACGGCTTTGAGATCGACGAGCTCAACGAGAACCTCGAGGACATCCTTCACGAGGTGGAGCTCGAGGCCGCCAAGATCGGCGAGGGCAAGACGCACTTTAGCCTGCTCGACAAGATCGTCGACGGCAAGCTGCATGTGCAGCAGGGCGTTATCGCCGGCTGCTCGGGCGGCAACTACGACTCCGTGGTCCAGGCTGCCCGCGTGCTTAAGGGCGCCAACACCGGCTGCGGCGAGTTTTCGCTGTCGGTCTATCCCACGAGCCAGCCCGTGGCGCTCGAGCTTACACGCCGCGGCTACATCTACGACCTTATGGAGGCCGGCGCGATCGTGCGCACGGCGTTCTGCGGCCCGTGCTTCGGCGCCGGCGACACGCCTGCCAACAATGGCCTTTCGATCCGCCACACCACGCGCAACTTCCCCAACCGCGAGGGTTCCAAGCCGGGTAATGGCCAGCTGAGCGCCGTGGCCCTGATGGACGCCCGCTCCATTGCGGCGACAGCCGCCAACGGCGGCGTCCTGACGCCGGCGACTGACCTGCCCGAGGAGACTTGGGATGAGGCCTGCGAGTACACCTTTGACGACGCGCCGTACAAAAAGCGCGTGTACTGGGGCTTTGGCAAGGCGGAGCCTGCCGACGAGCTGGTCGAGGGTCCCAACATCAAGCCGTGGCCCGCGATGGAGCCGCTCGGCGACGATATCCTGCTCAAGGTGTGCTCCAAGATCATGGATCCGGTCACCACGACCGACGAGCTCATTCCTTCGGGCGAGACGAGCTCCTTCCGCTCCAACCCGCTGGGCCTGGCCGAGTTTACGCTCAGCCGCCGCGATCCGGCCTACGTGGGCCGCTCCAAGGAGGTCGACGCCGTGGAGAAGCGCCGCGTGGCCGGCGAGGCCGCAGGCGACCTGGCGGTACTCGATGCCGAGCTTGCCGGCGTGTTTGAGGCACTGGCCGGCGCCGGTGTCGCGGCCGATGCCAAGGCGACCGAGTACGGCTCTATGCTCTACGCCAAGAAGCCCGGCGACGGTTCTGCCCGCGAGCAGGCCGCGAGCTGCCAGCGCGTAATTGGCGGTCTGGCAAACATCGTCCACGAGTACGCCACCAAGCGCTATCGCTCCAACGTGATGAACTGGGGCATGGTGCCCTTCCAGATGGAGGCAGAGCCTAACTTTGAGGTGGGCGACTACGTCTTTGTGCCGGGGATTCGCGCTGCGCTCGATGGCGACTTGAAGGACATCGCCGCCTACGTGGTGCGTGCCGACGGTGCGGTCGAGCAGATTGAGCTCTACATTGCCGATATGACGGCAGAGGAGCGTGCCATCGTCAAGGCCGGCTGCCTGATCAACTACAACAAGTTCAAGGCCGCTGCCGAGTAACGCGCTTAATTGTCCGCCCGGGGCTCACCCTTTCCCGCCCGCTCACGCGCTTCGCGAGGGTCGCGTTCGGGAAAGGATAAGCCCCGGGCTACATTTCTGCGTTCTCGTTGGGTCTTGAGGGACGCTAATAAATAGACTTGCTTGATGCCGCCTCTGTTGTCGGGGCGGCTTCTTTTTGTCGAAAACCACCACAAAGGGGGCGGGCACCTTTGTGGCGGTGGGGACGAGCTCGATGTTGTTGTGATCGTTGAGCGGCATGTTAATGGGCGGCTCTAGAGAATTTCATCTGGGCTGGCGGGCTTGGTTGTTTTGGGGATGCCGAGTTTGGATGACGCGAAATCGTCAACATTGTCCTTAATTCCGTCTTTGGTGTAGACAGTGACCGTATAGGTGCTGTGCCCGAATTCGCTCTTGTCGCGTGTCGCCCAGGCCTGCCAGTAGGCAGCCCCGCTTCGCCCTTGGATTTTTCCGATACGGCGGAGTTCTGTTCGCTTTAATTTCCGGTCGCTATAGATGGTTCGACCGGCCTCCTCGGTGAGCCCGCACTGCCCAAGCAGCTTGTCGAGGACTTGGTTCATATGGCGCTCGTCGGTGTTTGGAGCATAGTCGTAAGCGAGGGTGATGGAGTCAAGAGGCTGGTCGTCGATCAGATAATTCATCGCCTGAGGGTCAAGGCAGAAATAAGGAGAGCATCCGTCGACCTGGCCGAGCAACGGTAACTTGGACTGCCAAAGTCCGGTGGGAATTCTATCTTCGTAGAAAACACCGCGGCAGATAAAGGAGAGCGAGGTGGCACGCGAGCCAGCGTCGACCATTCCGCATAAATCGAAGGGCGAGGCGATACCAAGGGAAAAGGGCGTGACGACGATAAAGAAAAACATCGCGATGGGTATGGCGAAAATGGTAATGACGTTGCGACCGGTGGAATGAGACGGCTTCATATGCGCTCCTCGAGACAAAGATTTGTTGAGGATAGGCAGAAATGGATATGTTCAGAGAACAATTCAAGTTTAATCTCATGGCGCGAGATGGTCGACCGTTAGCGTCGAAAACCGCCACAAAGGTGCCTGTCCCCTTTGTGGTGGTGAGGAGCGCGCGGCTTCTTTTGGTAATAGTGTTAGCTGGCGGTATCATTGGTGCAGGTGGCGAAGGTTTGCATTGTGGGGTGTTTTGCCGTGAGCCGTTCTGCCCGTATTGGATTGATTGTTTTGGCGCTTGCGATCACCGTGGTTGGCATGGGTGCTGTCGGCATGGCGTTTCTACCTGCTGCGGTGACGGAGCCGGTGGTCAAGCCTGTGACTCAATCTGTCGAACTTCTGACCGGCGACGACAAGCCCGAGACCATTACCGTTGATTTTGATGAGCAGCCGGCTGTGCTGGGTATTAGCAATTATCCGAGTATTCAGCTTGGGGCCATGCGCTATACCACGGATACAAGCCTGATCGATAGGGCGTCCGAGCTACTCAAGGGCAAAACATTTAAGCGTTGGTACGGATATGCGTCCTATCGGGCAAAAGCGAACGACATGGTTGGCGGATGCCACTCTTCCATCGAGCTGGGCACTGCAAACGGCGCAAAGTTATGTGATGTCTCGTACGATCCGGGCTACGAGGGCAATGAGGGTCCGGGCATCTACATCATGGACGGCGATGTCGCCTATGTCATGGAGGGCGACCAGACCGAGCTCAACGATTTTATGGGCCAGTGTATCCAAGATGCCTATAAACAGACCTGCTTGCCTGACCCGCAGACTGCACGCGATAGTGGGTCTGCCCGTACATGGCTGTTCGAGGATGAGATGCCCTGGACCGTCGAATCGGGAAGTACGGGTTCGGCGAAGGAGTAGAGACCGCGACCACCACAAAGGTGCCTGTCCTCTTTGTGGTGGTTTTCGGTCTGTCTCGATCTGTAACATCTTGGCCGCTAAAAGTGGGCTTGGTGTTACAGATTTAGATTTTCGATCCGGGTGTCTTCTGTTTGTCTCGATCTGTAACAGTTAGACCCTAATTTGCCGAGTAGATGTTACAGATTGAGACAAACGGGCGTCGCTGGTCATTTCATCTTGATTTGTAACATCTGGAGCCATAAACAGTCGCTAGATGTTACAGATTGAGATAGTAAGGGGACGAGGCCGTAGCGGGTGAGCGCGCCTGCTCCCTATCTCTCAATCACTCAGAAAATCTTATATATAGAGACTTAGATTTGTGTATAAGATTGAGCAAAGCTGGCAACAATACTTCTCGAACAACGTGAAGCCGCCCCGTAGGGCGGCCACCCCAAGAGAGGTGATTCCATGAGAATCGATAAGCTAGCAATGACGTCGCGCGAGGCGCTGCAGACCGCCATGAGCACGGCTGCCGATGCGCAGGCCGGCGCGGTGGAGCCGATTCACCTGCTGTCTGCCCTGCTCGGTGCCGGCGAGCGCAATATCTCCGTGATCATCGAGCGCATCGGTGCCGACCCGGCTCAGCTCGCACGCTCCACGCAGGATGCCATCGACCATGCGCCCAAGGTTTCCGGCGAGGGTCAGCAGATGGGCCTGTCCAACGAGCTCGTCCGCGTCATCGAAAAGGCCGAGAAGAAGGCCACCAAGATGGGCGACAGCTTTGTGGTGACCGAGCATCTGCTGATGGCGCTTGCCGAGGACAAGGGCGAGGCCGGCCGCGTTCTGCGCGACGCAGGCGTTACCAAGGAGCGCATCGAGCAAGTCTACGAGGAGCTGCGCGGCGATGACCGCGTGACGTCTGCCGAGGACAAGACGCAGTTTGAGGCCTTGGAACAGTACGGTCGCAACATCTGCGATCTGGCCCGCGCCGGCAAGCTCGACCCGGTCATCGGCCGTACCGACGAGATCCGTCGTACCATCCAGGTCCTGTCCCGCCGCACCAAGAATAACCCCGTGCTCATCGGCGAGCCGGGCGTCGGCAAGACGGCCATCGTCGAGGGCATCGCCCAGCGTATCGTGGCCGGCGACGTGCCGAGCACCCTGCGCGACCGCGACCTCATCGAGCTCGACATGAGCGCGTTGGTCGCCGGCGCCAAGTACCGCGGCGAGTTCGAGGACCGCTTGAAGGCCGTGCTCAAAGAAGTGCAAAAATCCGAGGGCAAGGTCATCCTGTTCATCGATGAGCTCCATACCATCGTGGGCGCGGGTGCCACCGAGGGCTCCATGGACGCCGGCAACATCCTTAAACCGGCGCTCGCTCGTGGCGACCTGCACGCGATCGGCGCGACCACGCTCGACGAGTACCGCAAGTACATCGAGAAGGACGCGGCGCTCGCCCGTCGTTTCCAGACCGTGATGGTCAGCGAGCCTACCGTCGAGGACACCATCTCGATCCTGCGTGGCCTCAAGGAGAAGTACGAGATCTTCCACGGTGTGCACATCACCGATAGCGCGCTCGTGGCCGCTGCTGACCTCTCCGATCGCTATATCGCCGACCGCTTTCTGCCCGACAAGGCCATCGACCTGGTCGATGAGGCCGCAAGCCGCCTGCGCATGGAACTCGACAGCATGCCGGTCGAGATCGACGCCACCACGCGTCAGCTCACCCAGCTGCAGATCGAGGAGCAGGCACTCATGAAGGAGACCGACGACGCCTCCAAGGAGCGTCTGGAGGCCCTGCGCCAGGAGATTGCCGAGGTCCAGGAAAAGCTCAACGTGCAAAAGGCCGGCTGGCTCAACCAGAAGAACGCCATCGACCACGTGCAGGAGCTCAAGGGGCAGCTCGACGAGGCCAAGAGCGAGGAGGAGCGCGCGACGCGTAACGGCGATCTGGGCCGTGCGTCCGAGCTGCGCTACTCCGTGATCCCGGGTCTGCAGCAGCGGATTCAGGATTCCGAGGCTGCGCTTCAGGCGCAAAAGCAGCAGGACGGCGAGGGCCTGAACGAGCAGGTGACCTCTGATGAGATCGCCGAGGTCGTGAGCGCCTGGACCGGCGTGCCCGTGTCCAAGATGATGCAGGGCGAGCTCGACAAGTTGAAGGGCTTGGAGGGTGAGCTGCATAAGCGCGTTATCGGTCAGGACGAGGCCGTCTCCGCTGTGGCCGCGGCCGTGCGTCGCAGCCGTGCGGGTCTCTCCGACCCGGACAAGCCCATCGGCAGCTTCTTCTTCCTGGGTCCCACCGGCGTAGGCAAGACCGAGCTCGCCAAGGCGCTGGCCGAGTGCCTGTTCGATGACGAGCGCGCGCTTGTGCGTATCGACATGTCCGAGTACATGGAGAAGTTCAGCGTCCAGCGTCTGATCGGTGCGCCCCCGGGATACGTGGGCTACGACGAGGGCGGCCAGCTCACCGAGGCCGTGCGCCGTCGTCCCTACTCCGTGATCTTGCTCGACGAGATGGAGAAGGCCCATCCGGATGTCTTTAACGTGCTGCTGCAGGTGCTCGACGACGGGCGTTTGACCGACGGTCAGGGTCGCCAAGTGTCCTTCAAGAACACGATTATCATCATGACGTCCAACGTGGGCTCCAAGGCTATCGCCGATCTGTCCGGTAAGGACGAGGAGGAGATGCGCCATCAGGTCGACGCCGCCATGGCTCAGACCTTCCGCCCCGAGTTCCTCAACCGTATCGACGATATCGTGGTGTTCCATCCGCTCGGCATGGCGCAGATCGAGAAGATCGTCGACATCCAGCTTGCCGACGTTCGCGCGCGTCTGGCCAAGGAGCGCATGACGCTTGCCATCACCCCGGCAGCCAAGCAGATGCTCGCCGTGGGTGGCCTGGACCCGGTCTTTGGCGCCCGTCCGCTCAAGCGCCTGGTCCAGCGCGAGGTCGTGGACGCCATCGCCGCCGCCATCATCGACGGCACAGTGCGCGAGGGCGATCAGGTGACAGTCGATGTCGACAAGGACGGCGGCTTTACCGTCGTGTGCGACAACACGCCGGCGGCTACCTACGAGGTCCCCGACGCCGAGTAGATTTTTGGGACATGCCTTAAAATCTACCAGCCGTCTCTAAACGCCAAGGGCGGCGGATCCAATCGGGTCCGCCGCCCTTTTTCGTGCGACAATCGATGATGTTGAGCATGAGTACATGGCAAGGAGATATGCAGATGAAAGACGAGAACAAGACGCACGTACCGGCGGCTGAGGCAGCGCCCGCCGCGCCGGTCGCACCGAAGGCTTCTCCCAAACCGGCGCCCAAGCCGCGCGACCCCTACATCCGTGCCGAGAACGAGGACGACGACGGTTACGACCCCTACAGCGACCGACGCCCCGAGCGCGAGCCAATGTTCGAAGCCGACCCGTGGCGCTAACTTTTGTAGGGTGGTCATAATATCCCCGTCCCAAATTGGCTGCTCGGGGAGTCGCATTCGAACTTGGTTGTCCTCTCAGTCACTCGACATCCTTCGGAGCAGTAATAGTGAAAAAACTTGCGTAAGTGTTAATCAAGTCAGACAAAATCTTGCTCTCTAATTAATCAAGAATCGCTATAATTTTGATTAGCTAGAGAGCAAGATTGGAGAATCATGGCATTCAACGACTTGATCGCCCAGAAAATAAAGGACTTTGAACAGCAGGGGGTTCCGCAGGTCTTTGAGCGAGACCTTGATCTAGGAAACCCACAGGAGCCAAAGCGCGACAACATCGTAAATGTGATTGTGGGGGCCCGCCGTTGTGGAAAGACGTATCGCCTGTATCAGGAGATGCGGCGGCTTCAGAGCCGGGGCGTCGAGCTTGACCGGATGCTTTACTTCAATTTTGAGGATGAGCGCTTGCGCCCGTATGAGCCATCGCTGCTGGCGGACGTGCTCGACACGTTCTATGCGCTGTATCCTGTTGCTCGAACCGAGGGCGCTTACATTTTCTTTGACGAGATCCAGGAAATTCCCGAATGGGGTGCGTTTCTGCGGCGTGTAGTCGATACGGAGAAAGCGACCGTCTATGTGACGGGATCTTCTTCTAAGATGCTGTCCTCAGAACTTAAGAGCGAGTTCAGGGGTCGTTCTCTTGTGCGAGAGCTTTTTCCGTTGAGTTTTTCGGAATACGTTCGATATAAGACGGGGAGCGTTCTCGAGCCAGATGCGACCTTTTCCCCGAGCGATGCAGCGCTGCTTCGACATCATCTGATCGGATATCTTGAACAAGGGGGATTCATCGCGACACTTGAGCAGACGCCTGCAGACGCGATTCAGCTGCTACAGGAATATGCTTCGCGAACGGTCGCCATGGACGTCGTTGAACGTTACGACGTCAAGAACCCTCGCCTGGCATCGCTGTTCTTGACGCGGTGTATGGCATCTTCGGGACGAGAGCTGTCAGTGAACAAAGTGTACAACGAGTTCAAGAGCAGACAGATACCCGTCAGTCGTAATTCGCTCAGCGATTTACTTGAGTATTATGAGGACGCTTACCTGCTGTTCTCCGTGCCGGAGTTCACGCGTTCACTGGCAAATAACATGCGGTCTGCGTCTAAGGTCTACGCTGTCGATCCTGCGATGTTTGGAGCATTCTCTCCCGCATCGGCATTGGACCAGGGCCAGAGGCTCGAGACCGCAGTGTTCAATGCGCTAAGAAGAAGGACCCCCGCGGTGAGGACCGGCTCGGTCTGCCGCCTGCTAATCAAAGAGAAGAGCAAAAGCCATGAGGTGGACTTTGTGGCTGGGGATGCGCTTCTCATGCGGGCTTATAGCCTGATTCAGGTGAGTGCGGATATGGCAAGTGAGAAAACGCGCGAGCGCGAAATTGCCGCGCTTGATGCCTCGATGGCCCAGTTTGATCTTGGCGAGTCGGCAATCGTTACCATGGATGAACAGACCGATATTCCATGCGAGCACGGTGTGGTACACGTTATGCCTGCATGGAAGTGGCTCCTTGCCTAATCATCTATGGACCTGTGGGGTCAGGACCTCCTAGCTCCTTCATCACAGTTGGGGAGCACCTTGCTGCGCCAGGCTAGTCCTGGGCTTTGATGCTCGGCAGCAGGATCTGCGCGAGGTAGTCGGTCTCGAGTTTGGTCGCGGCGTCGGCTTTGCCGTCTTTGCCGACCAGTACATTCTTGATCTGGCTATAGGTGTAGCGGTTGCCGGTCGTCAGCTCGACAAGCTCAATGGCCGTGTCCATGGGGTAGGTCGACACGGGATTCTGCGTCCGTCCGTTGATGGTCTGGGGCACCACGTACGGATAGACGGGGCCGCTGGCGTAGACGGTATAACCGTTGCCTAGGTTGGCCGCACCCAAAACCGCATCGCCCTCATCGGGCGTAAAGCTCTCGCCCTCGCGCACCGCGACGAGCGTCACGATCGGCGTATCGCTGTCGCCGGCAAGATAGATGCATAGCGTGCTGCCATTTTGCCAAGTCTCGACCTTGCCGTACCACTCGACGGGGATATCGAGCTGGTAGAGGTCGGTTGCCTTGTGGCGAGCGTCAGCATCACGGGATGCCTGTGCCTTTTGAGCGCTCACGGCATTGACGGCGGCGTCGCGCCGCGCGGTTGCTGCCTGCTGAAGCACTTTGGCAGCCGCGGCGGAGCTCGCACCGCCCTCTTCGGCATACTTGGCGGCGGCATCGATCTGGTCGTCAGTCACCGTGTCGGCCGAAGGCACTTTGAGCTTAAAGGTGGCCTGGGCACTTAAATCCTGTCCATCGCTCTTAACGGTGACCTGCGTCTTGGTGGTCGGGACGGTATAGATGGTGCCGTCGGCCGCGATAGGGGAGGCAGCGATGGAGAGCGTGTAATCGCCGGGCAGCAGCTTAATGCCGCGGCCGTGCTCGTCAACATAGAGCGTTTCGCTCACGGAGGAGCCATCAGCGTCCTGACCGCTCACCTGTACGGGAATTTTGGAGCCGGTGGAACAGTCGAGGCCCGCGGCATGCACGCCAATCTGCACTGACATCATCGTGTGGGCATTGGCGGCGACAGCGGCAGCCTGCTCTTGCTGATATCCGTTCCAGGCAGCATAGCCTGCACCGCCGGCGACGAGCGCGACGGCCACGATGCCGGCGACCATCAGATTGCGGCGCTTGGGCGACATCTTGCGATGGCGGACCTCGGCTTCGTGTGCCGAGGGAACGGACGGCAGGGGAATATCGCCCATGGCGATGGTCTCATCCACGGCTGGTGCGGAACCCAGGCCAGGAAGCTCGCGAGTCAGCGAATCCTCGCCCGGTAAGCTGTCGAGTAAGACGGTTTCCTCGCCCGTGTCGGATTCGGGCTGGTTGCCGGCCTCGCTTTCGGCGTCTTCGTGATCTGCCTCATCCTCGGCAGGCTCAACGTCGCCTGCATCCTGATCATCGGACTGCGCCTCGGTTTCCGGCTCATCCTGCACATCAACGCCCGAATCGTCAAACGCAATCTCATCGAGTGAAATCCGGTCTAAGCTCTCCAAGGCCTCAGCGCAAGCTTCTGCATCTTGGGCCGCATCCTCTTGGCCCATCGTCTCATCATTCATACATCCCCCAAGCTCAATATCGGGACAACAATGTACCCAAAAACAGAGTCATATAGAGCTGTCAGGCGATCGGAAATCTGATTTTATCTGTGTGAGAGGTTTTGAATATGTGCGTGGATGCGCGCAACAACAAAAAGCCCCCGGAAAGCGGACAAATCGCTTTCCGGGGGCATGCAATACGTGCATTGCGCGGAGTCGGCCAGGCGGCTTCACATTCAAGCGGCGTTTGCGTCAGGCGCGTTACTCGGCGTGCGCGTAATCAACCTTGGCGCGACGAGCGGTGGCCTTCTCCCAATCGCTGGTGCCCTCAAAGACATCCTGCTTGTAGGGATTGCGGCCGAGCTTCTTGGCGCGGTAGGCGATGTAGATGATCGCGGCGACGTTGGCGACCAGTGCGGCGATCGAGACCGCGGTAGCGGCGCCGGCGTCGAGCGTGGAGTGGGTCACAAAGATGGACTCCTCCTGGAAGTACGGGAACACCTGGGCAAACATGCACCAAATGGCCAGCGTAAAGGCGCGGTTCTGGATCCAGCCGCCCTTGTTCCAGATAAAGGCGGCGACGGTGGGCGCCAGCAGCAGCGCAAAGCCGCAGAACCAGGAGTGGGTGGGCAGGCAGTTGTAGGTGTAGCAGAAGTTCCAGATATCGTAGGCGATGATGTAGACCCAGGTCATGTCGGGCCACAGCATGTCGGTCTGATCCTCGGAGGCGTAGACGCTCCACCAACCGGTCATGCAGAAGATGTTGATGATACCGGCGATGCCGTTGAACACGTTGTTCCAGCCGGCCAGCTGCGTAGCACCTTCGGAGGTGACCCAGGTGGACTCGCCCAGGACGAAGAAGTGATAGGCGCTCTCAAAGTCGGACACGACGGCGATCAAGATGTTGATGGCGACGATCACAAACGGCCACGCGCGGAACCAATGCGCCTTGCCGATCTTTCCCCACTGGTACTTAATGGCAATGAAGCCCCAGCAACCGGCCAGCGCCGCGTATACCTTGGCGTAGTGGAACCAGCTGTTCTGGTACACATGGGTGGGGTTGGTGAGCGCCCACTCGGCGCCCTGTGAGACGCCGATGGCGATGGCGACGCAGTAGATGGTCATGGCCAGCGGAGCCACGCCAAAGATGATTGCCGCGCCCAGCTTGGTGCGGCGGCCGACCTCGTTGAGCACAATCAGGCCAATAAAGACCATGGCCCAGCCGGCCCAGTGGATAAGGGTATCGCTACCCCAAACATCGAACAGCATGCTGCTCTCCTTTCACACGCCCGCGGCCCCTCTTCTGATCGCGGGCAGTTTGGCCAAATGTCGTCAGTTCTGGGGCTTGCGCTCCGGATATTTGGCGGTATAGCCCTCGATGTGGAGTGTCGAGGCGATGATTTCCTTGACCGTCTCGTCGGGCACATCGGGGTGCGTGCGGATGTACATCAACAACCCCATGATGAGGGTGTAGAACGTCTCGTAGACATGGTCGATGCGTAGCTCATGATGGGCGACAAAATCCACCACGGTGGTGTCGCAGATATACTGCGCCACGCGCTGGACCACGTTGTGCAAAAAGCCGCCGTAGAGCGCGCCGCTGCTCGAGGTAAGCGTGCTCGGCAGCTC
>JABLTK010129506.1_pt1 | contig 12647 bp, 9 predicted proteins | sample 7160131 | NCBI WGS metagenome assembly JABLTK01 (sample SAMN14651221, study PRJNA627086) | human gut metagenome | isolation source: feces | host: Homo sapiens
CGAATTATATTTCTGACCACTGTTTCCCGAAAGCCTTCTGGCAGTCAACGGGCAGCAATGAAATCGTTGGGGAAATCATTGCTGCGGCGACGCCGGAGATTACGGAGAGTCTCCAACTCCTTATGAGCGGTCAGAGCATTACGACTTATATTGATACCAGCGTGATTTATCCAGAAGTGCAGAATCATCCCTACAGTATCTACAGCTTTTTGCTGGTGGCAGGATATCTGCGCGTGTCTGCGGTATATCCACAAAATGACGGCAATTTCATGTGCGATGTGGCGATCCCAAATAAAGAAATTTTTATCGTATATGAAAAGGAAGTCCTGAATAAAACACAGCAGGACGGAACGGCGGTTTCCATTCAGCAGGCAATTTTCTCCGGGGATGCCGAAAAACTTCAGGCGTTGCTGGAGGAGTTTATGCTGCAGTCGATTTCGTCCTTTGACGGAGCAAATGAAGGCTTCTATCATGGCATGATGCTGGGATTGTGTGCAGTGCTTAGTTACCGGTATCAGGTTCGCTCCAATCGGGAGTCTGGTTTGGGACGATTTGATATTATGCTGTTTCCCAGAGAAAAATCGCTGCCAGGATTCATTTTTGAATTTAAATTTGCGAAAGATCAGAATACCAGTCTGGAAGGTCTGGCGGAGCAGGCACTGCAGCAGATAGAGGAGAAGAAGTACGATACGGAATTTCTGGATGCCGGAATTAAGGATGTTGTGAGGATTGGGATTGCATTTCGTGGAAAAAATGCCGTTGTGAAAAGCCGGTAAAGGAATAAAAAAGAAGGATGCTGTCTGCGGGAATTGCGGATACAGCATCCTTCTTAGTCTTCAGTTACAATAGTTTACTCATCATCCTCCGGCGGATCTACGCCTTCGGGGAGTGTCTCTTCCGGAGCTGCCGTAGTGGGCGCTTCTGTGGGCGCCTCGGTCGGAGCGGTCGTAGATTCCGTGCTGGAAGCGGCTGCCGTGGTATCCGCAGCGGCTGCGGTGGTTGTGGCGGCGCCGGTACCGATCGTGATGGTCTGCTGCGATGCCTGGTAGTAATCCGTATCGAAGCGGACCGTCTCGGAGAGCTTGCCGTCGATATAGATGTTCTTCTGCAGGTAGGAGGTGCAGGCGTCATGGTTGCTGCCCTTGACGTCCCGGTAGCCGGTCGGCTGTGTGGGGTCTTCCACTTCCTTGGGCGTGGAGGTGGTGCGGCTGACAACGACGGATTCATACTCGATCGTCCGGTTGGACGGGCGGTATTCTTTGCCGTAGATACTGAAGGTCAGGGTCGCGCCGTCCGCCGAGGAGGCGATGTAGACCGGATTGCCGGTATTATTTGTGAATACGAGATCCTTGGAGCCGGTTGCGATTGCAGCGTCGAAGGACGGCTCTACGTAGGAGACCAGCATGGAGTGCGGGTAACGGGTATCGATCTCAAGCTCAGCCTGCAGCAGAGCATTGTACAGCGTAGTGCTGACCTGGCAGACGCCGCCGCCATAGGATTCGATGGTTTCACCGTTCAGGTACTCGCCGCCGATGGCGTAGCCGTATTCCGGCTCGCGGGGCTTGATGGTCTCGCTGACGGAGAGGCTCTGACCGGGCAGGAGAACCGTGCCGTCCAGGTAGCCGGCAGCTACGGCGATGTTAGTCTTGCGGCCGGACGCACTGCTGCTGTAGCTGGTGGAGTAGGTGCCGAGGCGGGTATCAATGGCCTCCAGCATCTCTGTCGTGCAGGTGGGTTCCGTGACTTCTACAGTGGCCTTTACCTCCATGTTGGCGGCCAGCTGGTTATTTACCGCGTCCAGAATCGTCTGCACAGTGGCTTCCTGATTCGTGGCAAGGCCGGTGGTGTGAGGAGTGACGACGAAATCGCCGTTATCATCCCGTGTGATGGTGGCATCAACAGCGGGTGTGTCTGCAACCGCAACCTTATCCTTTACAAACTCTGTGACCAGTGCGGTATCAACGGAGTGAGTGACCGGCACAACGACTTTGTCGTAGCGAAGATCCATCAGCGTCTTGTAGCGGCTGATAAGTCCGCCGCACTGGCCGATCGTGCAGGCTTCCTCCACGATGGTTCCGGCGTCGTATGTGAAGCCGAGCTCATCCAGAGTGGTGAGGATCTTCTTGCCGTTCGCGTCCACCGTGAAGGTGGAGCTGCTGATGTTCTTGTAATAATCATTGATCGCTTCTCTCGCCTGAGCGACGGTGAGTCCTCCGAGCGAGATGCTTCCGGCGTAGACGCCGTCCGGAATCTTTGCGTTCTCATCTACTTCGATATGGGGGGTGTTCTCTGCGGCAGCCGGAGCCTGGTCAGAGGATGCCTCTGTGCTCTCTATCGTGATTCCTTCTGCGGCAACTCCTGCTGTCTCTACAGTGGCAGCATATGTCGAAATGCCAGAGAGAAGTACCGCACCGGATAAAAGTGTGCCGGTGAGCAGGTATCTGAATTTCATAAGTAAATCCTTCCTTTTCTTTTGGATATGTAACAGTGTAAAGCTTCCTGCCAGGCAGCGCTTTCGAGAGCGTCTGTCTGTGCTTTCCCAGTATACAACAAAAAAGGAGACGGATGCAAGCGGCAACCATTTTCATTATAGGAAATTCAGAAATTCGTAAGTTCTTTTAGCGGCTGTTTCGTAAAGGTAAAACTTGACGGATACGAAGGAACGTGATACTCTTAGAGGACAGAGCAGACGGGAGTAGTCTGCCCTTACGACGGCGCGGACGCGCGAGAAGGAGAAAATATACGATCGTGAAAGAGATTTTATTTAAGTGCAGGAAGAGCATTGTCTCCCTGATGAAGCTGCTGCTGTTTATGGCGCTGATGGGGATCTGCTTTGGACTGCTGTCCCTGCATAATCCACAGATCATAAAGATGTCCCGTACGGCTGCGGTTACCGGCCTTACCTTTGTGGTATGCGGGCTGTTTATGACACATATTTACGGCACCTATGATATCGGTAAGCGGAAGAGCCGGCCGATTGTTCATTCGCTGACCCTTTCAGTAATGTTCACAGACCTTCTTACCTTCGTGATGCTGATCATCATGAACATGAATGAAGTGAATAATAACAGAATGTACCCGTACCTGTGGGAGGATTTGCTTCTGCTGCTGGTCGCTCTGATCCTGCAGATTTTCTGCATCGTGCTCTTTACTTACGGCGGTCATGCGATCTACTTCTCCTTTACGGACCCGGAGCGCTGCCTGATCGTAACGGGAGGCGGGGATCTGAGAAATCTTCGCCGCGGCATCGGAAAGTACAAGAAGCAGTACAAGGTGGAAGGCACGATTGAGCTGGGCGATCCGAATCTGTACGAGGCAATCGAGAAGGTCGATACGATTTTTCTGAATAATGTGCAGGAGGATGATAAGAATAAAATTGTCTCCTTCTGCTATCAGCATATGGTGAATGTATTCTACACACCGGAGGTTGTGGATGTGGTGAACCTGCATTCGCGCCTGGCGGTTCTTGATGATGTATCGATGATCGCGTCGGAAGTGAAGGAGCTTTCCTTCGAGCAGCGTCTGATCAAGCGTACCATGGATATCGTGGTATCGACGATCGGTCTGATTATCCTGAGCCCGATTCTGTTGATATGCGCGGCTGCGATCAAGATCGGCGACGGCGGCACGGTGCTGTTCCGCCAGAACCGCGTGACGGAGGGTGGAAGGATCTTAACGATCTACAAGTTTCGTACCATGATTGAGCATGCGGATCAGCATCTGGTGACGGATCATGACAGCCGCATTACGAAGGTGGGACACTTTCTTCGGAAGTATCGTCTGGATGAGCTGCCGCAGCTGTTGAATATCCTGAAGGGCGATATGAGCCTGGTAGGACCGCGTCCGGAGATGACGGAGTATGTCTATGTCTATTCGGAGACTCTGCCGGAGTTTCTGTACCGCCATAGAGTTAAGGCCGGATTGACTGGCTATGCCCAGATCACGGGCAAGTATAACACCAGCTCCAAGGATAAGCTGGTGATGGATCTGATGTATATCGAAAGCTTCAGCATCTGGAACGATGTGAAGATTCTCTTCCAGACGGTTCTGGTGCTCCTCCGGGCGGATGAGAGTACGGCGGCTTTCGATGATGATGAAGAAGCGAAGCGGAGAGGCGAGAGCGAGTAGCCGCCGGGAGGAAGATGCGCGATGGAACCGATGGTAAGCATTATTATGCCGGTGTACAAGGTAGAGGATTATGTGGCGAAGGCGATCGAGAGTGTTCAGAATCAGACTTTCCAGGACTGGGAGCTGTTGATTGTGGACGATGGTTCGCCGGATGAGAGCGGAGAAATCTGCGATCTGTATGCCTGGGAGGATTCCCGCATCCGGGTCTTCCACAAGGAGAACGGCGGAGCACCGAGTGCCAGAAACCTGGCGATGGATCATGCGTCCGGTAAATATTATTTCTTCATGGACGCGGATGACTGGGCCGAGCCGAAGATGCTGGCCGATATGGTAGCATTAGCGGAGCGGGATCAGGCGCAGATTGTGGTGGCCGGATTCTTTATTGATACATACTATGCAGACGAGAAGTTTCGCCGGGATGATTTCTTCGTGGCGGATGTGGTCTATTCGGACGCAGACAGCTTCCATAAGGACGCTTATCGCCTGTTCGATAAGAATCAGTTATACGCGCCCTGGAATAAGCTGTGGCTGCGTTCCTATATCGAGGAGAAGCATCTGCGCTTCCCGCCGACATTCTGGGATGATTTCCCATTCATCCTGTCTGTGATTCGCGATGTGGAGCGGGTGACGGTGACGTCGAAGCAGTATTACCACTTTATCCGCAAGCGCGCGGAGTCCGAAACGGCGGCATACCGCCCCGGCATGTATGAGAAGCGGGAGGAAGAGCACGGCTGGATGAAGGAGCTCTACCGCCATTGGGGAGTGAACGACGAGGCTAGTCGGGAGATGGTGGCACGCCGCTATATCGAACGCTTTATTGGCTGTCTGGAAAACCTGACGAACAAGAACTGCACGCTTTCCCGCAAGGAGAAACGACGTCAGGTGAAAGCGATGATCAGCCATAAGAATGTGCGCCGGTCGCTTCGCCTGGCGAAGCCGCATTCTTTCATGATGAAGGTGATGCTGGTGCCGATCCGCATGAAGAGCGTGACGCTCACGCTTCTGGAGGCGGAAGTGATCACGGCTGTCAAGTCAAGGAACACGAAGATTTTTGCTGCGCTGAAGGCCAGTCGCTAGGCTGTCTGCGCGAATACGAAAAGGGAGAATCGGAAGCAGAGATGGAGAAGAGACCGTTTTTCAGTGTGATCATTCCCATATATAATGCAGAGAAGACGCTGGCGGAGGCTGTGCACTCGGTTCTGGCACAGACCTTTGCGGATTTTGAGATTCTTCTGGTGGATGACGCATCGACAGACGGGAGCCGCGAGGCAGCGCTGGCTATGGCACGGGAGGATTCTCGGGTACAGGTGGTGCTGCTGCAGAAGAATGCCGGAGCCGGCCGGGCGAGAAATGCCGGAATCCGGAGTGCCCGGGGCAAATATCTGATGTTCCTGGACGCGGATGACGCTTTTCTGCCGGAGCTGATGCAGCGGGTGGCGGATTCGCTGGAAGAACATCCGGCGCAGGCGGCCTGCTGGGGACTCGTGGAGGAATACCGGGAGGAGAACGGCAGGATTGCGGCACGAAAGGAGGTTCTCTGCGAGAATCGCGTGCTGGATGGCCGGGAGGAGCTGCGGCCGCTGGTGATGGAGCTGGAACGGAAGGGACTGTACGGCTATCTCTGGAATAAGGCCTACCGGGCGGATTACTGCCGGGAGATCAACGTGTGGATTCCGTCGCAGTCATTCAATGAGGACGAGATGTTCAACATCGCGTTCTTTATGGATGCGGATTCGCTGAACCTCCTGGCGTTCGCAGGAACCCGGTACCGGAAGTTCTGCCGGAGCGAGGGCAGGAAGAGTAAGGTACAGACGCTGACGCACCGGTATCTGCCGGATTATTATCCGATTGCCATGGGGCGTGTGCAGGCGCTGCTGGCGCAGCAGGAAGCCTGGGGGCGGGATACGCCGAAGATCCGCGAGGAGCTGGCGGAGATCTATCTGCGCTATCTGACGTCCGCGCTGGAGCGCAACTGCGACCGCAGGCAGCGGATGAATCTGTGGAAGCGCCGCCGCTTTGTGAAGATGGTGTGGAAGTCGAAGCTCTGGCGGGAACTAATCCCCTATGCGCATCCGGCGCATCCGGCTTATCGTATGATCCTGACCGGCAGCCGGTATCACATGATCTGGCCTTCTCTGACCGTGGGACGTGCAGTTCATGTGGTGAAGAAGTACCGACCGGATGATTTCCTGCGGGAGGCGGCTGTGCCGGATACCGGAAAGGCAGGGCAGAAGCGATGAAGCAGAAGAAGATTCTTTTTGTCTGTAATAATCTGAATCATGGAGGAATTCCGCGGGCGTTGGTGAATCTTCTGCAGGAGATCGCCGGAAGCTGCGAGATCGACCTCCTTTTGTTTTATCCTTCCGGCAGCTACCTGACGCAGGTGCCGGAATCCGTCCGGATTCTGCACGGAGAGGGTCTTCTGCCGCTGCTGGGGATTCCGCAGGCGGATTTGCAGAGAACGTCGAAGCCGCAGGCGCTGCTGCGGGCCATTTTGGTGGCCATGAGCCGCCTGCTTGGGAATTCTTTGGCCCGGAGGATTGTATATGCTTCTGTGCCGGAGCTGTCCGGATATGATGCAGCAGTCTCCTTCGTGCAGGATAATTCGGATCATGCGTTCGCCGTCGGCTGCAATGATTATGTGCTGCGGAAAGTGAAGGCGGCGAGAAAGATCGCGTTCGTACACTGTGATTTCGAGCATTACGGCGGCAATACGCCGGGTGTGCGGAAAAGCTATCGTCAGTTCGATCGGATCGCCTGCGTATCGGAGGGATGCCGGGAGGCGTTTCTGCATGTCCTGCCGGAGCTTGCGGATCGGACGCTGGTAGTGGAGAACTGCACAGATTATGAGGCAGTGCGCGCAATGGCGGATGAAGCAGACGAGAGCGTGATGGATAAAGGTGCGGGGAACCGGCTGCCTGAGAATGTAGAATCGCAGTTGAATGCGGCAAGGCGCTTTCGGATGGTTACTGTGGCGCGCATGAATCCGGAGAAGGGCTGTTTGAGGGCACTGCCGGAGGTCTCGGCACTAATGGAGGAGTATCCGGCTCTTACCTGGGAGCTGATCGGCGACGGGCCGGATCGGGCTACGATGGAGGCAGCAGTGCAGACTGCCGGGCTTTCAGAACGAATTCGGTTCTATGGGATGAAGGATAATCCGTACCCGTATGTGAAGCGGGCAGGGCTTTTCTTTCTTCCTTCCATTCATGAGGCTGCGCCGATGGTCTTTGAGGAGGCGAGAGCCCTTGGTGTGCCGGTGCTTACCACCCGCACGCTGTCCGCGCAGCATATGGTGGCGGACCGGAAGAGCGGCTGGGTCTGTGAGAATTCGGCGAAGGGAATCCACGACGGGCTGCGGTTCGTGCTGGAGCATCCGGAGGCGTGGCTGCAGATGCGGGATAGTCTGCCGGAGCGCCCCTTCGACAATACGGTTTCGCACCGGGAATGGGAGAAGCTGATCGGATGAAGCTGAGCGTAATTGTGACGATCTATAACCGGGAAGCCGTCCTGAGGCGCTGTGTGGACAGTATTCTGGCGCAGAATATGACGGATTATGAAGTGATTCTGGTGGATGACGGTTCCCGGGATGGCAGCCGACGGATCATGGAGACATATGAACGCAGCCATCCGGAGCGGATTCGCTGCCTGTATCGGGAGAACGGCGGAGTGGCTCGTGCAAGAAATGCAGGGCTTGCCGCCGCCTGCGGGGAATATATCACGTATGTGGACAGTGATGACTGGCTCCCGGAGAATGTCCTGGGGCAGCTGGAACGAAAAGCGGAACAGACGCAGGCGGATATTCTGCTTTATGACGCGTGGGAGTGTATGCCTGACGGAAGCCGGAGGCTGTTCCCGCCATTTTACGATACGATGAGAGATACGCCGGAGGGCAGTTTGCCGCCGAGTTCGTATATCCTGGCGCGTCCCTGTCCATGGAACCAGTGGACGAGGCGGAGACTGTTTGCGGAGGTGTTCGGAGAAGAGCCTGCTTTCCCGGAGGGGCGGATTTACGAGGATCTTGGGACGATGCCGTGCCTGGCGAATGCGGCGGAGCGGATCTTCTATGTGAAGATTCCAGCGTATTGCTATTATCAGTCGGAGAACTCTATTATGCGGCAGACAGAATACCGGGAGGCATTTGATGATATTTTCCCGATGGTGATGCGGCTGAGAGAATATCTGGATCTTGGCAGTTCATACCGCCGGGAGGTGCAGTATCTTTTCTGGGAGCACCTGTTGATCTCCGCCGGACGGCGCTATATGGACTGTGGCCGGCTGGATATGGCTGCGGAGGTTGCGGATTTTATGCGGCTAAACTATCCGGGCTGGGAGAATAATGCCTACCTGAAGCGGGAGCTGTTCGCAAAGAAGCTTCTGGGGCGGCTGATTCAGGCCAAAATGTGGAAGACGATACAGTTTTTGACGAAGCGAAAAAGAACTCGCAATTAATACGCTTATATGGTACAATTAATTTATATAACGTTTCAGACTTGTAGATAAAGGAGCAGAAATACAGTGAAACTGATTATTCAGATCCCCTGCTATAACGAAGCAGAAACACTGACGGTAGCGTTGAACGACCTGCCGAAGCATATTGATGGAATCGATGAGATCGAGTATCTCATCATTAATGATGGCAGTAAGGACGATACCGTGAAGGTAGCCCGTGAGTGGGGCGTGAACTATATCGTGAACTTTCGCCGCAACAAGGGCCTGGCCAAGGGCTTTATGGCTGGTCTGGACGCCTGCCTGCGCAAGGGCGCGGATATCATCGTGAATACGGATGCGGACAATCAGTACTGCGGCGCGGATATCGAGGCGCTGGTACGGCCGATTCTGAACGGAGAGGCCTGTATGGTTATCGGTGCGCGTCCGATCGACGAAACAGAGCATTTCTCGCCGATCAAGAAGAAACTGCAGCACTTCGGCAGTTGGGTGGTGCGCAAGGCTTCGAAGACGGATATTCCGGATGCGCCGAGCGGTTTCCGTGCCTACAGCCGTGACGCTGCTATGCGCATGAATGTTGTGAATGAATATACCTATACGCTGGAGACAATCGTACAGGCTGGCCGCGATAAGATGAGCGTGATCTCTGTTCCGATCCGGACGAACGCGGAGCTGCGCCCGTCCCGTCTGTTCAGCAGCATGATGGGATATGTGAAGCGCTCCATGCTGACGATTCTGCGGGCATTCCTGATGTATCGTCCGCTGGCTTGCTTTACCTGCATCAGCGCGGTGCTCTTCGGAATCGGCGTGATTCTGGGCATCCGCTTTCTGGTATTTGCCTTCAGCGGGGATGGCGGCGGTCATGTACAGTCTCTGATTCTGGCCAGCACGCTGATGCTGTCCGGTGTGTCCACGTTTATTGTGGGGCTGCAGGCAGATATCATTGCGGCGAACCGCAAGCTGCTGGAGGACATCCAGTACCGCGTAAGACGCATGGATTATGAGCTGACGCACTCCGAGAAGGACATTATCGAGGAGAATGAGATCGAGACTGTCCAGAAGAAAGAGCAGAAGAAGGCTCAGAATCTGGATGAGAACGGCGCGGCAGAGATGAATATCAAAAATAAAAGAGGATAAAGCGTGGATAAAGGACGAAAGAAGATTGTGATGATCGGTCCGGTATATCCATACAAAGGAGGAATTGCGCACTATACGAGTCTGATGTATCGTGCGCTTTCCTGTAAGTATGATGTACGGATGATCTCCTACAGTATGCAGTACCCGAAGATCCTTTTTAAGAAGGAGCAGAGGGATTATGATAATAAGACATTTCAGATCCCGGATACGAAATACTGGATCAATACGGCGAATCCGTTCAATATTCTGTCAGTGGCCAGGAAGATCCGGAAGATGAAGCCGGATCTTGTGATTTTTCAGTGGTGGCACCCGTATTTCGCGCCCTGCTACTGGATCATGGAGAAAGTGCTGGCGCACACGAAGAAGCTCTTCGTATGCCACAATGTTTTTCCGCATGAGCGGTTCCCGATGGATCGCCGTCTGGCTTCCATGGTATTGAAGAATGGGAACTGCTTTATTGTGCAGTCGAAGCAGGACGAGGCGGATTTGCTGACGATTCGCAGGGATGCGCCTCATGCGCGCACCGTACACCCGACGTATAACGCCTTCCGCCTGGAAGGCATCAGCCGCGCGACAGCGAGAGAGCGGCTTGGTATTGACGCAAAGGAGAAAGTCCTGCTGTTCTTCGGCTTCGTGCGGGAATATAAGGGCTTAAAGCACATGATTCACGCGCTGCCGGAGATCGTATCGGCGCAGCCGGATGTGAAGCTCTATATTGTCGGTGATTTTGACGGCGACAAGGAACACTATCTGGAGATGATCCGCGAGGAGGGCATGGAATCCCATGTGGTGATTCAGGACGGCTATATTCCGGATCGCGAGGTGGAGAAATACTTTGCCGCGTCGGATCTTGTGGTGCTGCCGTACGAATCGGCGACGCAGAGCGGCATCGTTCAGATTGCCTATGGCTTCGAGCTGCCGGTGGTGGCAACGGCTGTAGGCGGTCTTCCTGAGGTGGTTCTGGATGGTGTGACCGGTTATGTGGTTCCGCCGCAGGATGATTCAGCGCTGACGAAAGCTGTGATCCGCTTTTTTGCCGAGGACCGTGCAGAGGATTTCCATGAGAATGTGATCCGCGAGGCGGATCGCTATTCCTGGGAGCACATGGTGGAGGTGATCGAGGGTTTATGGCAGAAATAAATCAGGCAGAGCCGCTGATCTCGGTCATTGTCCCTGTCTATAATGTGGAGAACTATCTGGATAAGAGTATAGGGAGCATTCTCACGCAGACCTATCAAAATCTGGAATTGATCCTGGTGGATGACGGAAGTAAGGATGCAAGCGGTGCCATGTGTGACGCCTGGCGGGCGAAGGATGCGCGTATCCGTGTGATTCACCAGACGAACGGTGGTCAGGCACTGGCGAGAAACCATGGGATTGACGAGGCTGCAGGGGCATATCTTGCCTTTATTGACAGCGACGACTGGATAGCGCCGGATTATCTGGAGACTCTGTATCGCCTGCTGCAGGAGCATCGGGCAGAGATCAGTATCTGCGATAAGCAGATGATATATGAGAGCGGCGGGCAGGCGAAATCGTCCGAAGAGGAAGATCAAATCCGGGAATATACGAACCGGGAGGCTCTGAAGGCTCTGTTCTACCAGCGGGAGATTGATAATTCGCCTTGGGGGAAGCTGTACCGGGCTTCTCTTTTCAATGGTGTGCGTTTCCCGGAAGGGAAGATTTATGAGGATCTGGGGACAATTTACCGGTTGCTGTACCAGTGCGATCGTGTAGTGCGTACTTCCCGGAAGCTGTATTACTATCTTCAGCGGGAGGGCAGCACGATGTACCGGACCTTTGGCCGCAGCAAGATGGACCGGATCGAGATGTCGCAGAATATCTTGGATTTTATCGGGGAGAACTGCCCGGATCTTCTGCGGGCGGCGCAGTGCCGGTACTTTATCTCTGTCGTGCAGGTTCTGCGGGAGCTTCCGGTCTCCGATCCGGAGTATGCGGAGGAGAACCGGTTGGTCCGGCAGAAGCTGAGGGAGTACCGCCGGGGTGTACTTACGGATCATGAGGCGAAGAAGATTACACGTCTGATTGCGCTGGCGGCTTATATTCCGTCCGGATGGCTGCAGAAGCTGGGCGCGGTATACAAGAAATTTTATGATTAAGCCTGGAGGATGGCATGCAGGAGATTGATTTTGTAGTATTGTGGGTAGACGGGAATGATCCCGCATGGCAGGCGGATAAGGCGAGATTCTCTGCCACAAAGGATACGGATGTCCGTCCGAACCGCTATCGGGACTGGGATAATCTGCAATACTGGTTTCGTGGCGTGGAGAAATTCGCACCCTGGGTGAGGAAGATTCATTTTGTTACCTGGGGGCATCTGCCGTCGTGGCTGGATGTATCGAACCCGAAGCTTCATGTCGTGAATCACCGGGACTTTATTCCGAATGAATGTCTTCCCACATTTAATACAAACCCCATTGAACTGAATATTCACAGGATTCCCGGACTGAGCGAGGGCTTCGTCTATTTTAATGACGATATGTTTCTGACGGCTCCGGTATCGCCGGAGGACTTTGTGCAGGACGGCAAGCCGGTGGAGCGCCTTCTTTTCGACGCGATTGCGCCCGGCAATGAGACGCTGAATGCAATCCTCTACAACAATATGAAGTGCATCAATCACTATTTTGCGAAGGAAGATCTGAAGAAGAATCACAGGAAGGAGCTCTTCTCGCTGCGTTACGGGAAGGGACTGATTTTTAACCTGCTTCTTTATCCCTGGAAGCGTCATACCGGATTCCACAGCGAGCATCTGCCGCTGTACTTTACGAAGAGCACGTATGAGGAAGTCTGGGAGAGGGAGGAAGGACTTCTCTACGAGACAACGACGCATAAGTTCCGCAGCGAGTCTGATGTCAGCGCGTGGCTGATGCGTTACTGGTCGCTGGCGCAGGGGAATATCGTACCGGCATCCGCCG
>JABLTK010059990.1_pt1 | contig 12627 bp, 11 predicted proteins | sample 7160131 | NCBI WGS metagenome assembly JABLTK01 (sample SAMN14651221, study PRJNA627086) | human gut metagenome | isolation source: feces | host: Homo sapiens
AGGGGCCTTGCCCCTGGTCCCCACTTCATTTTCTCACTCTGTGTAAGTTCGATTGAACCAAATCGAAGATTTGGAATCTCACTTATCGAGAAGAAAACGAAGCAAAAAAAGCTTAAATCGCGCTGCGCGGCTTGACCTCTGTTACGCTCTTCTCTCAAAACCGCCTTGTCAACCCCACAGCCACCCCCAGCACCTGGACGCTGCCGCTGTAAAACTGCTCCGCTGCCACCAGCTCCGGCGGCAGTCCCGCTCTGGCAGGCTGGAGGATGACCCATTCCCCCTGCTGGTAGTACCAGCGCAGGACAGCCGGACGGCTGGAAAAGGCCACCAGGGCGATCTGTCCGCTGCGGACGCTGGTCTGTCGGCGGATGAGCACTTGATCGCCGGGCAAGATCCCCGCGTCCTCCATGCCGGACTCGGTGACCCGCAGGTAGACGTAGCCCTCCCCGCTGGGCAGGTCGGCAGGGGCGTAGCCTTCCGGCGGCTGAGCATCGAAGGGGTTTGCGCCGGAGAGCAGACTGTAGACGGGCACCTGTCCCGCCTTTTCCGACTCGCTCTCCCGCTGGCGGGGCACGTCGTAGCCCTGGAGCCACAGAGGGTCCACCCCCAGCTTCATGGCCAGCTCTGCCACCACCTGCCCCTTGGGCTCCCGCTGTCCCAACACATATCGGTTCAGGGTCTGGGGACGCATATCCACACGCTGTCCCAGCTCCTCATAATTCAGCTTCCGCTCCTCCATCAACTGGCGCAGCCGCTGTCCTAATCCTGTGATCTTTTCCACACCGTCACCCCCGCATAGTCCCATTATTGTAACCATTCGGTTCTCATTGTATCATCGGACGGTATTTTCTGCAAGAATGACCCATTCCAGCCCTTGACGTTTGTCTTGTCCGGTGGTAATATACACACGTCAACGGGAAATCTTCCAATTTACGGCATAATCAGGCAGATTCATCGCCATTTGGAGAGCCCCGTTCCCTTCCAAACTGGACCCATATCTTTTCACCAGGAGGACGATCGGAAACGGGCGGTGTGGAGGGGCGAAAAAATAGCAGAACGACAAAAAAGACGACATCGTTTCCAATGTCGTCTTTGGTGGAGGATTGTGGATTCGAACCACAGTAGGCGGTCGCCAACAGATTTACAGTCTGCCCCCTTTAGCCACTTGGGTAATCCTCCATATGAAGTTGTGTTGGGAATCGGGTCGCCAGCAAGATGGAGCTGGTGGACGGACTCGAACCCCCGACCTGCTGATTACAAATCAGCTGCTCTACCAACTGAGCTACACCAGCACGTGTGCCCAACTGGGCGGCCGCTCGATTCAGCTCGTTTATAATACCAAACCGGTCGTCTCTTGTCAAGGGCTTTTTTGCATTTTTTCGGACATTTTTTCGTTTCATCCCATTTTGGAAAGGAGGGAGCATCCATGTCTTACGATCTGCACCCGCAAGATCCCCAGCAGATCCCACCAGTCTGTGCCTGCTGCCGCTGCGGGGACGAGCTGTATGAGCGGGATGTCTGTTACCTGATCGACGAGGAAGTGATCTGCCCCAGCTGTCTGCCGGACGTGGCGCGGGAGACGTACGCCCACTGCCGGACCACCGCCGGGGAGCTGCGCCGTTTGCAAGAGGACTGAACGAACCGCAGGAGAAGGAATGCAAAGGAGGAATTGCTGTATGACCAAAGCAGCCGAAACCACAAAGACCACCAAAAAGAAGACCGGCGTCCGCTATCGCCGCAGCGCCGTATACGTCAAGGAGTTATCCACCTACATCGAAGCCCTGGCTGACCCCCAGCGGGAGTTCCTGATGCACCGAGTCCAGCGGGTCATCATCCGCGCCATGCGCCTGGACGTGACCCAGCGGGAGGCGGAGTGCTTGGAACTGTACTTCGTGCAGGGGTATAACTATGAACAGATCAGCCAAACGCTGCATATCAACGTGTCCACCATCTGCCGGAACATCCATCGCGGGGAGGAGAAGATGAACCGGGTGCTGAATTTCGCACGGGAGCTGTTGGGGGATCAGGCGGCGTGATATTGGCGCAACGATAGAGCAGAGCAAAGGGAGAACCCCCGGCGAGGGTTCTCCCTCTTTTCGTCTGCGGACAGCGAACAGGGGCCTTGCCCCTGGACCCCACTTCCTTTTCTCACTCTGTGTAAGTTCGATTGAGCCAAATCGTAGATTTGGAATCTCACTTATCAGAGAAGCAAAAGGAAGCGAAAAAAAGCTAATGCAGCCTGCGGCGCTTGACCTCCGTCACCAACTACCTAATGACCACCGGCCCCATCGCCCACTCATTCAGCGCCTGCCCCACCTCCGGCAGGCACATCCCCCACAGCATCTGCGCGCTGGCGTCGAGGTCAAATTGCCGCTGGCACCGCTCGTCCCACCGCTTCACCTGGGCAGGCTTGGTCAGCACCGGCAGCCGTCCCAGCCCCTTGGCCTGTTTCAGCACACCCTTACCGCCTTCGCACAGCCCCAGCACCCGCACGTAGGGAACTCCTTCCGTCCAACGCTCCTGCCGGGTCAGACCCAGGTAAGCCCACAAGGTCAGCCGGCGGATGCGTGCATGGGCATAGCGCTTGCTCTTCACCGCATCCCAGAACTGTTCCAAGGTGGTGCTCTCTCCGGCAGCACGGCACAGCCGGTGCTCCAATCCCTCGCCGCAATCAGGCAGCCCACGCCAATCCTCCGGCGTCATCCGCCGCAGGATGGTCAGGATGCCGCGGGCATTGTACGTCAGCGCCGCCGGAGCCTGTCCACGCAAAATCTCCGCCGCCGGTCCCGGCATCTGGGCACAGGCCCGTTCCAGCTCCCCCGCCAACAGCCACTGCCGAATCTGAGACGCCGATGCAAAGCCTTCGTTCACCCCAGCGGCATTGTGGGCCACCCCCACCCGTGGGATGGTCAGCGCACGCATCTCCGGCGCCAGGGTCTGGATGGCACGCAAATATTCAATGCCCAACAGGTTGTTGGGACGGGTCAGGCAAGCCGCCGTCTCCACCCCCACCAGCGTCTCCAGTGCCTTTTGACGGGCACTGGCGAAGGGCAAGCCCTGCTGCAAATAAGGCCGAAGGGCGTTCGGAAAGGTGTCGCTGTCCAGCGCCTGCGCCACGGCCTGCAAAGCAGTCAGGTCGCCGCTCTCACTGCCAAAGGCCAGGTGGGTGACCCCCAACGCATGGAGGATTTGGACGCCGCCCCGGGCAAAGGACTCGGCGGAGGACACCGCCCACTGAACCGGTAGCTCCACCACCAGATCCGCCCCGCACCGGAGGGCCATCTCCGCCCGGGCGTACTTGCTGACGATGGCCGCCTCCCCCCGCTGGGTGAAGGGTCCGCTCATGGCGCAGACCACCGGCGCACCGGGCAGGGCGGCCTTGGCTTGGGCGATGAGATGGGCATGCCCCCGGTGGAATGGGTCAAATTCCGCGATGATCCCGATGCAATTTCTCTCCTCCATGGCCGCTTCCTCCTGGTCTATCAGCATTCTTCCTGAAAATTCACAGGGAATCCCGTACATTTCTACGAAAAAAATGATTGTCCTTCCTTGCCGTTCGTACTATAATAAGGTTATACGCCTATTCTACATACTACATGACAGCGCGCCGCGCTGCAAGCAGTAAGAAGATTATAAGATGAAAAAGGAGATATTCACTATGAATGTTCTGGTTATCAACGCAGGCAGCTCCTCCCTGAAGTATCAGCTGCTGGATCCCGCTACTGGCGACCTGTTGGCAAAGGGTCTGTGCGAACGGATCGGTCTGGACGGCAAGTTCACCTACAAGCCCCAGGTGGACGGCAAGCAGAAGCTGGACGCCATCGACGTGGCCATGCCCACCCATTCCGAAGCCATCCAGGCGGTTCTGAACGCCCTGGTCGATCCTGAAAACGGTGTCATCGCCTCCATGAGCGAGATCGACGCTGTCGGCCACCGCGTGGTCCATGGCGGCGAAGCGTTCGCCTCCTCCGTCCTCATCACCGACGAAGTCATGAAGGCCATCGAAGAATGCAATCCCCTGGCTCCCCTGCACAATCCCGCCAACATCATCGGCATCAACGCCTGCAAGGCCGCTCTGGGCGACAGCGTTCCCCAGGTCGCTGTGTTCGACACTGCGTTCCACCAGACCATGCCTCCCGTGGCATACACCTATCCCATCCCCTACGAATACTACAAGAACGATAAGATCCGCCGCTATGGCTTCCACGGCACCTCTCATCGTTTCGTCTCCGCCCGTGCTGCCGCTATGCTGGGCAAGGACATCGCTGACCTGAAGATCATCACCTGCCATCTGGGCAACGGCTCCTCCGTGGCAGCCATCAAGGGCGGCAAGTGCATCGACACCTCCATGGGTCTGACCCCCCTGGCTGGCCTGCCCATGGGCACCCGCGCCGGCGATATGGACGCAGGCGTGATGGAATTTATCATGAACAAGTACAACCTGGACATCAACCAGATGATGACCATCCTGAACAAGAAGTCCGGCGTCCTGGGCATCTCCGAAGTCTCCTCCGACTTCCGTGATCTGGACAAGGCTTCCGAAGAAGGCAACCAGCAGGCACAGCTGGCCAAGGACGTGTTCGTCTATGACGTGAAGAAGTACATCGGCGCATACGCAGCCGCTATGGGCGGCGTGGACGCAGTCGTCTTCACCGCTGGTGTCGGCGAAAACTCCGCTTCCCTGCGCGCTGAGATGGTCGAAGGCCTGGAATACATGGGCATCAAGATGGATCTGGCCAAGAACGACTTCCGCGGCGAAGAACGCGACGTCACCGCTGAAGGCGCTACCGTCAAGGTCCTGGTCATCCCCACCAACGAAGAGCTGATGATCGCAATGGATACCGCCGAGATCGTCAAGGGCTGATTTTAAAAACATCACGATAAAATGACAAAAGAAAGTCCCCTCCGTGGGACTTTCTTTTCTTTTCCCTCAAACAGCAGTCAGATTTGCTTCTCTCTCGGATAGACAACCTTTTTCCCCAGTGGTATAGTGAACGTATCCAAACTGACACGATGAAGAAAAAAGGAGGAACTCATCATGCGTAAAAACTGCAACCGAATCTTGGCGCTGCTGCTGGCCTGCGTCCTGACCTTTGCCATGGCCGGACCGGCATTGGCCGCCGACGCCACTTCGCCCGCCCCGTTTGCGATCCGCCAGTCCGAGTACCTGAAACTGAACAAGCCCAAGGACAAGGCCGTCTACTACAAGGGCGAGACCATCCCCGTCAGCCTCACCATCGCCTCTGTCGGTGACGATTACATCGCCTGCACCGCCGTCGTCGTCCTGAACGAAAAGACCGAAGCCACAGTCTGGCAAAAGAAACTCTACATCGATGGCAAGACCTACAACGGTAAGGTAAACACCAAAAAGTTCCCCGCAGGTTCCTATGCCATCGCTGCCGCAACGGGTATCGTAGACCCCAGCGATGAAGAGCTGGAGCCTCTGAATGACGTGGAAGACTCCATGGTCTACGCCGAGTTCACCCTCAAGACCCTCAAAGCCCCCACCAGCCTGAAGACCACCGCCGGCAAGCGCAAGGTGACCATCACCTACAAAAAGGCCGCTGGCGCCACCAAGTACGAAATTTATCGCTCCACCCAGAAGTCTAAGGGGTATAAAAAGATTGCCACCACCACCAAGACCAAGTACGTGGACACCAAGGTGAAAAAGGGCAAAAAATATTACTATAAGGTGCGCACCGTCCGCACCGGCAACGGCACTGCGTACAGCGCCTACACCGGCGCCAAGCGCACGGGCCAGGTGAAATAACCACATCCCAATCCACAAAAAAATGTCCGGGTACAAGACCCGGACATTTTTATTTTCGTTAGCCTGTCAAACTCAGCACTTTTCAAAGACGGTAGCAACCCCCATGCCGCCGCCGATGCACAGGGTAGCCAGACCCTTCTTGGCATCGGCACGCTTCTGCATCTCGTGCAGCAGGGTGACGATGATACGAGCGCCGGAAGCGCCGACGGGGTGACCCAGGGAGATGGCGCCGCCGTTGACGTTGACTTTGCTCATGTCGAAGCCCAGCTCACGAGCCACAGCGATGGACTGTGCTGCGAATGCTTCGTTGGCTTCCACCAGGTCGATGTCGTCGATGGTCACGCCAGCCTTTTCCATGGCCTGACGGGAGGCGGGAACGGGACCGACACCCATGATCTTGGGGTCAACGCCGCCCTGGCCCCAGCCGATGAGCTTTGCCATGGGCTTCAAGCCGTACTTTTCCACCGCTTCGCCGGATGCCAGCACGATGGCGGCAGCGCCATCGTTGATGCCGGAGGCGTTGGCAGCGGTGACACGGGGCGTGCCCTTGTCGGCAGCGTCCTGTGCGCCGGTGACTTCAAAGGTGTGGACGACCTGGGGGTTGGGAGATTCGGGGCCGACGGGGAATGCGCCGCGGAGCTTGGAGATACCTTCAGCGGTGACGCCTGCCTTGGGGAACTCGTCCTTGTTGAAGTCCACCATGTTCTTCTTGACCTTCACAGGGACAGCAACGATCTCAGCGTCAAACTTGCCTGCTGCCTGAGCAGCTTCGGTCTTCTGCTGGGAAGCAGCTGCGAAGTCGTCCTGTTCCTGTCTGGTGATGTCCCAGATGTCGTTGATGTTTTCCGCAGTGGTGCCCATGTGATAGTTGTTGTAAGCGTCCCACAGGCCGTCCTTGATCATGCTGTCCACCATCTTCTTCTCGCCCATGCGAGCGCCCCAGCGAGCGTCAGGGATGGTGTAAGGAGCAGCGCTCATGTTCTCAGTGCCGCCGCAGACAACGATGTCAGAGTCGCCAGCCAAGATGGAGCGAGCGCCTTCGATGACGGACTTCATGCCGGAGCCGCAGACCATGCCCACGGTGTAAGCGGGGACGGAATAGGGCAGGCCAGCCTTGATGCCCACCTGACGTGCCACGTTCTGACCCAGACCAGAGGTGAGGATGCAGCCGAACATCAGCTCATCCACCTGCTCCGGCTTCACGCCGGCACGGTTCAGGGCTTCCTTGACCACGATGGCACCCAGATCCGCAGCGGGGGTATTCTTCAGGGAGCCGCCGAATGTACCGATAGCGGTACGGCAGCAATTGACAACATACAAATCTTTCATTCTGAATCCGCCGTTGTTTTATGTGTCTGTTTTTCTGAGAAAGACAGTCCCATCCTCCAGCTCCGGTCTGAAAAACGGTACTGTCATCCTCCCTCTTTTTAGCAGTTTTGATCACTGCGTGGGATATTATATAAAGTTAAATAGTATGTGTCGACCGCAAGTCTCTTCCGCTCCGTCCTTTCCCCTCTCCCACTCCTCTCATCCCCCTCCGCAGTCCCGTCACACTGCGCTTTTTTCTCTTCCACTTTCCACCCACTTTTGTGAATTTTGCCCTGTCCATCCATTCAAATCCCGCCTTCCCCACCTCCATTTGTGAATTTTTTAGAACTTTGCAAATTTAACACTAAATTCATTGTCTATTTACGTGTATTTCGCTTGACAAACTTGTAACAAAGTGTATATAATAACCATGGTAGTTCGTTGTGAACGGATTCCCAACTGCGTGTAGTATTTTATTTTTTCGTAACAACAGTTTATTTTAATCATTCAGGAGGTTACACTATGAATCCGAGAGATGTTGTCATCGTAAGTGCATGCCGTACCCCCATCGGCAAGAACATGGGTCAGTTCAAGTCCATCCGTGCTCGTGAACTGGCAATCACCGCTGGCGCTGAAGCCATCAAGCGCGCTGACATCGACCCCAAGCTGATCGACGGTATCGTCATGGGCGAATGCTTCACCGCTATGGAAGGCTCCCTGGCAGCTCGTCAGGTCTCCATGAGACTGGGCTTCGACGAAAGATCCAACGCCTGCGTCGTCAACCAGAACTGCGCATCCGGCATGCGTGCTCTGGACATCCAGGCTAACAACATCCTGCTGGGCAAGGAAGACATCGGCATGGTTATCGGCGTGGAATCCATGACCAACGCTCCTTATGTCCTGGAAAAGGCTCGTATGGGCTATCGTATGGGCGACTCCAAGATCTTCGATAACATGCTGCATGACGGCCTGATCGACGAACTGTCCGGCGGCCACATGGGTCTGACTGCTGAAAACGTTGCTGAAAAGTATGGCATCACCCGTGAAGAATGCGACCAGATCGCTGTCCGTTCCCACAACCTGGCTTGCAAGGCCATCGACGAAGGCATCTTCAAGGATGAAATCGTTCCCGTGGTCCTGAAGTCCAAGAAGGGCGACAAGGTCATCACTGATGACGAACATCCCATCCGCGGCTGCACCATGGAAACCCTGGCTAAGCTGAAGCCCGCCTTCAAGAAGGACGGCGTCATCACCGCTGCTAACGCTTCCGGCATCAACGACGCTGCTGCAGCAGTCATCCTGATGAGCTGGGAAAAGTGCCAGGAACTGGGCAAGAAGCCCATGGCAAAGCTGGTCACCTGTGTCGCTGAAGGCGTTGCTCCCGAAGTCATGGGCCTCGGCCCCGCAGTGGCTATGCCCAAGGCTCTGAAGGCTGCTGGCCTGAAGTGGGAAGACATCGATTACTTCGAAGTCAACGAAGCTTTCTCCGCTCAGGTTCTGGGTGTTGAAAGAATGCTGAAGGAAGACTACGGCTATGTCGTCGATTGGGACAAGACCAACAAGTTCGGCTCCGGTATCGCTCTGGGCCATCCCGTTGGCTGCACCGCTCTGCGTATCATCGTCACCCTGGTTTACGAGATGATCCGTTCCGACTACAAGTATGGCATGGCTTCCCTGTGCGTCGGCGGCGGCCCCGCTATGGCTTCCATCTGGACCCGCGATTTCTCCTGATTGCTTAAGGAAAATCACTAGTCTCTCCGCCTAGGAGAAACTCCAAAGGAAACTTTCCGCTCCCCATCCTTCGGGATGGGGAGCTTTTTTACGCCCGTTTTCCACACCACCTGCCGCCACACACAGCCACCTGTTCCCTCTCCAAACACCACACAAAAGGGGTTTTCCACAGCGTATCCACAGGCTTTTCCACAATTCCACCCCAAAAACGGTGTCAATCCTCACTGCCTGAGAAATAATTTGTGGACAAAACCGTGGATATTGTGGAAATAAGCACTTGACAAACGGGAATTAGAACGGATGTCTCATTCCCCACTCAGAAATAACTGGGATCGGACACCTTAAAAGGCACGTCCAGCTCCGACCGGCGGAACGGCTCCTCCCCCACCTCCGATCCCTCCGACAGGGCACGCTTGCCGCCGTTGCGGTTGGCCTTGTTGCGCTCGCAGACCTTCCGGTACTTCTCATCGTTCAAGTCCAACCCCACCTTCAAAAACCAAAACGCCATCCCCACCAGGGTGTCCTCCCCATCCGGCAGCACACCGCGCTTCTCGTAATCCAGCATCACCCGGATGAGCCGCCCCACCTGCTGGTCGCTGAGGGTCGCCGTCTGCTCCTCGAAATCGTAGTACACAATGAAACTGTTCTTCTCCTTTGCCATCGTAACTGGCTCCTTTCTGTTAGATTCTCCCTGTATCTTACGGATGCGAGACGCCTTCCGCAAGACCGCTGGCGCTGTTTTTTCCCAAATCCTCCGCTTTTTCTCGTCAAACCGGACTTTTGGATGCAAAAACACCAAAGAATCTTCGTGAAAAAAGAAGAATCTTAAAGAATTCATCTCCCTTTTCTAAACTGTTCCGTGCTATGATAGAATGGAACAAGGAAAGGGGCTTTTTCATGTATCAAATTCTCGTTTGCGACGACGATCACGACATCGTATCCGCTTTGGAAATATACCTCACCGGCGAAGGCTACGGCGTCACCGGCGCCTACTCCGGCCAAGAGGCCATCGACCTCTTCCAGCAGAACCAGTTCCACCTGGTGCTCATGGACATCATGATGCCCGGCATGGACGGCATCGCCGCCACCGCGGAGCTGCGGAAGCTGAGCAACGTGCCCATCATCTTCCTCACCGCCAAGAGTGAGGACACGGACAAAATCCTGGGTCTGAACATGGGCGCGGACGACTACATCACCAAACCCTTCAACCCCCTGGAGGTCATCGCCCGAGTTCGCTCCCACCTGCGCCGGTACACCCAGCTGGGCGGCCAAATCTCTGCACCACACTTGTTCACGGTGGGGCCCATCGTCCTGGACGACGGAGCCAAGACCGTGACCGTGGACGGGGAACCGGTGAACCTGACGCCGTTGGAGTTCCAGATCCTCCGCCTGCTCATGAGTCGGCCGGGACAGGTGTTCTCCATGGTGCAGATCTACGAGCAGGTGTGGAAGGACGTGGCACTGGGCAGTGAGAACACCGTGGCCGTCCACATCCGGCACCTGCGGGAGAAGATCGAGATCGACCCCGCTCACCCCCGTTACCTGAAGGTGGTCTGGGGGCTGGGCTACAAGATGGAACAGGGTTGACCGTTCGGAAAGGATGTGCGCTATGAAATTACCACGAACTCCCTCGTGGGCGAAACTCCTCTGCGCCTGTTTCGCCTGTCTCCTCCTAGGCGCCTGCGCCAGCCTGTCCCTCAGTGCCTTACAACTGTTCAGCCTCTACGGCACCAGCAGTACCGACGGTGGTGTGGCCGGTTCCTCGGTGGCAGAGGACTACTGCAAGGACGCTTGGGATCTGTTTGTCCTGTCCCAGCACAAAAAGAGCTTGACCTATTTGGGCAACCAGCGCCGTGACGCCCTGACGGAACAGCTGGATCTGGACAACACCAACTTCCGCTACCGTATCCTGGACATGAACGGCAAAGTCCTGGGCGGCAACATAAAAAAGGACTTATCCGGCGCAGTGGAGCGCACCTACGACGCCCTCTACCCCGCCTACGCCGACTCCGCTTACATCACGGTGGAGGAACAAGACCTGCCGGCCGAGACGGTGGACGGGAACTGGTCGGCAGCAGATGTGTCCATCTGGGATGACGTAGCAGTAGCCAGTACGGTCAGCACCACGGACTCCTCCCTGCATTACAACTATATCACCTACAACCGGGACTACATCGACCTGCCCCCCAAATACATCACCACCAAGACCGCCACCCCGCTGAAGAACAGGGTCTTGGAGTGGGGCATTGCCAGTCCCATGACCATCCGAGACGATCTGCTCCAGTGGGAACAGGACGCCAGCCAGAACCAGGGTCGGATGCTGCCCACCGTCAGCATCGCCATTGTCACCGGCGCATTGGGGCTGTTCTGCCTGTGCTACCTGCTGGCCGCCACTGGTCATAAGCTGGGCACCGACGCCATCACCCTCACCGGCTTCCACCGCTGCCCGTGGGATTTAATGCTGGCCTTGACCGCTGTGGTCACCTACTTCTACGTGGTGGTCATCTGGGATGCGCTTCAGCGGATGGAAAATACCTTGGTCAACGCCACCGGGTCAGACACCATCCTGCCCAACACCCTGCTCCTCCAGTTGGGCGTTTTGGCCGCTGTGGGTATCGCGCTGTGGATGCCGCTGCTGACCACCTTGGCCGCCCAGGTCAAAACCCGCCAGTGGTGGAAGCGCACCCTCCTGTGCCGGTTGGGACGGCGGCTGTGGCAGCTGTTCCGCCTCATCCCCCTGCACTTCAAAGCCTTCTCCCTCTGCACCGCCTACCTGCTCTGCTATGCCTTCCTCTGCTTCCTGGGCGGACGGAACCATGTGACCCTCCCCCTGATCTTCGCCTTTGTGCTGGCCGCGCTGGCACTGGTGGCGCTGCTGTGGTGGCTGTGGGGTTGGAGCATCCTGCGCAAGGGCAGTCAGGCGTTGGCCAACGGTGACCTGAACTACACCACCGACACCACCGGTCTGCCCTGGGACCTGCAAAAGCACGGGGCGGATCTGAACGCCATCAGCGACGGGATGCAGAAGGCCGTGGAGGAGCGGATGCGCTCGGATCGGTTCCGGACGGAGCTCATCACCAACGTGAGCCACGACCTCAAAACCCCGCTGACCAGCATCATCAACTATGTGGATCTGCTGAAAAAACTCAACCTGGAAGACCCCACTGCCCAGCAGTATATCGACGTGCTGGATCGGAAGAGCCAGCGTTTGAAGACCTTGACCGAGGACTTGGTGGAGGCCAGCAAAGCCTCCGCCGGTGTGCTGGCCGTGGATCGACAGCGGCTGGAGACCACCCAGCTGGTGCGCCAGGCGCTGGCCGAGTATGAAGATAAACTGCGCGCCGCCCAGCTGCGGGTCATCCAGCGCTACCCCAAGGAGGGGGCGTGGATCATGGCGGACGGGCGACACCTGTGGCGTATCCTGGATAACCTGCTCTCTAATTGCGCCAAATACGCCATGCCCGGCACCCGGCTGTACGTGGACGTCATCCGCCGGGACGGGAACGTGGAGATCTCCCTGAAAAACATCTCCGCCGACCCGCTGAACATCCCCTCCGACGACCTGCTCCGCCGGTTCGTCCGGGGCGACGACTCCCGCTCCACCCCAGGCAGCGGCTTGGGCCTGTCCATCGCCCAGAGCTTGGCGCACTTGCAGGGGGCGGAGTTCTCCATTGACATTGATGGCGACCTGTTCAAGGCACTGGTGCGGTTTCCGGAGTCTGCGGAAGAAAAGTAGGACCTCTCAAAACTCAAGCCCCGCAGGGCAACTTAAGTTTTGCGGAGCTTTTGCAAAAGCGACTAGGGTCCAGGGGCAAAGC
>JABLTK010103159.1_pt1 | contig 12604 bp, 7 predicted proteins | sample 7160131 | NCBI WGS metagenome assembly JABLTK01 (sample SAMN14651221, study PRJNA627086) | human gut metagenome | isolation source: feces | host: Homo sapiens
CGCCATCTGCGGCATGCAAATTTCTCGCTTTACCTCCAGTAAACCTTCGAAATTTGCATTTGCATCTGACGAAAAATCCATTCGCCGGCCGACCACCTCATTTGTGCAGCGTTGCCTTAAAACTTTTGTGGAATCGGAATCAGCCGAGCCGATATACGGCGGTCAGTTTCTGGCGTATGGAATCCCTCAGATTGTGCGTGATGAGAATGACGCACAGCTCCGGCGCGGCAAGCAGGCGGGTTTCGATGTCCAGCGCGGTTGCTTCGTCCAGCGCGGAGGTGCCCTCGTCCAGAAGGACGTATTGCACCCTGCGAATCAGGGCGCGGGCTAAGGCGATGCGCTGGCGCTGCCCGCCGGACAGGTTCTTTCCATTTTCCAGAATCACGCTGTCCAGATCCTCCGGCAGAGAGCGCACGTACTCGTCCAGACGGCACCTGCGGAGCACCGATTCGATCTCTTCGTCCGTGTACGGTCTTCCGAGCGTGATATTGAACCGCACGGTGTCCTGAAACAGATACACCTGCTGATCGACATAGGCGATATGGTCGTGCAGGCTTTCAGGACGAATTTCCTTCTGCTCCCGTGCGCCATACCATACATGCCCCGAATACCCGGGCAGCAGCCCCAGAAGGAGTTTCGCCAGCGTCGTTTTTCCGCTGCCGCTTTCGCCCATAATCGCGTACTTGCCCCCGGCGCGGAATGTATCGTTCCGGTTTTCCAGAACGGAACGTTCACCGTATTGGAAGGAAATGTCTTCCAGTCGGATTTCGGGAATATCGCCGACGTCGCCGTTTTCGTCATCGGCCGTGTTTTCCACAATTAATTTCTCCCACAGGGATTTGGAAGAGCGAACCGTCAGAAAATGCTGCACCAGATCTCCGGCGCTGCCGAAGAAGCTGCCTGCCAGATTGCCCACGGACAGCGCCGCTCCCGCGGGCGTGGTGCCTGTTATCGCGGCCAACAGTGTGACGAATAGGAGGATGATCTGCCCGACCATGCTCGCCGTGGAAATCAGGATGGAAACGGCGGCGTTTGTTTTGTTGTATCGGTAGCATGCCTGCTCGGCGGTTTCGGACGCGGCCACGATGCGCTGGCCGATTCGTTCCCGAAGGTTCGCCAGAAAAAGGACGGAAGCGCCCATGATTGCGTCCTTGTAGCGCTCCGTGCTTACCTCCATCGCGGCAGAGCGCTCGGCGTTTGCCCTCTGAAGCCGTTTGTTCGTGAGCTGAGGAAGAACGGAGATGACCGCCAGCAGAAGAACGGCGGCTACGCCGATATACGGGCTGAGCAGGCAAAGCGCGCCCAGCGAAAAAACAGCCGTGGCCAGATTCTCGATTCCGGAGTGGAGCGCGGCGAAGGACTGGCTGTAGATTTCGTTCACGTCGTTCGTCAGCCATGAAACGTAGTGGCCGCTGTCCTTCTGAGCGAAATCGGAAACGCGCATGGATCCGATTTTCCCGCCGACCATGCGGCGCAGCTCGGTTTTGAGGCGTTTTTCAAGCTTCGCTTTCGCCAAAAGGGAGACATAGTAGAGCAATATGGCGGTCAGCCAGATCGACGTGACGATCAGAAATGTGGAAATCAAAGCCCTTGTCCGGTCGCCGTCCGCTTCGCAGGCCGTAAACAGGAAGGACAGGGAATAGCCCGCGAACACCATGGCGAGCGAGGTCAGCACGCCGAGCAGCGCGACACAGGCGACGCCTGAAAGATTCCTTCGAATCATCGTCCGATACGGCTTCATGTCCGCACCTCCCGCTGTATTTCGTTCCACAGCGCTTCAAGCTGCGGAACGCCCTCGCTCTCCAGCTGAATTCTTCGCTCCAGACATTCCATGGCGGTCTTCCCATATTCGTCGTAGGTCGGCTGATTTTCAATTCCAAGCGTAGTAAAGAAGCGCATATCGCTTACCTCGCCCGGCGCCGCGCCGTCATAGCGAACGGCCTTCGCGTAGGCTTCCCGCAGGAAATCCCGCGCCTTGTCCAATTCTCCCATGAAGCAATGGCATTCAGCGATGGTTTCCAGAAGCACGCAGTCGTACTTGTCAAACCACGTAAGCGCATCCGGCGGCTGGATGCCCCGAAGCACGGTTCGAAGCCACAGGAAGCAGTCGACGGCCGCAGCGTAGTTTTTGCGCTGGAAAAACACGTTGGCGTAGCCGACCATGATGGAATTGATCTCATCCGCGAAGGTGGAAAACGCTCGCCCCAGATACGTTTCCGCGCCGTCCGCGTCGTGCAGGTAATCGCCCAGCACCATGCCGATCAGCGCGTCATTTACGCCGCAGACATTGCATGCTTTCAGAATGCGCAGCGCGGCATCCGCGTTCGGCAGCAGCAGATGCGCCTTCGCGATCTGCGTTCGGATGGAAACCTCGCTGACGGTCTCGTCCTGATTCTGAGAAATCAGTTCGCAGGCGTGCTCCAGCAGCGCAATCGCCCGAAGAACGGCTTTCCGGCGTCTGGCGTCTTCGCCGAATTCCAGATAGAGCAGGCCGCTCTGATACACGAGGTCAAAATGGTTCGGATAGCGCTTCAGCGCCTTTTCCGCTTCCGAGACGGCTTCGGCGCAGCGCTTCTTCTTCCTGAGCGCGGCAATCCTGTCAAGGCAGGCCGCCGCGCTTCCGTTTTGCCATTCGTATCCGAGCAGCACGTCCGTCGACGTGTGAAACAGCTCCGCCAGTTCCGGAATCAGACGCAGCTCCGGCGCGGATTGTCCGGATTCCCATTTGTGCACGGCGCTGACGCTGACACCCATCGCTTCCGCGAGCTGCTCCTGTGTCAGATTTTCTTCCCTGCGGAATCGCCGGATGTTCTCAGACAGCTTTCCCTTCATTTGCGCACCTCCCTGCTTCCGATACCTGAATTCTACAGCAAAACCGCGCTTCAGGGAAGAAACCGGCGGTAAAAATGGTTGAATTTCTTTTTTACCGCTGGTACGGGTGCTGCGCGGTCGCTTGCCAGAGGGTGGGCGTTCGTGGTATAATACTGGAAACAGACGAACGACCGGGGAGGATTTGCCCATGCCGATGGACGGCGTAACCTTTGGAATGATTGCGAAGGAACTGAACCAGCTGCTCGCGGGCGGCCGCGTGGACAAGGTCACGCAGCCGGAGCGGGACGAGGTGATTCTGCTGATTCGAAACGGCGGCGAAAACCATTCGCTGCTGTTGTCCGCCAGCCCGGCGTGCGCCCGCGCGCATCTCACGCGGGTGAAAAAAGCAAACCCATTGGAGCCGCCGAATCTGTGCATGCTTCTGCGCAAGCACCTGCTGGGCGGGCGGCTTTTGAGCGTGCGGCAGGCGGAAAGCGACCGCATTTTGGAATTCACGTTCGAGCACATCGACGAGCTTGGCGACCACGCGCGCAAGACGCTGATCGGCGAGTTCATGGGAAAACATTCGAACCTGATTTTCGTGTCGGCTGACGGGCGAATCATCGAAAGCGCGAGACGAATCACCGAGAATATTTCCAGCTTCCGTGAGGTCGTGCCCGGCGTGGACTATTGCCGTCCGCCCGCGCACGGGAAGCTTCCCTTTGACCAGCTTACGCCGGAAGCCGTCGCCTCGGCGCTTGATGGGCGCGGCGGCAGCCTTGCCAAGGCGTTGATGGGCGCGGTCAGCGGCCTTTCCACGCCGCTGGCGCGCGAGCTGGCGTATCGCCTGACGGGAGACGAGGACGCGTCGATGGACGGCCGGGAGGTTTTGCCGTTGGCGCAAAGGCTATGCGCGGAGATGGACGCAATCCTTGCGCATCCCGAACCGCGCGTGCTTCTGAATGAGAACGGCGAGACGGCAGAATTCACGGCGTTCGCCTACCGAAGCCGGGAGGGACAGCGCTATCGCGCGTATGTCACGCTGTCGGAGGCGATCGACGACTTCTATTTCAGCCGTGATCGAGAGGAGCGGATCAAGCAGAAGTCGGCGGCGATTCACCGCGTGCTGAAGAATAACATCGAACGCGTGGAAAAGAAGCTGTTGATCAAGCAGGAAGCGCTGGCCGAGGGCGCGCGGTCGGAGGAATACCGCGTGAAGGGCGAAATGCTCACCGCGAGCCCGCATCTGGTGAAGAAGGGCATGAAGCGCGTGCTTCTTCCCAACTATTACGACGAAAACTGCGCCATGCTGGAAGTGGAGCTGGACGAAAAGCTGAACGCCGCGGCGAACGCGCAGCGCTATTTCAAGCTGTACAGAAAGGCACAGGTGGCGCGCAAGCTGGCGGAGGAGCAGATTGCCGAAGCGACGGAGGAGCTTGCCTATCTGGAAAACCAGCTGGAAAACTTGGAACTCTGCGAAGGCGAAGCGGAGCTTGCCGAGATTCGCGAGGAGCTGGTGCGGCTGGGCTATATTCGAAGCACCCAGAGCCGCAGGCAGATGAAGGCGCTGCCGCCGTCCACGCCGCTGCGCTTCGCCGCGCCGGACGGCACAGAGGTGTTTGTGGGGCGCAACAACGTGCAGAATGAGCGGCTGACCTTTTCCGCGCAGCCGGACGAATGGTGGCTGCACGCCAAGGATATGCCCGGTTCGCACGTGATTGTGAAAAGCACGCGTCCTTCCGATGAAACGCTGCTGTTCGCGGCGCGGCTGGCTGCGAGATATTCCAAGGGAAGCGCGTCGTCGTCCGTGCCGGTGGACTATACGCAAAGGCGGCATGTAAAAAAGCCCGGCGGCGCGAAACCGGGCTTCGTGATCTACACGCATCAGAAAACGCTGCTTGTCAAGCCGCAGGAGTAGCGCATGGAAACGCCGCGGAGCGAATCGTTTTTATGTGTTCGCGTCGCGGCGTTTTTATGGAACTGTTCAGCGCGACGCGCTCTCCGCGCGGCGGGGCATGCGCCGAATCACGGTGTGCATATACACGATGAGCGCGAGAACCACGACGAGGGCGATCAGCGAGTTGACCTGCTGGGCATACACGGGAATGCCGAACAACCGGTTGCCCGCGCCCTGAATCGCGCCGACGATCACGCCGCCCAGCAGCGACGCGAGAAAGCCGATCACGCCGCTGATGGCGTTGCGCGCGCCCAGCGCTTCCGAAAACACGGCTTCATCCAGATAGTCGTAATTCATGTTGCAGAGGCTGGTGTTCACGCTGGCCATCGCGACGGCGTACAGCGTGTAATAGACCACGTACAGATAGCGGTGCGCGGGCGTGGTGAACGTGTTCACAAGGTATCCCGCGGCGATGATCACAAGCCCCAGCGTGAGCAGGCTGGCCCAGCCGCGACGGTCGCCGATGCGTCCGAACCAGGGCGAAAAGACCGCGCGCACGAGACTGTAGGCAATGTGCAGGATGGACACGAACGTCAGCGAAAAGCCGAGCTCGCCGATCAGGTACGTGCCGTAGTAGGGCGTGGAAATATAGGAAGCAATCTTCCACAGAACGTCGATCACGAGCAGGCGGCGCACGTCGGGACTCTTGGCGATCAGCCGGAACGCGGCGGACAGAGAAGTATCCTTCGGCGCGGACTCCGCTTCTTCGGGCGCTTCGCTGCACAGAAGGAGCGAAACAAAGTGAAGAATGGCGACGACGAACAGCGTCACGCCGCAGAGAATAAAGCCCGTGCGCTCCTGCCCGATGGCCTTGAAGTGATCGACCAGACAGCCCATGGCCAGCGAAAAGACCATGCCGCCGATCAGCGAAACGATTTCCTTGCGCGCCGTGAACCGTCCGCGCTCGCCGGGATTCACAAAGCTGTTCAGCCATTTGTACTTCAGCGGGAAGGTCGTGTTCAAAATCAGGTACGCGCCGAGAATCAGAACGACGAACAGGCTCACCTTCACGCCCTGCGGAATGGGCAGAAACGGCGTCAGATACAGGGATGCGAACATCAGCTGATTGATCAGATCGAGAATCAGAATCATCTTGCGCATGGAGCGCCCGCGCCGCACAAGACTGGCGGAGAATAGCTGCGCCACGCACGCAAAGGAAATAAACGACGAAACGATGCCGGTCACAGCGTCGGAAACGCCCACCTGCTTCAGAATGGCAGCCAGAAAAGCATCGATTACCAGCAAAGCAATCATGTACTCAAGAAGCGCTTCCACAATATACGCCCGACGCGTGCGCCCCGCCTTGTCCATCGTAATCACTCCTGCTGAAAAATACCTTGTCGATTATAGTACGGAATGGAGCGAAATACAAGAAAAAAATTGCGATATTGCGCGCAGAAAGCGCGCCGACGCTTCTTTCGGATATTTTTCGAAGAAGCGTCGGCAATAGCGGAAACTACGGAGCCGGACGAAGCGTCAACTCGTCGCCTTTTGTGGTTTGCAGGACGATGATTTCAGAAGTGGTGATCGCCTTGCCGCCTGGCATGGTGATTTCTGTTCTGTCCTTCCATGGGTTTGCAATTCGGCATTCGCCTCCCAACGTGGAGAGAATTTTGATGAACGCGGGCTTCCCGGCCTCGAATGCAGCGTCCACGCGGAAGCCGTCGCGCGCCCACAGCCGGAACTCTGCGTTGGCTTCCGACGGCCACGCCGGGAATACGCGAATGACGCCTTTTGCGGCTGGAGCGCCGCCGGCGCTTTGCAGAAGTCCCGCCTGTAAACCGGCGGCCGCATTGCCGAGACGTTGGGCGCTGATGGCGTTGATGCCTTCCCGGGCGGTGAGACGGTTGCGATAGGGGGCTTTCGAGCCGTTTTCCTTGTAGTAACAATGCTCGCTCGCCGCACTGGTGCATTTCAATTGATGGTAAATGCTGCCGATCAGACGGCTGCCGTCACCCAGCGAAGCCAGTGCGCGCGGCCACCAGGACATTTCCCGCGTGAAGAAAGAATCGGTGCTGTCCATGCGCTGGTCTTTGAGGGCGAAGTCCACCGTCTGCTGTCCCAGTCGGAACATCTCCGGGTTCTCGAGCTTCGTCTGCACAGTGCAGAGATCCGAGAACACGAGCGGGCATTCCATTGTTTTCTCGATTACGCGGCGCAGGTTTTCGCCCTTGGCAACGATCCAGAATTCATCCTCTTCCGCTGCCAGATTGGCAGGGCAGCCTTCTGAGCGGTTTGTCGGTATGTCGGCCAGCTGGTCGAGAAACGACTGCCAGACGGGTCTTCTATCTGTGTCGAGGTTCAGCAGCTCGGAAGCGCGGATGAGCGCCGGGTATAGTCCTCGAATGGCGCTGATTGTCGGATTGGAGTCCCAGCCGCCCCAGCAGACCTCGCGGTCGGTAAGGCCATACACGTGATACCGGCCATCCTCGCCCTTGCGGGTGTTTGGGAATGTGCGGTAGAATTCGGCCACGTCCTTCATGAACGGATAGGCCTTATTACGCAGGAAGTCAACATCCTTTGTGTATTCATAGTATAGCCAGCAGTGGTAAGCGAAAAAGCCCATGCTGGAAATGAAGTGAGTTACGTTACCGTATGGGCGATCCATCCCATCCGGCCATTTGCCCAGAAAGTTCCATCTGGACTTGAGCGGATTTTTATGGGCAGCATAGTCCTGCAGCTGCGCGGAGCATTGCTGAAAGTATTCGGGGCCATTGCCAAGCATGAAGGACGCGTATTCGTCCCGTATTTCCGGCGGAAGCTCTTCGGGGCCGAATACGGATTCGGTTTCGGGCATATACAGGCCTTCGGCGTGAAAATCCTCCGCGGCGGCCTTTCGGTAACGCTCCTGATTTTTGATGTAGATCATGACGTAGGGAAGATAAAGCTCCGGGCAGCCGGTCGGAAGAACAGCGTTGTAAGTCAGGTTCAGGTTGCTCCACCATTGCATGACGCCCCAGTGTTTTTGCTCTCCACGCGGACTCAGGTTCAGACCGCCGAACTTCGGCGCGAAATCGGTACATCTGGAAACGCAGGCCATGATGTATCGATAGTAGGTGTAGTGCGTTTCGATGAGGTCAGCCTCGGGAAAGCCCCACAGGTGAATGTAGGATTTCTCCCAGTAGCTTTTCCACCATAGGTCGTTACGCGCCTTCAGGGCGGTATAACCTTCGGCGGCTGCCAGTTTGCATTTCAGGGCGGCTTCTCCCGCCACGTCGGTCGATGGATCGAAGGTGGAGGCTGATGCGATGTAAACGAAGAATTCGCCTGCGGCCGGCGCCATGCTGTAGCGCATTTCGGTTTCCTGCTCGGAGCCGAGTCCTACGTACCGCAGTGCGTTGAGCTTTCCATCTCGGAGCAGATTGGGAAGAACGCCGTTGACGCCGCCCTCAAATCCGCGCGAATCGAGCGTGACATGGTCGCTACCGGTTTCATTATTGATGCGGATACGCCCCTCTTTTCCGATGACTTGCACGGCAACGGCGGATGCGCAGAAATAATCCTTTTCTTCAAACACCTGCCTGAGAAGCATTTGATCATCTTGAATCAAAAAGCGCGAAACGGCGATGTGCATGCCGGTTCGCACCTCCGGACTGCGCATCATTTTCAGCTTGACGTGCGTTCCCTGCGGAGAGGGGCGATTGTCCTGAATTCGAAAGCAAAATACATCCCTGTCCATGCACGAAAAACCCTGAACGTCGAGCCCGTGTGAGCGCAGGTGAGCCGTGGCGGTGTTCAGAGACAGATCCTGACGGGTGGTCTCGTCGAACACATCGTCGCCCCAGTCGGCAAAATCCAGATCGATACGACCGCAGGCATGGCCATAATCGGTATGGCGTTCGTGAAATGCTTCCGAGTCGGCTCCTACGGCCAGCACGTCGTTCCGATTGACCTGCATTTTTAGGGCGGTAGGAGACGTCCACAGCAGGGTTCCCATGTTTCCGTTTCCGATAGGCAGACCTTCCTCTGCGCGCGAGACGACGCCGTCATAATGCAGGTCGGCTCTTGCAACGATTTCCTGGACAGATGTACGCATAGAAATTCCTCCAGCTTTGAAATGATGAGATTACGAGGAGAGGAGAAAAGAAAGGGCAGATGAAACGGACTGCCTGCATCTTACCGCAGGATGAGACGAAAGTCAAATAAAGCTTTGATGAAGAACGGGCAGAATGGGGCGTTTTTCCTCGGAATGTCAAAAAAATCGTCTGGATGTAAAAGAAACTCACTGGGAATTACAGACAAAACGGCTGTGAAGCAAAAAAGAACACTTGAATTAGACGGCCAATTCTCTATAATGAAAGCGAAACGGACGGAACGAGGAGGGAATTCGCGTGGTTGCCAGAACGAGGAATATTGGGAACCCGGGGAACAGGCTGACCTATCGGATTATGAAGGAAGTCAGAAATCATTATCGGTTATATCTGATGCTTGCGCTGCCGCTGGTGTATCTGATCCTTTTTTGCTATGTGCCGATGGGAAGTCTGATCATCGCTTTTGAAGATTATTCCGTCCGGCAGGGCATTTTTAAAAGCCAGTGGATTGGTCTTCTTCAATTTGATAAGATTTTCAGCACGCCCACGTTTGCACAGCTTCTTAGGAATGTGAAAACCGTATACGCAGATTACTGGCCGCATACGGATAACGGGGAATACATCGGCTGGAGCGGCCTCACAATGCTCGAAATGACAAATGGCGTGCGGGCTTCGCTGGAGGAATCGTTTGCCAACGGAAGCACGCTGGACGGATGGAGCAATGAATACCTGCGCGCGGAGTGCACGGATGGAACGATCATTGCCAGCCATAAAAAGGTTACGCTGCGCAGCGACTGCGGCCTGCCCTATCCGCAGGAAGCGGAAATGCCGTTGGCCAAGGGGGATTATTGGGATCATGCCCTGATTATCCGATCGTTCATTCGCTGGCTTGACGGCGGCGATGCGCCGGTTACCTGCATCGACGATAACATGCAATGCGCGGCGCTGATGTTTGCGGCAATTGAGAGTGCGAAGACCGGGAAGAAGATAGACGTTCAGGAATACCTGCGCAAATACCTGTAATCCGCCAACACAAAGACGGAACATGGCGAAAGGCTATGCTCCGTCTTTGCGTGTATTCATAAGATGGAAAATCAGCGGAATGCGCTCGGAAGACCGTTGGTAACGCGCTTGAAGGCGTTTCGGAAGCGATACACATTGTCGAAGCCGCAGGAGCGGGCGACTTCCTCGATCGAAGCATCGGTCTTCAGAAGCTGAAGCGCGTGACGAATGCGCACCTGCTCGAGATAGGACATCACGTTTACCTGCTGATAGGCCTTGAACGAGCGGGAAAGATACGCATCGCTGATACAGAATACCTCGGCGAGCTTTTTAAGCGTCAGATCGGTATCGTCGAAATGGTCGTCGATGTAGGCACGCACTTCGTTCATCAGCGCCTCGGAGCGTGACACGCAGCGCCGCTTCACAAGCGTGCAGTACTCCATGTATTTGTCCAGTACGAGTTGGAGCGAGGCGGACAGGGGGATGGACTGGATGGAGCTTGTGGAAAACACGGAAAGCACGTCAAAGAACCGGTCGAAATCCTCTCCCGTATAGCGATCGCGCAGACGGAAGAGTGAGTAAATCAGCTGGTTGATCAGGGGAATGCCATCATTCAGGCTGATGACGCGGGCGGCCTGAACCTGCTGAAGGATGCTTGCAAAGATGCTCTCGATGGACTCTGAATCGCCGTCTGCCGCGCAGGTGAGAAGCCGGTTTTCCTCCTCAAGGGTGAAATGATAGCCAATTCCGCTTTCGACACCACCCGTGCGAATATCCTCTGCCAGCAGCAGGGTGCAGACTTCGTTTTCGGTGGGCGCGGCCTGCAGGCTGCGCATATAGGTAAAGCATCGGCCAATATCCATATATTCGCTTATGTGCGGCCCGGCGATCAGCGTAATTTGAATGAATCCGGCATCCGCGAAATGGTCGTTGAAGTAATCGCGAATCTCAGCAACAAAGGTGCGGAATTTCTCGACGTCGTTCGCTGAATCATCGATCAGCACGGCAAACGACGTCGGATCAAGGTTGATTTTCTCATACGGCTGATAAATGAAGGCTGTCAGCGACACGTCCAGCGTGTTGCGCAGCAGTCCGCTGGACACCAGCAGCTGAGAGTTCGTTTCGGCCTCAAAGCGGCAGTAAAGCAGGCGAACGCCGCCGTTGAATTTGCGAATTCCGGCGCTTTCCATGGCAGCGTCGATCTTTGCGGAGCTGCGGAAGTAACCGTTCAGAAGCTCCTCGTAAAACAGTCGCTTGACGAGGAAGCTACTTTGGGTCAGACTGTCTGAAATGACCCGGTTATCAGTAATGAGACCCTTGATGACATGGTCTATCGAAGCCAGCTCCGTCTGTGCGGTCATGCCCTTTGGCGGAAGCGTGTTTTCTGGGTAGAGCGGCTTCAGGCTGGTGGTAAGCTGATCGAAGGGACGGCCAAGCGTCCGGGAAATCCAGTAGGAGAGCAGCGTGCACGAGATGATCAGAAAGATGAACACGCATCCCAGCTCGATGGCGAGATACATGGTTTTGTGGGTGATGTAGTTGTTCGGCACGGAAATCGTGACCTTCAGCGGATAGACGCTGGTGGTCGTTGTAACGGAGAACATCTTCCTGTCGTCGGCCGCGGCGCTGTTTTCGGAGCGCGCGATGAAATTGCCCGAAAGGTCGCTGATGGATACGACGGCTCCGCGGTCCAGATCGATGGCGTTCATAAAGGAATCAGTAAACGAGTCGGTGGAAAACATCACCAGAAACTGACCGAGCTCAAGGCCGTTTGAGAAAACAGGGCTGGAGTAAACGAATGCATTCTGCCGGGAGCCGTTGGGTGCCAGCTCGGTCGGGCCAAAGCGTACATCTGAAGCACGATAAAACCCGGCGCGCTTTCGGCGGACAAGAATGTTGTAAAAGTCATTTTCCACATCTTCCGACTGTGCATACTCGGAGAAGTAGGCGGCGGGGTCGAGGTGCAGCTGCCCGCTGGCTGTCAGGATGACGTTCGGGCGCTTGATATACAGAAGAATGTCTTTCGTAAGCGGCGAGGAGGCGGACAGCTTTTTGATATAGCGTTGAAGCTGCATGGCGCTGATCAGCGCTTCCGAGTCGGCGGCAGGGGAGGACTTCAGGGAGAACTGTCGAAATTCTTCGCTGGTGCGGAGCGTATTCATATAGTTTTGAAATCTGTGAGGGAATGATCGACAACCAGCGCCGTCTGATCAAGGATGGATTTCAAAGATTTTTCTTCGTTTTTATAGGTGATGCGCACGACAGTTGCGTAGATAAAAAAGCTCACGGAGAGAATCAACACCAGAATGCAGATGGTGTATCGAATCAGAGCGCGATGTGTGATGGAATACAGACGGCGGGATCTCTTCATGAACAAAACGCACCTCGAGCACAGCATATATTTGGAAGGTCATTTCATGGGAAATGAATGTATGAACCTCAAGAATAATTATAACATGTAGCACAAATATGTCAAGAAACAATGAGTATATGGAATAAGAAGATGGGGAAAAGAGAATCCCGTGCTCCGTTTTTCTGCGGAGCACGGGACAGAGGAGTCAGGGGCGGGCGCGGTAGCCGGTGGCGGGGTCGACGAGGCTTTGGAAGGGGGCATTGGCGGCGAGGGCGCGGATATTATGGAGCGAGATGCGGGCGAGGTTTTCGCCGACGTCGGGCAGGTGGTCGCCCCCGGCGACGTGCGGGGTGATGAGAATGCGCGGCGCGTGCCAGAGGGGGCTGTCCGCGGGCAGGGGTTCGGTGCACAGAACGTCGAGCGCGACGCCGGCAAGACGGCCTTCGTTCA
>JABLTK010160968.1_pt1 | contig 12597 bp, 10 predicted proteins | sample 7160131 | NCBI WGS metagenome assembly JABLTK01 (sample SAMN14651221, study PRJNA627086) | human gut metagenome | isolation source: feces | host: Homo sapiens
ATATCCTATCAACTTCATCTTTATTAATAATATTTTTCTTATACATATATTTAAGCATAAGTAAACTACATAAATAACTTTGACTATAATATCCCTTAGTAGTTGCTACACATATCTCAGGTCCGGCAAGCATAGGCATAATATATTTAGCCTCTCTTGCTATAGTAGAAGTTGGTACATTAACAATCGCAAGAGTATCAATACCTTCCTCATTACACATTCTAAGACTAGCAAGAGTATCAGCAGTTTCACCACTTTGAGATAAAAATACTACAAGCACTTCATCATCAAAATAATGATTAGAATATCTATATTCACTAGCTGCATATACATTAACATAAAAATCTTTACTAGTACAATACTTATCGCCAAAATACTTAGCAACTAATGCTGCATGATAAGCACTACCACAGCCAACAAAATCAATTCTTTTATATTTAGTTATATCAAGAACCTTATCACTAATCTTATCGTTTTCTAAATATACAGAATACAACTTTTTACTAAGTTCTATTTGATCATGTATTTCCTTAAGCATAAAATGCTTATATCCACCCTTTTGAGCACTTTCAACATCAAAATCCGCTTCAAGAATTTCTTTATCAAGTATTACACCGTTGTAATAAATATTACACTCCTTATCTATCTCTACTATTTCCTTATCATCAAGAACAATATATTTCTTCGTATAAGGAAGTATAGCAGATATATCACTAGAAATAAAATACTCACCATCACCTATTCCAACTATTAATGGAGCATCCTTCCTAACACCATATATCTTATCTTTACCTTCAAACATTATCGCAAGAGCATAACTACCTGTCATTTCTTCAATAGACTTCTCTATTGCTAACAACTCATTCTCACCATCATAATTAGAATCAATTAAAGCAGCTATTCTCTCACTATCAGTATCACTTACAAACTTATAATCTTTAAGCTCACTTTCAAGCATCTTATAATTTTCAACAATACCGTTATGAGCAACAGTAACTCTTCCTACTTTATGAGGATGACAATTTGTTTCAGTTACTTTACCATGAGTAGCCCATCTAGTATGAGCTATACCACATGTTGTATTATTAAAAATAAATTTCTTTAATTTCTCTCTTAAATTCTCTATTTTACCAATTGATTTAACAATTCTCACTTTCTTATTATCAAGAACTGCTATACCAGCAGAATCATAACCCCTATATTCTAATGTTGATAACCCTTCAACAAGAACATCTTTAACATTCCTTTTTCCTTTATAACCTATAATTCCACACATATAATTCTCCTTATACTTAAATTATATATTATATTTTTAGAAATTCATATCAATTTTATATTTACTTGACATAAAAAAAGTGACATTAACATATTTTAAATTATATATATAACTTAATACTATATTATAAACAAGAAAATAAAAAGCAAGAAATTTTTCTTGCTATAAATAACTTATCCAATTTTAAATGCGGGAGAAACACCATAAACACGATCTGCTGAATAAGTAATATTCCAAGTTCCATCTGCTAAGACAGAAAGGAAATTTGAATAAGAACCACTAGTTGCAGTACGAAGCCACCAGACTGAGTTAGTACCATTGTACTTCTTAATAGCAGCACTATGGTTACTTGTAGAAACTCTTTTATTAGCATAATAATCTAGTTGTCTTGTAAATGCTATAGCTCCATCACTTGTAAGTTCTTCTATATCATTAGAGTAAATCTCACTTAAAGATAATAAAAACAATTTATCAGTAGAAGTTACAGCTTCTCCTTCTTCATAATCTTTATTAGCCCCAGAAGCCACAAAAGTAGAAGCAATTTGATCTTTCACACCACTTGGAAATGCATTATAAATATCATTATTTATAAAAGTTCTCATTACAGAAGAAGGAAAACCACCTTCACTAGATATTTCATCATTTATATTATGTGTTGTTATAATATCAGTAAACTCAAGTACAAATCCACAAGCTGTCTGTGAAAAACCTTGTGTTGAACATTCACTTGGTGTACTTTTATTTACAATTCTTACAGTATGAGTTCCATAATCACCTAAATCTATTTCTTTAGTATCCCCAACATTATATTTGTCAGTATTATTTTCTCTAACAGCATTAACAATAGTATCCCAACTATCAGTGCTAAATGAAACAGGACTTACTTTTGGTATATATTCCCCAACTACATCCAAATTTCCAACAAAGAAAGTCTTTTGTGCATCATTAGGAGTAGTATTATCTAAATATAACCATATAAAATATATTGCTTCTTCCCCTGCTTTAATAATATCATCAGAATATATTACATTATTTTCAAGAGTAGAAAATACTGAAACATTAGTGACTGTACCATCACTGAGCACATCAATTCCTAATATTGAAGCGAGTAATCTAGATATATCTGCTATGTTTACATTATTATTACAATCAACATCACCTAATATCATTTGAGTAGCATTTAGTTCAACTTTATTCAAAGAATAATCATGCATAATATCAATATCTTTTTTATTAACAAATCCATCCATATTGACATCACCGAGTTGATATCCTGTATCCTTATAAAGAACTCTCTTTCTAATAGCCACTTTTAAATGATCAGCATACTTAGTTGTAAGTCTATTATAACCAACATAATCTCCACTTGGTACAAATGTTGCATCTTCTTTTAACTTAATTTTAACAGTAGAATCAAGAGTACCAGTATTTCTCACTTTAAAAATATAAGGTATCGCATTAGAATATTCAGCTTCAGTAGAATACGGATAGATACCAGCTGGAACTGTTACTCCATTTTCTACTTTTGTCCCAATTACTTGTCCTATATTTGAATATGTACTATCACAATTTGAATCATTACAAAAACTTATTGATAAATCGCCTACATTTATAACAGTATCTTTACCATTATCAATACTCAAAAACTTAGCATAAGTAACACCAATAAATATAACTACTAACAATGAAACAGATACTAATAATGTAATAATTTCTTTTTTAATTAATTTATCTATGTACATATCAATTACCTTTCTATTATCTAAAAATATAATATCATAAATGATAAATTATTGCAATTTAAAAAAGGCATAAGCCTTTTTACATAAACAACTTCATAGTTCTAATCATTTGAGCAGTATAACCTACTTCATTATCATACCAAGCAACTACTTTTAATAATTGTTTTCCATCTTCTTCAATTATATTTGTAAGAAGACCATCAACAGTTGCTCCTACTTCTTCTCCAATAATATCTGAGCTTACTATTGGATCTTCTGTATATTTTAAAACCTTACTTTGATTAGATTTAAACATATTATTAACATCTTCTTTTGTAGTATTCTTTTCAAGTTCTACTGTTACATCAATAACAGAACCATCTCCTGTTGGAACTCTAAATGCAAGTCCATCAAGTTTACCATTTAAGTCAGGTATAACTTTTCCTATTTGAGATGCAGCTCCAGTACTAGTTGGAATAATATTTAAAGATGCAGCTCTTCCTCTTCTAGCTTTAATACCCTTTTTATGAGGTATATCAAGTGTTTCTTGATCATTAGTCATAGCATGAACAGTTGTCATAAATCCTTTTCTTATTCCATATTTATCATTTACAAGTTTAAGTACTGGTGCTAAACAATTAGTAGTACAACTTGCTGCACTAATTACTTTATCATTTAAACTTAAAATTTCATCATTAACACCATATACAATAGTTTTAACTTCATCCTTAGCAGGAGCACTGATAATAACATGTTTTGCTCCAGCATCTAAGTGTGCTTGACATTTTTCAGCAGAAGTAAATACTCCTGTACATTCTAAAACTACATCAACATTTAATTCTCTCCAAGGCAATTTAGAAGGATCACTCTCAGCATATACTTTAATTCTTCTTCCCTTTACAAATAATTCGTCTTCATCAAAACTAACCTTGCTTTTATTAGTTCTATGAACAGAATCATATTTATAAAGATATGCAAGTTGTAGAGGATCAGTTAAATCATTAATTGCTACTACTTCTATATCCTTATCATTTTCAAGTAATCTAAGTGCTGTTCTACCTATTCTTCCAAACCCATTAATTGCTATTCTTAACATATATTCTTCTCTCCTTTTTATTCAAAATAACTATTTCCTATAAATTCTCTAAGTACACTTGTATAAGGTACCGCATCACTTGGTATAGTTAAAAATCTATCTAAGAATTTAAGTATTCTTATTGCTTCTTCATAACAATCATTATTTTTATCTACTGAATAAAGTAATGGTTCAGCATAAGTTCTAAGAACACCAATTTCATAAGATAATGCAGTATTTATAACCATATCCGCTTCTCTTTGATATGGATAAACATATTCTTCTTCACTACTTCTCATACCTTTCCAAGCTTCAAGAGTATCAGTAGCACTATAACCTCTATGTTTATAATCTCTAACCATTCTTCTTAAAAGTCTTAAATCAGTAGTAGAAATATGATTATGTCTATCAAGTCCAAGCGGTGTAAATGGACTAATATATATTTTTAACTTATTTTTCTTATCTATACTAGAACTTAACTTTTCATTAATTGCATGAAGTCCTTCTACTATAAGTATTTGATTTTCTTTTAATGAAATAGCTTTTCCTTTATATTCTTTTTCACCAGTTATAAAATTATAAGTTGGTTTAATAATTTCATCTCCTGAAAGTAAACTCTTAATATGAGAATTAAATAATTTTATATCAAGTGCTTCAACTATTTCATATTCATAACTACCATCAGGTTTTCTCGGAGTATCTTTTCTATCAACAAAGTAATCATCTGTTGATAATACTAATGTATCATATCCTTTAGCATTTAAATAAAGTGCTAGTTTCTTAGATGTAGTTGTTTTTCCTGATGAAGATGGTCCACTTATATATATAGCTTTGATATTTTTATCTTTAACTACCTTATCAACTACTTCTCTTATATTTTCATCATAAAGAATTTCATTCTTTTGAATATAATCATCTATTTTACCATTACATATTATTTTATTAATATCTCCCGCATATCTAACACCAAGTGTACTAAGTTTCTTTTCATATTTTTTAAATGCTTCTAATACTTTTGGCGATGGTTCAAACTTAGGAACAACATTATCTATTGGATAACTAATTGCTACACCATAAGGTGAAACATAAGTTAAATCAAATCTTTTTAATATCTTAGTAGAAGCAGGCATAATATAATAAAAATAATTATATAAGTCACCAAGTTCACACATAGTAACTGAATCTTTAGTCATAAATGAATAATTAGTCATCTTCTCTTCTTCATTTACACTTTTACAATATTCATATGCATCATCTCTAGCTACACTAATATTTCTAAAAGGAATATCTCTTTTAATTATTTCTTTCATCTTCTTCTTTATTGATGATACTACTGAATAATCTACTTGTCTCTTCATTTGTATTTCAGTGTAAAGAGATTTATCAAGTGAATGCTTAATATATACAACAGCTCTATCATCGTATAATTCCTTAACAGCTAAAAGATATACATAAGTAAGACCCTTCATGTATATTTTTCTACCAATTCTACTTGCTATAGTTATATAATTTACATATGAATCATTTGTTATTTCTGTTTCACTACTAACTATTTTTCCATTTATTCTAAGAGCAATAACTTGATCATTATTTAACATATTCATTATTTCTCTTACAGTAATACCACTTTTTACAGTTAATATATTACTGTCTTCAAATATAAGTTTAATTTCTTTTTCCACACTATCAACCTCTACTATATATAATATAATAGCAAAATTTTTAAAATTTGTGAATAATTAAGAGCATACTTTACTAAAATATTACTAGGAGGACAAATGAAAATACCATTCATAGTAGACACAGATAGTAAAAAAGAAACAGTATATGATATATATTCAAAACTTTTAAAAGAAAGAATTATTTTTATAGAAGGAGAAATAAATGATGAAACAGCTAACCTTGTAGTTAGTGAACTTTTATATTTAGATTCAATTAGTAATGATGATATAAATATTTATATTAATTCCCCTGGTGGCAGTATAACTGCTGGTATGGCTATATATGACACAATGAATTATATAAAAAGTGACACAATAACAATAGGTATTGGTCTATGTGCATCTATGGCAGCATTTTTATTATCAAGTGGCACAAAAGGTAAAAGATGTTCACTTAGTAATACAGAAATAATGATTCATGAACCACTCGGTGGAGTTAATGGTCAAGCAACCGAAATAAAAATTGTTGCTGAAAGAATTTTAAAAATTAAGAAAAAACTCAACAAAATATTATCTAAAAACACAAAAAAATCTCTTTCTAAAATAGAAAAAGATGTAGAAAGAGATTATTATATGGACAGTGATGAAGCACTTAAATATGGTATTATAGATAAAATTATTTAAGCATTTCTTTTATTTTTCTAAATCTATGATTAATACCACTCTTAGTAATAGGTCTTTCAGTTTCAGTACTTATTATCTCAGCTAGTTCTGCCATTGAACTTTCTGGATATTTTTCTTTATAAATACATATATCTCTAATACCAGGTTCAAGCAAATCGAAATCTCTTGTTTCCCTTAATCTTCTTATAAGTTCTAATTGCTCACTACTTGCCTGCATCATTTTATCAACATTAGCTTGTTCACAATTGTTAAGCCTATTTGTCATATTTTTATGATCTCTATATATTCTGATATCTTCATAATAAAATAGAGATGTTTTCGCATTTAATAATTTAATAAAATCACTAATCTTTTCACTCTCTTTTATATATACCATATAGTTTTTATCTCTCTTAATAACTTTACTATTAAAATTAAATTCATTTAAAAGATTATTTACAAATTCAGCAGTTTCAGAATTAGCAATAACAAATTCAAGATGATATCTACTAGTCTTAGGATCATTAATACTACCACACATCATAAATACACCTCTAAGATATGCTTTTTTATCAAGTTCTTCATCTATTAAATAATCACTCGGAACATATAATCTTTCATTATTAATTTTAATACACAAATCACTTAAAATTAAATCAATCTTTTCATGTACACTTAAAAGAACAAGTTTATTTCCTCTTAAAGAATTAAAGCCAGTATCCATTGTAATCTCTACATGATATATTTCTTTTATAAGCAAATATATTCTTCTAGCTACACTTATATTTTCTGAATATATTTCAAATTTATCATCATATATTTTTACAGCAATATTAAGTATTCCAGAAAGTTCAGCCATTTTTTCACTTTCACCATACTCAATACTAGATATTTCATTTTTAATATTACTAGTAAATGACATAATTTTTCACCAAGACAATAATATCATAAAAAGAAAAAGAATTCAAAAAATGAATTCTTTTAATAATATCTTGTCTTAAATTTCTTACCTTTTGCAGGGAAATTAATAAAGTTTCTTGGATTGTTTCTTTTATCACTACTTGGTGATACTACACTTACTCCAAAGTGAAGATGTGGTCCAGTTGAACAAGCATCATAACTTTCTCCACCACCACTAAGAGCGATAACAGTGTTAGTATCTACTTTATCTCCAACCTTAACTTTAAATGCTGATAAGTGATAATAATATGTTTGAACAGTTCCTACACCTTTTAAATTATGTCTTATATAAAGTTCATTACCACCGCAACTTGATCTAACAATCTTTTTAACAACAACACCAGGAGCAGAAGCATAAACCTTAGTACCTGTTGATACACCAATATCTATACCATTATGAAGTCTCCAAGTATGTTTAGTTGGGTGAAATCTAAGTCCCCATTCACTATTAATCCATCCACTATTAACAGGTCTAGTTAACTTATTAGCAAAAGCAACACCTAAACACTCATTAATACTAGTCGTTTCTTTACATTTATTTTCTTTAAATATCTTTTCATAATATTGAACTTCTCTTTTACTAGCAGCATATTCAGCCTCAGCATCAGTTTCATCCTTAATTAAATCTCCAAGAGTTAAATTCTTAGTTTTAAGTTTCTCTTCAAAATTCTTAATAGTTTGTTCACCTTTTTTAATATCTTCTTGTAATTGAACTTGTAATGCTTTATTTTCTTCAATTTTCTTATACATATCATCAATTAAATCATCATTATATTTAGTAAGTTGTTCTACAACAGCTCCTCTATATATAAAATCAGTGAAATTCTTTGCTTGAAAAACATATTCTAAATAAACATTCTCACCTTCTGAAACTTGTAAAAATGAAAGTAAATTATCAATCTCTTTTTGTTTATTAATAATCTCTTCATCAAGATCAGCAATCTTATCATAAGCATCTTCAATAGCTTTATTGTTATCTTCTATCTCTTTATTTATTCTATCAATATCACTTTCCATACTTTTAATTTCTTTTTCAGTTTGATTTTTTCTAGAAGAAGCAGCTTGTCTTTCTCTATCGAGTTTAGCCATACTATTTTTTAAATCTTTTAATGATGAGTTCTGATTAACTGCATCAATATCATCAAGCTTTACAAATACGAATATCGACACCAAAACAATAAATATAATTTTAAATATTTTCTTACTCATATCTTCAAATATTTCCTTACTGCTTTAAAGCTACCAAATGCTCCAACTACTACACCTACAACTACTAAAACTAACATTACTGTATATATAATTGAACTTGGTTTAACAAGTTTAATAATTGCTGTAAATAATTGTCCACCTAATCTATCATATAAATAACTATATCCAAAACAACAAATAATTACTGGTATAATTGATCCCATAAATCCAAGTATGATTCCCTCAAAAAAGAATGGTTGTCTTATAAATGTATTACTAGCTCCAACAAGCCTTCTTATTTCAATTTCTCTTTTTCTTGATTGAATAGTTATTTTAATTGTATTAGATATTAAGAATGCTGTTACAACTACAAGTGCTATAACAACTACATAAGTAACCTTCTTAACAACATCAAATATTTTAACTAATTCTTCAACACTACCCTCTCCATATTTAACTATATCAACTTTACCAATTTTCTTAATTTCATTAACTGTTTCTTTAATATCAGCTAAATCATCAACTTTAACTAAATAAGTATCTTGAAGTGGATTAGTTTCTTCTGTGTATTGTGACATAATGCTTTTAAATACTTCTGATTCTTTTTGCATATCAGTCTTAACAGATTCTTTTGAGTTAAATGTTACTCCACCTTCTTTAACATTAGGTAATGATTTAAGTCTTACTCCAATAGATTCAATTTCTGTTTCAGTAACATTTCTATCTAAAAATACAACAATAGTCATATCTTTTTCTATTTCATTTGTAAAATTATTAACATTACAAGATAATAATATACTAAAACCTACTAATATAAGAGTAATAGTTATACAAGATATACTAGCAAGCGATAAAGAAAAATTACGAAAAACACCTTTAAAAGATTCTTTAATATTATTTTCTAAAATTCTAAATGCCTTCACTCTTATATCTTCCTTTCATTGTATCTTTTGCTACTAAACCTTTTTCAATAACAATAACTCTTTTTTTCATTTTATTAACTATATCTTTATCATGAGTAGCCATTATTATTGTAGTTCCAAGATCTTTATTAATATTATCTATTACATTCATAATTTCCATAGATGTTTCTGGATCTAAATTACCAGTTGGTTCATCACATATAAGAACTTTTGGATCATTAACAATAGCTCTTGCAATAGATACTCTTTGTTGTTCTCCACCACTAAGTTCATCAGGATAACTTCTAAGTTTATCTTTAAGACCAACTTGTTCAATAGCTTTAAGAGTTCTCTTTCTTATATCCTTTTCAGGAAGTCCATATACTTCAAGAGCAAAAGCTACATTCTCATAAACAGTTAGTTTAGGTAATAACTTATAATCTTGAAAAACTATTCCTAATTTTCTTCTTAATTTATATACTTTTCCATTTCTTAACTTTGAAACATTAACTCCACCAACATATACTTCTCCTCTTGATGGTTTTTCTTGTCTATATAAAAGTTTAATGAGTGTACTTTTACCACTTCCTGATGCCCCTATTACAAATACAAATTCACCTTTTGATATTTCTAAGTTAACATCACATAAAGCTGTTACACCATTAGGATATCTTTTATATATATTTTTAAGTTCTATTAATTGCATATATCCTCCATTAACAATATATTATAAATATTATGAAGCTAATTGTCAAAAGACAATTTTTTCCTTTTAGTCCCGCCAAGAACTTCATAACAATCACTTACAACTATAAATGCATCACTATCTATTTCATGAATAGCATTTTTTAACATTGTATATTTTTCTGTTGGTACTACACACATAAGCATCTTTTTTCTCTTATGAGTAAATGCACCCTTTGTATCAAATTCAGTAACTCCACTTTCAATAATTTTAAGTATAAAATCCTTTACTTCATCTTCCTTAGAAGTATGAATAAAGAATGTTTTAGAATCACTTATACCAATTAACATCTTATCAACAATTGAAGTAGAAATAACCATTATTATTAATGAATACATAAGAGCAGTATATCCAAAAACAGCACCACCACATAAAATAATTATTATTGAAATTGCTCTTAGTATTTTACCAAGTGGCATAGAAATATATTTTTGTAATATTCTACCAAGAATACTAGTTCCACCTGTATTAAAACCAGACTTATAGACTAAACTCTCACCAAATCCACCAGCTACACCATATCCAAGCACATATAATAATATATTATCAAATTTAAAATTTATAAGTTCTGGAATATTTTCTGTTGTGTATAAAAATATAGTAAACACAGTAGCTCCAATTATACTCATTAAAGATTCTTTAAATCCAAGAGTGAATAAACTAATTATAATAAATATTATATTACCAACTAATATAACAAAGTTAACATTTATATTTGAAAAGAAGTGATTTAGAATAACACCGACTCCCCCTAAACCTCCTGATACAAAGTTATTAGGGACACAAAACAAATTAAAAGATAAAGCAGATATTAAAGTTCCAATAACAAATAATACTGAACCCTTAAGACTCTGTTTTTGAATAACTCTATTTTTAATTTCACCACTATTTATTCTTTTAAATAACCTCATACTCTAATTCTCCAGAATAATTATATCAAATTTAATAATATATTTCTATTGCTTTATTTTCATCTTTACACTCAATAAAAAACACTTACTTTCGTAAATGTTATATTTTTAAATAAGATTCTAAAAATTCTTTTATATCTCCATCAAGTACCTTATCAACATTTGAAGTTTCATAACCACTTCTTGTATCTTTAACAAGAGTATAAGGACACATTACATAACTACGAACTGCACTTCCAAAGTTAACATCCATAACATCTCCTTTAAGAGATTTAATTTTATCATTAAATTCTTTTTGATTTAAAAGATATAATTTATTTTTTAACATATTAAGTGCTATTTCTTTATTTCTAAGTTGGCTTCTCTCTACTTGACTTGATACCACTATACCAGTTGGAATATGAGTGATTCTGACAGCTGAATCAGTTGTATTAACACCTTGTCCTCCACATCCACTTGATCTATAAACATCAATTCTTAAATCGCTATCTTTTATTTCAACATCCATATTCTTACTTATTTCAGGTGTCACAAGAACTGAAGCAAAAGAAGTATGTCTTCTACTATTACTATCAAATGGACTAATTCTAACAAGCCTATGAACACCAGTTTCACCTTTTAAATAACCAAATGCATAATAACCCTTTACAAGAATAGTACATCCTTTAATCCCAACTTCTTCACCATCTTGTTTACTTAATATTTCATATTTATAATCGTTCTTATCAAAATATCTAGTATACATCCTAAGTAACATATTAGCCCAATCATTACTTTCAGTGCCGCCAGCTCCACTATGTATTTCAACATAAGCATTATTACTATCAAATTCACCACTAAGTAATGCAAATAATTTAAGCTTAGATAATGATTCATCAATAGATGAAAGTTCATCAGTAATAAGAACCATATCAGATTCACTTATACCTAAATTAATTATTTCTTTAACATCATTTATAGATTCACTAACACTATCATATTGTTTACAAATATCCCTTAAACTTTTAAGTTCTGAAAGTACATCCTTTGCTTTATCCATATCATTCCAAAAAGAAGCATCGTTAGAAATACTTTCAAGTTCACTCACTCTTTCTTTTTTGTTAACAATATCAAGTTTATTACCTATATCATTAATAAGACTAATGAATTCATCTAATTTTTTTAATATATCTTTTTGTTCCATACAAAAATTCTATCACAAATAATAACTATTTCCAATAATTATAATGTTAATATTTGTTTACTTTCTATCTCGCCAACAATAAAATCTACTTCACTAAGAGTATAATCTTTCTTTTTAAAATCAACAATAGCTCTTGTACAATCTGTATTAAAATGAACAAAATCATTTAAATTAGCTACCTTTTCTCCTTTAAAATTAATACCACTACCATAATAAAGACTTAATAATAAACCATATGGAATATGATAATCTAAACATTCGTCATCTAATCTTCTAACATTATATACTCCATATTCTTTTTCATACTTATAA
>JABLTK010058823.1_pt1 | contig 12591 bp, 6 predicted proteins | sample 7160131 | NCBI WGS metagenome assembly JABLTK01 (sample SAMN14651221, study PRJNA627086) | human gut metagenome | isolation source: feces | host: Homo sapiens
ATAAATGGCATCAAGCACTGAGACTTTGTGAAATATTCTCTTAATGTACAAGAAACTAAAAATATCTTCATATAATATATTGAATTGATAGTAAGACTAGTATTTAGCAAGGAGTGGTTAAGGTGTTGAGAATGTTTGTTTTTGCTGCAGGTTTTATAATGATTGCTTTTGCAATAAGGTTTTTTAAAGATGAAATTATGCTGTACAAAAATGGCGTGAAAAATGAAGCAACTTTAATATTGATGAAGCCCTATAATCATGTTGATATAAATGAAGTAAGAAATAAAGTGTATTATGTTGGGATAGAACCTATTTTGGAGGTGAATAATGAAGATAAAAAGGTAATAATTGAATATGATGATTATGATGAATTTAAAGATTTGAAAGTTGGTGATAAGGTAAAAGTTATATATCCTAAAGAAAACATAAGTGAGATAAAGAGATACTCATTTTTAAAAATATTTAAAACCAGTATAGTATTATCTTTAATAGCTATTTTTATTATTTTTGTAGGAACAAGTTTATTATAAAAGTGGAACTTGTTCCACTTTTTCTTTTATGTAGATATTATTTCATTGATTTCGAGAGAAAATTTTATTATTATTAAATATGGGAGTGGCATATTTTTATGGAGAGTGAGCTTATGGAGAAAAATGAAGCAAAATTTGTTTTAAATAGATTATTAGTACAATTATATGGTGATATATTAAAAATTGAAGAAAAGTCTTTACAAGAAGGGGAATTCTCCGATTTATCAGTTACTGAAATACATATTATAGAGGCAATTGGTATTAATGGATCTAGAACTATGAGTGAAATTGCTCATGATTTAAGCATTACAGTTGGAACGCTTACTACGGCAATTAATAAGTTGATTAAGAAAGAATATGTAGAAAGAAAACGTATTGAAGAGGATAGAAGAGTAGTTCTTGTTAATCTTACAGATAGGGGAAAACTTGCTTACGATAATCATGCCAAATTGATGGTACCGGTGGCGTGGGCGATATCGTCGGCGGTGATGGAATTGACCCCGTCGGAGCCCATGACGATGACCTCATCGCCCACCTTCACATCGGGCACATTGGTCACATCGATCATGCACTGATCCATGCAGATGTTGCCGGCAATGGGGCAGACCACGCCGTTGACGATGACCTTGGCGTTGGGAGAATAGGGCCGGGGATAGCCGTCGGCATAGCCCAGGGCAATGGTGGCGATCTTGGCGGGCTTTTTGGAAATATATTTCCGGCCATAGCCCACGGAGAAGCCGGCGGGAACATCCTTCAGCCAGACGATGTTGGCCTTGACGCTCATGACGGGCTTGATGTCCAGCTCCTCCCGGCGCATCTCATCGGAGGGATAGCAGCCATAGAGAATGATGCCGGGCCGGACCGCGTCGTAATAAACATCGGGGATCTCCATGATGGAGGCGGAGTTGGCGAAGGTGCGGAAGGGCAGCTTGATGCCACGGGCAGTGACGCCCTCATAGAAGGCCTTGTAGCGGTTGGCCTGGAAGCAGGCGTAGGCCTTGTCGATGCAGTCGGCGGAGGACATGTGGGAGAACATTCCCTTGACCTTCAGGTTGGGCATCTTCTCCATGGCGGCGATCTCGCGGGCGGCCCGGTCTACATCCTCGGCCTGATAGCCGATGCGGCCCATGCCGGTGTCTACGGCGATGAGCACATGGACCTCCTTGCCCTGACGGACGGCCTCGTCGGAGAAGGCCTTGGCGTTGCTCTCGGAGCAGGTGACGGCGGTGATATCATATTTCACCACAGTGTCGGCATACAGGTCAGGCGTCAGGCCCAGGCAGATGATCTCTTCCTTGGCGCCGGCCTCCCGCAGGGTGATGGCCTCCTGCAGGGTGGCGATGGCAAAGATCTTGCAGCCGTTCTGCCGCAGGACCTCTGCGCACTGCACGGAGCCGTGGCCGTAGGCATCGGCCTTGATGACGCCGATGATCTCCCGCTGGGGGCCGACCTTCTTCATGATATTCTTGATGTTGTAGTCCAGGTTGGAAAGATTGATCTCTGCCCAGACGGGACGAATGGCTTCTTTATACATCGTAAGACATCCTTTCTGCAAGCGCAGTTTTTTAGCCGAAAACATTATACGCCAGTCCGGATGGGCTTTCAAGAGCGGAGCGCGATTTTTTTCCTTGCAAAACGCGGAATTTTGGGGTATCGTAAAAGAATCGGAAAAACGCAGAACGCAAAGCGTAAAAGCTCGGCAAAGGAGAATTGAATTATGGAGATCGGAATGTACCATTCCTACCTGGAAGTGGATTTCGGCAATATGAAGGAGCAATACCGGAAGGTGCAGGCTGCGGCGGCGCCCCGGGGCGTGATCCCGGTGATGAAGGCCAATGCCTATGGCATCGGCCTGCTGCCCATGGCGGATTTTCTGGTGAATACCATGGGGGCGGAGGTGCTGGCTGTGGCTCAGACCTGCGAGGGCGTGACCCTCCGGCAGGGCGGCTTCCGCAAGGCGGATATCATGCTGCTGGGGCCTGCGCCGGAAAACGCCGTGCCCTACGCCGTGGAAAACCGTCTGCTGCTGCCTGTGTTCAACCGGGAAAACGCCGATATGGTGGATGCAGCGGCGCGGGAGCAGGGGCTGGTAGCGCGGGTACAGCTGAAGATCAATACGGGCATGAACCGCATCGGCGTCTGCGCCGGGCCGGATCTGGACGCCCTGCTGGCCCATCTGAAGACCCTTCGGAACATTTCGGTGGCCGGCGTGTTCACCCATTTTGTCAACGCCACCTATACCGACGATCCCCAGACGCCCGTGGCCTACGAAAAGTTCTGCCGCGCCGTGGAGCAGATCCGCGCTGCAGGCTTTTCGCCCCGGTATATCCATTGCTGCAACACCGGCGCCACCTCCTGGTTCCGGGGCGACGCCATCTCCACCCATGTGCGCCCGGGCAGCCTGTATATGGGCTATGATTCCATGGACGACGGCACCAACTGGCTGCAGGTGCAGGAGGGCATCTCCTGGCGGGCCTTCGTCACCAATCTGCACACCATCCATGCGGGGGAGAGCTGCGGCTACTGCAACCATTTCGTAGCGGAAAAGGATACGCTGGTGGCCACGGTGGATATCGGCTATGCCGACGGCCTGTTCCGCCCCATGGCCCAGGGGACGGGCGTTATCCTGCTGAACGACACCCGCACCCGCTATCTGGCCACCTCCATGGATCAGACCATGATCGACGCTACCGGCATCGACTGCCGGGTGGGCGACGAGGTCACCATCTTCGGCTATTCCAAAAACGGCGCGAAGCTGCCGCTGGCCGAGCTGCAGAAGTATACCGGGCAAAATCTCTCCTATCCCCTCTGTCTGATCACTCCCCGGGTGAAGCGGATCTATCGGTATTAAGAAAACAGCGCTGCGGCTCCCGCAAAGGGCGGGGACCGTTTCTTTTGGCACTCCCGCAGGACAGCGTTCGACAGGATCCGGCAGACCTTGGCGAAAGTTCACAGTTTGTTTCAAAAAGGATTGGGAAAAATTTTAAAAAAGGGGTTGTTTTTCCCGCAAATCGTGCTATGATAAAGACAACAGATTGGCACTCAGAATGTATGAGTGCTAAAAATCCAAGAAAAAGAGGTTGTATCTTATGAAGCTGTTTCCGCTGCAGGACAGAGTAGTTGTTAAAATGGTAGAGGCGGAGGAGACCACCGCCAGCGGCATCATCCTTACCGGATCTGCCAAGGAGAAGCCTCAGGTGGCTGAGGTCGTGGCCGTCGGCCCCGGCATCAAGGACGGCGAGCATCCCGTCAAGATGGAAGTCAGCGTGGGTGATAAGGTCATCACCAGCAAATACGCCGGCACCGAGGTCAAAATGGAAGGCCAGGAATATAATATCGTCAAGCAGAGCGATATTCTGGCCATTGTGAAATAAGAAGCGGAGGAAAAGAATTATGGCAAAAGAAATTCTGTATGGTGAAGAAGCCCGTCGCGCGCTGGAGCGCGGCGTCAACCATCTGGCAAATACTGTGAAGGTCACCATGGGCCCCAAGGGCCGCAATGTGGTGCTGGACAAGAAATACGGCGCGCCGCTGATCACCAACGACGGCGTTACCATCGCCCGGGACATCGAGCTGGACGATCCCTTTGAAAACATGGGCGCGCAGCTGGTGAAGGAAGTCGCCACCAAGACCAACGACATCGCCGGCGACGGCACCACCACCGCGACCCTGCTGGCCCAGGCCTTTGTCCGTGAGGGCCTGAAGAATGTGACTGCCGGCGCCAACCCCATGGTGGTGCGCAAGGGCATCGCCAAGGCCGTGGATGCCGCCGTGGCCGAGATCAAGAAGAACAGCCAGAAGGTCAACGGCTCCGACGATATCGCCCGGGTCGCCACCATCTCCTCCGGCGACGAGTTCATCGGCAAGCTGATCGCAGAGGCCATGGAAAAGGTCACGGCCGACGGCGTCATCACCGTGGAGGAATCCAAGACCGCCGAGACCTACAGCGAGGTCGTGGAGGGCATGCAGTTTGACCGGGGCTATATCACCCCCTATATGATCACCGACACCGAGAAGATGGAGGCCGTCATCGACGACGCCTATATCCTCATCACCGATAAGAAGATCTCCAACATTCAGGAGATCCTGCCCCTGCTGGAGACCATCGTCAAGTCCGGCAAGAAGCTGGTCATCATCGCCGAGGATGTGGAGGGCGAGGCCCTGTCCACGCTGATCGTCAACAAGCTCCGCGGCACCTTTACCTGCGTGGCCGTCAAGGCCCCCGGCTTCGGCGACCGCCGCAAGGAGATGCTGAAGGATATCGCCATCCTCACCGGCGGCACCGTGATCTCCTCCGAGCTGGGCTATGAGCTGTCCGACGCGGATCTGTCCATGCTGGGCCATGCGTCTCAGGTGAAGGTCCAGAAGGAAAACACCATCATCGTGGGCGGCTCCGGCGACCAGAGCGCCATCAAGGCCCGCGTCGCGGAGATCCGCAATGAGATCGCCGTCTCCACCTCCGATTTCGATCGGGAGAAGCTGCAGGAGCGGCTGGCCAAGCTGGCCGGCGGCGTGGCGGTCATCAAGGTGGGCGCTGCCACTGAAGTGGAGATGAAGGAGAAGAAGCTCCGCATCGAAGACGCGCTCAACGCCACCCGCGCCGCTGTGGAAGAGGGCATCGTGGCCGGCGGCGGCACCGCCTATGTGAACGCCATCCCCGCCGTGGCCAAGGAGGTCTCCAAGGTGGAGGGCGACGAGAAGACCGGCGTCCGCATCGTCATGAAGGCCCTGGAGGAGCCCGTCAAGCAGATCGCCGTCAACGCCGGCATCGACGGCAGCATCGTGCTGGAGCGCATCAAAAACGCCCGCAAGGTGGGCTATGGCTTTGACGCCTATAAGGAGATCTACTGCGATATGATCAAGTCCGGTATTGTGGATCCCACCAAGGTGACCCGTACCGCCCTGCAGAACGCAGCCTCCATCGCTTCCATGGTCCTGACCACCGAATCCGTGGTGGCCGACAAGAAGGAGCCCGCTCCCGCGGCTCCCGCCGCACCCGGCATGGGCGGCGACATGGGCATGTATTGATCCCGGATCCCGGAATCTCTTCAAGGCGCGGCAGCTTGCCGCGCCTTTTTTTGTGCCGCCGGGCCGGGCGCGCTTGCTTTTTTCCGGCGATCCCTTATAATAAGAACATCACACATCCATGTACGGCAGAGAGCGGAGGTAGGCTATGAAAAAGGATCAGGCGCTGTTTTCCATCGGGGAGGTGGCCCAGGCGGTGGGCGTGACCCGGCGCATCATTCTGCATTATGAGGAGCGCGGCCTGATCCAGCCGGATGTGAAGGACGGCGCCACCGGCAACCGCTATTATACCATCGACACCTTTACCAAGATCCGCACCATCCGGAGCTTTCAGGCCATGGGCCTGTCGCTGGGCGAGATCCGGGGCTATTTTGAGGACGATTTTGACCTTTTGCCGCTGATCCGCCGGCTGGAGCAGCTGCGGGGGGAGCTGGATCTGCATATCGAAAAGCTGCGGGAGCGGGCCAACGAAGCGCCGCCGGAGGTGAGAACCCTGCGCCAGAGCGGACAGACCATTTACCGCCGGACCTATCGGGCCGGGAGCGTGGCAAAGAAGACCGCGCTGCTGCGGCAGACGGCGCTGGAAGCCATGCGCTGCTGCGGGACGGATGTCACCCAGCGGATGTATTTTACGGAATACAGCCTTGCGGCGCCGGAGGTGGTGTCGTTCTGCGTCTCTGTTTTGCCGGAGAGCAGCGGCGACTATGTGGAAAAGCTCCCGCCCACCCGGGCGCTGAGCCTTTATCACCACGGCGCCTATGAGGAGCTTCCCGCCGTGGGGCGGAAGCTGCTGGCCTGCGCAGCGGCGCGGGGCCTGACGCCCCGGGGGATGCTGCGGCATATCTATCTGGAAGGCCCGCCCCAGCATAAGGACCCGAAAAAATTCATCACGCAGGTGCTCCTGCCCGTTTGCGAGGATTGAGCAAGGGCATCCGCCGCCGGGCCATGGGAGAAAAGTGGTGAATATGCAGTAAAAACCCGCCGTTCCGCAAAAAACAAAAAACGCAAATGACGATAGACTTTTCTCCGGGCCGGCGCTATAATAAGCATAGTGGTAAAAATGTGCATTTTTTACAGCGCTTTTCTCCCAAAACGGGGGCAAAGGACGCTGCCGATGCACAGGACAGACCGCCGCGGGGCGGGTGGAACCATTCCCGCGTGACAATTTCATATCATTTATCCGCTGAAGAATTGTAATCGTGGGTTATCCCGATGGGGTAGGTCACGGTGAAAGAGCAATGAAACTACTCGCCCGGAACTGTGAGGATGAGCAAGTTTTCGAAGCGGCCGGCAGAAAAGCGTAAGACAGCGCTTTCAGCGCAGGCCGTGTGGCCGAAAGGCAGCCATTGTGGGGCGACCCATGAGAAGGTAGAAGACAGAGCGCGGACGCTGCGCGTCCATAGTCCAAGTCAGGAGAATCGCTTTTCTTCATCTGCATGGAGCTGTCTGATATTCTCTTTTGGTGCAGAGGCAGATAAATGGAAAGTAGATAGCACGATGATCCTATCGAAACTCGGAGCAGGGCGCCGATTTGCTTGTTGCAAGCAGATCGGTGTTTTTTTGTTATCCGGAGCGCCAGAATCATGTTTTCAGAGAGAAGCATGGTTTGTTTTTGCAGAAATTTCGGAAGGGTCATCTGCGAAGAAAACGCCGCGGAAGCGGAGATCCCCCGAAATGAAAGCGCAAGCCCGCTTGTCCTGCAGAGGGGCATGGCGGAAGCTGCAGCTGGCGCTTTGATAATAACTGCCAAAGGAGAAATGTATGAAAAGAAGAGTAACAAGTTTGCTGCTGGTTCTTGCCATGCTGCTGAGTATGCTGCCGGCAATGGCCTTTGCGGCGGACGAAACGACAACCGGGCATGCGATCACTGTGTCGGAAAACACCTCGTTTACCACGAAACAGGGCGCAGAGCTCGTAATCAAAATGTCAGACCTGTTTACGGACGGCGGGGGCCACAGCATGACCTATGCCTTGTCCGGCGACAACCTCGGCGATCACACCAAGCTTGCCGATGGCAGTCTGCATTTCACCCACCCCAGCACGGGCACTTACACGCCCACGATTACGGCGACCTGCGCCAGCGATGCGACTGTCACCGCTGAGGCAACGCTGAAGATCACCGTTGAAGCGGGCGAGAAGGGCGATGAGAGCCAGTACGGCTACGACGAGACGCCGCAGGACAGCGTGAGAGTCTGGGTCACCATCTCCAGCGACGGCGTCCCCATCATCGGGCACGACGGCACGGTCCTGTCTCATCTGGAAGTGAATGTGCCCTATTTTGATTTGGAGAATCAGGGCCTTGAAGAATTCTATCGCTACGGCACCGAAAACGGCTCCGGCAGCTATGTAAACAACACGATCATTAAGCGTCCCACGGCGCTGCACCTGTACCTGTATATGATCGGCGTTTACTATCTGGGACTTGAACCGGAGCAGGTGACCACCGGCGAAGTGAAGATCTTTGGTCATGACGGCGTGGGCGACGGCGTCTGGAATATGCTCGGCGAAACCGCCTATGAGGATACGAGCCTGGCTCTGAACCTCACCGGCAGCGCCACCAGCATGTACATGCAGCAGTTCTGGGGCCACGATGAGAACCTCATGTACTACCGCAACCATGTCTATCCGCTCATGGGACCCGGCTGGGGCTCCACCGCAGACTACATCCTGCTGTCGGACGACGACACGATCGATCTTGCCATGTTCAGCAACTGGAACTTCTGGACCATAGGCGCGTTTGCCTGCTTTGATCAGGATGCTTATTCCGTGCAGCCCGGCAAGAGCATTCGCTTCTCCACGATGAAGTATGACACCAAGAGCGTGGCGGACGGCGGCACCGAGCAGACCGATCCGATCACCGGCCTGACCGTTGCGGTCTACGACAAAGATTGGACTTTGGTTGATACAGTTGAGCCGACCATGGCCGATGGCAGCGATTATACCTATACCTTCGCCACCAAGGGCACCTATTACCTGCTGGCCATGGATCCCAGCGCGGGCACCAGTGATTCCTGCTACGCTCCCGCCACCGCAAAGGTCACCGTGGGCGGCGGCGAGAAGCCCTTTGACCCGGCGGAGTATTATAAGGATTTTGACTTTGCCAGCATCACCCTCGATCCCGCGGGAACCGAGTATGTTTACAACATCGCCGCGAGCGTGGTCAATGTTAACGGCGGGATGAGTCAGAACCAGGGCGAGAAGAAGGTCTACACCGTCACCATCCCGGCAGACACGGAGTTCGTCTATGTCACCTATCCGGCGGATTTTGAAGAGACGATCGTCAGCTACTGCGCGTTCTTCAACATGGAGGGCGAGGAGAACTGGAGCATTTCCAGCTCCGATTTTGCCGTGACGGAAAATGAAGACGGAACGCACACGATTACGCTCCCGGCGGCGTTCTGCATGGAAAATGATACCTGCATTGCGCTGGAAAATTCCGCTTACAACTACTTTAATTCCTTCTACTTCGTCACGGGCGACAACACCAAGCCCGGCGGAGACACCAAGATTGCCGTCACCGGTGTGAAGCTGGATCAGGACGCACTGACCGTCAACCGCGGCGAAACGGCGGCGCTTACCGCCACCGTCCTCCCCGTGAACGCAACGAACCAGAAGCTCACCTGGCAGACCGGCGACAGAACTATCGCGACTGTCAATAAGGGCACTGTGACCGGCATCGGTGAGGGCGAGACCACCGTTACCGTCACCACTCAGGACGGCGGCTACACTGCACAGTGCACCGTCACCGTGACGGATGTGAACAAGCCTGCCGTGGCGGAGGACGGTTATTATGAGATCGCCACCGCCGCCCAGCTCAAGTGGTTTGCGGACGAGGTCAACGGCGGCAAGCCTGAGTTGAACGCCCGCCTGACGGACGATATCGACCTCAGCCGCGTCTGCAGCACGAGCAGCCCCTGGACGCCCATCGGCGACCATGCCAGCAACAAGGATTACCGCGGCACCTTTGACGGCGGGAATCACAAGATCACCGGCCTGTATCTGGAGAACAAGGGCACCTTTAACAACGGCAGCTCCTACTACACGGGCCTGTTCGGTCTGTGCGACGGCGCTACTGTCAAAAACCTCAGCGTCTACGGCGAGGCTAAGGCCATCACCCGCTATGTGGCCGGCATCGTGGGCCGCGCCTGCGGCGTTTCCACCCACCGCACCGCCACCATCGAGAATTGCCACAACTTCGTGACGCTCACCGGCGAGCCCACGAATGATCAGATCTACGGTCACGCCGGCGTGGTGGCTACGGCGCAGGATGCCGTGATCCGCGGCTGCTCCAACCAAGCCGAGATCACCGGCTATGAGGGCTATACCGGCGGCATCGTGGCCGTTGCTTCCCACGGCGAGACCACCATCGAAAACTGCTGGAACACCGGCAATATCCATCTGCGCGGCTGGCAGTCCCGATTCCGGGGCGTGGGCGGCATTGCGGGATGCCTTGAGAATACCGCCACCGTCACCAACTGCTACAATACCGGCAACATCAGCTTCTTTTATAAGACGCAGAGGATCGCCCAGGCGGCCGGCGGCATCGTGGGCCTTGCGGGCAGCACCAGCACCAGTTCCAGCACCAATGTTACGCTGACCGGCTGCTACTCCATGGGCGAGATCAGCGGCGAATATGACGACAACGCCAGCATGGGTGCGCTGGTTGGCGGAAGCATCGGCGACAAAACCACCCTGACCGCCGAAAAGTGCTTCTATCTGGACGGCGCAGTCAAGACCTCCGGCAAGGAAACCACCACCGTCACCGTTCAGGGCACTGCCTTTACGGCGGAAAACGGCTTGCTTGCCGAAGCGCTGGGCGATGGTTATATCGACAGCTGCCCGGCTCCCGTTTTGAAGGGACAGAACGCCGTTGCGCACAGCGACAGCAATTCCGACGGCAAGTGCGATACCTGCGGGAAGACCATGCAGCTGCAGGGTGAGGAGATGACGCTCTATGGCCGCATCTACGGCAATTCCGTCAACAGCGAATTCACCGATCTGGTCGGCGAGGGCAACGGTGTGGAGTATACCTGCCGTGATGTCGAGAAGAAGAACGGCCTGGATGTGCTGAAAGGCGTTCTGGATGCCAGCGGCTACACTTATATCGCCACGGCCACGGAGATCACGAGCATCACCGATGCTGCTGGCGTGACGCTTGCAAACGGCGACGAGAGCTATGGCCCGCAGTCGGCCTGGGTCGCCACCGTCAACGGTGTCAGCCTGTCCGAAATGAGCATCACCTCGCTCAGCAAGTATGTTCTGGACAACATAAACGGCTTCGACGGCGATGAGTTTGTCCTCACCTTCACCGAGTGCCCCAAGGGCACGGACGGCAAGCACGCCGACGGCGATAACGACGGCAAGTGCGACACCTGCGGGAAGGTCCTCGTTGAAATCAAGGTTCCGCGCCTGATCGAGGGCGTTTCTCCCACGAAGGAGGATACGGTGCAGGTGGGCAAGGCATATCTCCTCTCCGAGCTGCAGACCGGCAAGGTCTTTGAAGGGCCGGAGGGCGAGAGGATCCCCTACACCCAGCTCTACTACCAGCGCTCCACTGATGGCGGCGAGACCTGGGGCGAGCGGATGACCTTCTCCGAATCCCTGTTCGGCGGCACGACCATTCAGATCACGGAGCTGGAAGCGGGCACCTACAGTTACCGCTTCACCGCCTCCACGGACGGCGTGCACTTCTCCACCGACACCTGGACGCTGACGCTGAAGGTGGAGAAGAATCCCATGATGAACTTCTCCTTCTATGTTGGTAAGGACTATACCGGCGGCTATCCCATCATCAAGCTTTATTCTGTAGCGACCGATGCGGCAGGCAATGAGACTCTCGGCGAGGAGATCACCGGCTGCTTCCGCTACAGCGACTTCACCGCCACGCTGCCTGAGGGCACGGAGGAATATGACCCCGCGCAGGGCACGCTGGTGGAAAACTACCAGATGTTCTATGCACCTCTGCGGGCTGGGCGCTATGCCTATCGGGCCTTTGCCAAGAACGCCGATACCGGCGAATATGATGTGGCGCTGGGCGGCATGATATTGGATCTGCCCACCGACGGGAATGTGGACGGGAATGCCGGCGGCGGCACGAGCATTTACCTCCAGTGCAATTCCTTCTATGTAAGCAGTAAAAAGGCGGATAACAAAAGCTATTTCACGGCGAAGGACTACCATGTGCGAGTGGATTGCCCCATCATGAAGACCTCCTGCGTCATGGGCGATCCGTATGTCAAGGGGAACTATACCTATTATCCCACGATGCTTTACGCAGGGGGCAACGCCTGCCTGTATAACAGCTACGCTTATCCGGACATTGACGGCTATATCTTCACCCAGGCGATCAATCAGACCTTCCAGGCCAGCTATTTCGCCGGAACGAAGAACCTGACCATCAATACGGCTGTCGAGCTTACCGTCACCGTGCCGGAGGAGGCCGATTTCGGCCTGTACTTCCAGTGGAACAATTTCAACACCACGGAAGTGGAGCCGATGGACAAGACAGAAGACTATGACGGCTGGTTCCACAGCGATGGCACTAAAAAGGCCACCTATCAGATCTCCAAGGGCAACAGCAACTACACCTGGCGGCTCAGCGACGATACGCATGTCACGGAGGCCGGCTGGCTTGCCAGCCAGAGCAAAGACGCGGAAATGAGCTTCTCCTTCGCCGAGAATGCGCCCACGGATCGCCTTTCCCACGATTTCACTAAGCTGGGAACGCAGACCATGCTTCGTGACGAGGCGGATCTGCAGATCAACCTGGATCCCACCGGCTATGCCGCCTTTGACGGCACGAAGCGCGTGCGCGCCTACCGGCATTGGCAGCTGATCAACAACGACGCGGGCAACATCATGGTGGAGCCGGACTTCCATTGGAATGTTTTGGCGGACGGCGACGCCACGGTCAAGACCGTCAACGGCGGCAATACCACCGCCAACTGGGCGGATGTCACGGCGGGCGCTAAGGATTCCATCATCACCGTCTATTACGACAGCATTGATGTGAACCCCGGAAGGCGAAGACGGAATA
>JABLTK010027065.1_pt1 | contig 12587 bp, 26 predicted proteins | sample 7160131 | NCBI WGS metagenome assembly JABLTK01 (sample SAMN14651221, study PRJNA627086) | human gut metagenome | isolation source: feces | host: Homo sapiens
CAGGAGCTTCGTATTTGTGGAGAGTATGGTCTCCGCTGCAAGCGTGAGATTTGGCGTGTACAGCTTGTTCTTGCTAAGATTCGTAAGGTATGGAATTGTGTGTTGGGAGTGAGATTTGTGTAGGCTGCTCGTGAACTGCTGACTTTGAATGAGAAGGATCCTCGTCGTATTTTCCAGGGTGCTGCTATCATTCGTCGTATGGCTCGTTTGGGTCTGGTGTCTGAGCAGGAGCAGAAGTTGGATTACATTCTGGAGTTGAGCACTGCGAAGCTGATGGATCGCAGATTGCAGACGAAGGTATTCAAGTTTGGTCTTGCCAAGTCTGTTCATCATGCTCGTGTGTTGATTCGTCAGAGACACATCCGTGTTGGCAGTCAGGTGGTGAACTCTCCTTCCTTCATGGTCCATGTGGACTCAGAGAAGCACATTCAGTTCGCTGAGAACTCTCCCTATGGAGGTGGTCGTCCTGGACGTGTGGCTAGAAGAAATGGAAAGAACACCACTGAAGAATAAAGGTTGAAGGATGGGCTCATTTAGGTTGTTTGTATGTGACACTTTTTGGATATATTACCGTGTTTTGATTTTTTTCCCAATTTTTTGAGATTGTGTTTCATTTCACTTTACTCTTATCAGAAACGTATGAGACTTCTTTTTGTATTTGCTGTGGTTGTCGCAGTCTCTGTGGCATCACGAAGTAGTTATCTCGCATTTCTTTTGACATGTAGCTACGGTAGCTTCGATTGTGAAGAACGGGGATAAGTTCCAAATGGTCGATGGTAGAAAAGCTGATGCAGTAGCTTTTGCTAAGTTTGATGAAGCCATTCACGAAACAGGTATGTTTGTAGATTGGACTTGAATCTAAGGTTGGAACTATTTTTCTGTCCATTCGAATGACAAGTACAGCAACTACGACCAGTCGTATGCTGCTGGTTTCCTGGAAGGAGCCATGACAGCCAAACAGATGTACATTCAAATTAAGATCCATTATCCGGATCGTGCTCCCCCAAGAAAGGTTCAAGATTTCTTCGATGCTAATGCCAAATGGGAGGAAGAAGAAAAGAAGAGTGGTCGTAACCCAATGTATTGGGAGCATCGTTCTCTTCTGGATGTTCAAGTGAATGGCATCTATGATGGTTATATGTCAGTAGCCACTGGACGCATGGTAATCTCGATCCGATTTTTTCATTTTTGTAGTTAAATGTAACTCGATATCAAGTTTTGGTAGCAAATTATGAATATGATGTCTGGGATTTGTCGATTGTTCTCCCAGAAGAAGGAGCGAAGTGTTATTATTATGATGATCCCAGTCGTCCTTTTAAGAACCGCTGCCATGGTACAGAACGAGTAGATCACTGTTCAGCTCTGATAAAGATTCTTCCTAACTATGAGGACGTTCTGTTCTCTCATGTTACATGGAACAATGCTCAATCTATGTATCGTATGTATAAGGCTTATGATCTCCGTCTTCATCGTACTGATTCTGACTCAGCTCTGATCCCTGGATACAAGACTGCTATGGCCTCGTATCCAGGTCGCTTCACCTCTGGTGATGATTTCTACATTACCTCAGCACGTCTTGCAATTCAGGAGACAACAATTGCAATCTGGGATGAGTCACTGAATAAGAACATAAAACCCCAGTCAGTATTACAATGGGCTCGTAGTGCTCTTGCTACACGTTTGGCTTCAACAGCTGAGGAATGGGTATATTACTACAGTCTCTATAATAGTGGACTTTATAACAATCAATGGATGGTGTTTGATTACAATCGATTCCATCCTGGTAAGGGCTTAGATGATGGTGCCTTTTGGATATATGAACAGATTCCTGGTGGTGGTCATAGTGGTGATCTTACTAATTATCTACGCAATACGACATACTGGGGATCCTATAACATTCCATATTTCAAGGATATTTATAATGCTTGTGGTTATCCTGCAAAGGTGGAGGAATGGGAGCCAAAAGCAATGTCATGGGAGGATGGAGCTCGTGCTCAGATATTCCGACGTGATCATTGGAAGGTACATGATCTTGCAAGTATGGCGCGTATGATGAGATACAATGATTATCAACATGATCCTATCTCCTCTTGCAATTGTACTCCTCCTTTCACTTCTCAATATTCTATCTCATCGCGTTCTGATTTACATGATAAGAATGGCCAGTATCCGTTCGCTTCACTCGGCTTCCGTGACCATATGGGTACCGATGTTAAGATCACTGGACAGGCTCTACTGGATGATCATCTTGGGGCTGCTATTATTTGTGGTCCTACATATGACCAGCAACCAGTATTTGACTGGAAGACGACACAGTTGGGACCTTTGGATCACGAAGATCTTCCCGAGCGCTACGATTTCCCGTTCTATATTGCTCGAATGGATATTGATGGAGAGATGGATTTTGATTACACACCATTCAAGCATCTTTAGTTCTTGTTTGTTGTTATACGATCCGAAAGGACGAATTCCTTCAATGAATAGGGAGACTGATGAAACCGGCGAAATGGAGTCTGAATATCTTCTCACAATAGGTTTACAATGAGTCCTGTGTGACAAGTTATTGAATTGTTATGTGTAGACAGCCAACGGAGAAACCCAAAATAGAGAAAGAGAGGTGGAAGAGTTGAAGTTGATGCTACGAACCATGGACTACCCGAAGAAGTAAAGAATTGGAGGTGAGTAAAATAGTAGAACCTGGGTGTTAGCGGACTTTGACATTGGCAAGAAGATGGGAAAAGGTCGTTTTGGTATGCATAGGAAGTTGTCGTTATGTGTAGGTCGCGTCTACCTTGCGAGAGAACATAGATCCAAATATATTGTAGCCATCAAGGTGATTCAAAAGAACGAGCTCGTGAAGTGCGGAATTGAAAAGCAGATACGGAGCGAAATTGAAATTCAGACACATTTGAAGTCTCTGTGTTGGGTTGTGTTAAGAGTAGACATAAGAATGTATTACGTATGTACGGTTACTTCTGGGACGAGAAAAGAGTCTATTTGATTCTTGAATATGCTCCAAAAGGCGAGATCTATGCGGAACTTCTCCATCGTAAACGTTTCAGCGAACGACGTACGGCAGCCTATATTCTGCGCATTGCGGACGCGCTGGACTATTGTCACAAAATGCATGTCATTCATCGAGATATCAAGCCTGAAAACATCCTTCTTGGTTACGATGTGACTTTTAGCATTCTTATTCATTCCTAGGGAGAGCCTAAGTTGAGTGATTTCGGTTGGTCAGCCCATGCACCAAGTGGCCGTCGCAAAACCATGTGTGGCACACTGGACTATCTCCCTCCAGAGATGATCGATCGTCGGGAGTACACACCGATGGTGGACAATTGGTGCTTAGGAGTACTAACGTACGAGTTCCTAGTGGGTCACCCTCCATTTGAGTCAAAGAATAAGGACTTGACGTATGAGCGTATTCGTGGGCTGGATATTCGTTTCCCATCACATGTGAGTGAAGGAGCTCAAGACTTTATCCGCAAGCTTCTAGTCCTGGATCCAACAAAGCGAATGTCTTTTGCAGAAGTGAAGAACCATCCGTGGATCAAGAAATACGAATTTTACTCCTTAACTCAATCCATGTGATTTGTTTGTTGGGATCCCACAATTTAACTTTAGGCCATAGGAAATCATATCACTTTTGAAATGGACAAGGTTCCTGTGGATACAACCGAGCTGGTTGACTATAATGAAGAGGAAGATGCCCAATTGGCTGTAGCTCCTATTCAAGAGACAGAAGATGCAGCAACAAAGTAGTGGATTTCTTGTGGCCCGTTTACCTATTAGGGGACATTATGTGGGAGTAGGAGCTTCTGGATTCCAATCCTTCTTCTTGAAGGATGAGTTAATGAAGTCAATTTCTGAATGTGGTTTTGAGCATCCCTCGGAAGGTAGATTTGTTGGATAAGAGGATTCTCACTCTTAGTACAAAGTCAGTGTATTCCAAAGGCACTTATGAAAGGTGATATTCTTTGTCAAGCTAGATCTGGTATGGGAAAGACATGTGTCTTTGTCATTTCCATTCTCCAGAACATTGAGCATTCGGACCATGTAATTTGAATGATTTTTGGAGAAAGTAACATATAGATCAGCTGTGTTGTCATTTGCCACACTCGAGAGATGGCTGTCCAAGTGACAAAGGAGTTTCATCGTCTTGGCAAGTTCCTTCCAAATATAGTTGTGAAGACTGTATTTGGTGGTCTTTCGGTAGCGAAGAATATAGAGGCATTGAAGGGCGGTTGTGACATTCTGGTGGGTACACCGGGACGTATCGCAGATTTATTGCATCGAAAAGTTATTGATGTGAGCAAACTTCGCTATTTCATTGTTGATGAATGTGATCTTCAAATCAACACTCTGAGTAGGTGATGGGGTTAATGTCAAGCATAGATTCACGTCGCGACATCCAGGAAGTGTTTAAGAACACGCCGTTTGATAAGCAGGTGATGATGTTTACGGCCACTCTCCCTGCAGAAGTGAAGACAGTGTGCTTGAAGTTCATGAAATCTGTACTTATAGAGGAGAGATGTGAACTCTAGCCATTGTGTGTCGAAGTGGATGATAAGAAACTGACTCTCCATGGACTACGACAGTTTGTGATGAAAGTGTCTGAAAATACCAAGAATCGATACTTGACAGAAATCATGGATAATTCGGAATTCAATCAACTTGTCATATATACTTCAAGCAATGTACGTGCAAAGGCTCTACAGAAGCTAATGAATTCTTGGTGTTTCCCATGTTTAGCGATTACTAGCAACATGCCGACAGAGGAACGAATGCGCCATTTCATCGCATTTAAGGAGCGAAAGACACCGATTCTAATTACGACGGATCTCTTTGGGCGTGGTGTAGATGTGGAGAAGGTGAACATGGTGATCAACTACGATTTCCCTGCTACCAGCGATGCATATCTACATCGGGTTGGGAGAGCGGGACGATTTGGAACCAGTGGAATCACAGTATCCTTTGTGGCCAGTCCTGAAGATGAAAAGGTGTTGGGAGACGTGGAGAGTCGGTTTGAGACGAAGATGCATTCTCTACAGGAACCGATTACTAAAGAATCTTGGGATGTTAAGTATTGTGTTTGTTGATTTAGGAGTTGATATAGGTGATTGTTGAGTGGAAAAACAGAAAACAGCATTTCAGTTTACACAATGAATCTTTGGACTATCTTTGGAATTATTCTTCTATTGTTCCAACTATCCGAGTGTTCTACAGGGTTGAAACCTTCTTCGAGAACAAAAGTACCAAGTAGAGGTGGATTCAATTTCTGATTCATAGTTTGTGGAACATATACGATTCCGTGCAACAGTTTAGGTTGATAAGAGAGAGTTGAATCATGATATAGGAGTGTTGACGAAGTATATTTTCCATGGCGACTCAAATCGTATGTTCTCCCAATTAGAAGTGATTACAACGAATTTCACAGACATGGAGTGTCAGAATCTACGAATGGTGATTCGACGTGTGTATAAAATCGAAAAGTATGATTCCAGTATGTACAAGTCTTCGTATGCATTGAAAGCTCGAATGGCTGTAGAGTCGTTGTTTCTTTCGTTTAACGAGTCTATAGTGGCAGATCATGTTCAATGTACAAATGGGTTTTCGCACATGAAAGAGTTTGAGATCAAGTAGGACATGTGATCGTGTTCAACTATAGAGATAATTTCTGTACAGACAAAGATTCGAAATTTGATTATAATGCATTGATAAAGGAGATTGGTACCGGTCAAGAGTGGAATCTGTATTTCGATCTTAGTGGGGTTCTCTTTGTGAATTCTGGTTCTACGGTGATACGGAGTGCATCTGATGGGTGTCGGAGCTTTTGGGAACGGTATCATGGTAGAATTGAACTCCTTCTGCTACTTCTGTTTTTGTGTGTGATTACTGTCCGATACATGCTCAATAGAAAGCAGAGGAGATTTATGCCTCTCTCTACAGATGATGGTTCTCATTCTTCTGTCACTCTTTCAGGAGATAGTTATGTCTTCTCATTGAATCCTCAGGGTTCTATTGCTAATAGTCTTTAGTTATATGATTATTCTATCTGATTGTTTGTATTCAGTATTATTACAAACACTTCATAAATCCAACAAAACAGGCTGCGAATTTACTCGAGACATGGCCTTGAACTGATCCTCACTACAGACCTCAATCGAACTCTCATATCCATTGATCACCTTGACCCAATCCTTATCTTCGCTGAACTGAAGAACACACACAACTCGTTTGTCATCACATACCATTCGCCATAACGAGAAGACAACCTCTGGGAAGTCTGTGCTGACTCGTTTCAAGATAAGTGAGATCAAAGGTAAGTTCTCAAAATACGTATCCTCCTTAGACCGACTGTAACTCACACACACACGACAAACATTAGTCGAACTCTCCATGACCTTCTGCGACCTCTCTGCAAATGCAATCATCTCCTTCAGTTTCTTGCTATAAAGCTCACTTGTGCCTCTCACTCCTACTGATCGATATTACCAATAGTCTTATAACTCATATCTGGCTCAGTCCATTGTTCACTCACGGTCACATCAGCAAAGCGACGGAACGAATTGTCCAACAGAGCAATACATGTACACAATGACTTTACATCCTTCACAGCACCTGTATTCATGAAGGTAATGGCTACCAATCATTCTACAATCATAGTCTCACTGATCTTTCCAATGTTGGTATTCTCTTCGAAATCTGAATTATTCTCCAGAGTAAACAGAACAGTTGGATAATGTTTGACGATTGTATACAAAGAAGGAAGTGAATTGGAGATCTGTTTTCTTTCTACTCTTCAGGGCTACCGATATTGATTACCAAGTGTGTTATCCAATAATTGCCAGGTAACTGTGACTTGTATTGAGTTTTTGTTGAAACTGTCCAACATCTTAAATAACACATCGGTTTTAGCTGCTTTCAATTGAAGCTTTGCTGCTTCGGCTAATAACCGCGACTCCAGAGAGTTACGATCGTATTCATTCATATCTTGCCAACCATCGAAATACACTTTCAGGTTATCCGAAAACTTCTTCAGACCTTCATAATCTATATTTTATTACAGATAAACACATTTACTCTGGTTAGGAGTGTTGTAGTAGTTCTGATCCCAATTGTCCAGAAGTCGCAGATTCAGTTGTGTCAAACCATCTCCATTTTGAACTAAATGACTATTTGAATCCCTAAACCTACTTCCAGGAACTTCCAAACTGGGTAACTGCCACAGCGACTGCGGATCCTGCCAATTACCACTCATTCCCTCCCAACGGACTGGACTGACAGAAACAGGAGCGTCAACTGCATAGGCTCGATTCCCATAAGTTGGATCCTCCACAGATTGGATTGAAGAAATTTCCTGGATTGGCAGCTTGATTGGAGCATTTTCTTGATCAAAATGTGTTTCGGCATTGGCAGCTTGCTTCATTTTGTTTTGACGTACTTTATAGACTTTGCAATGGACATGAGGAGGTGGTTTTTGACAGTTGCAGACACAACAGCATATCCCTGTGCATCGAGGACACTTGAAATAGGGATCATTAGCCGTTGCAATAATATGAAACTTCCTTGACAACTGCTGTAGACAGAAAATACGATTACAAAGACAACATTTCACTCGACCCAATCGCTGACCACATTGGACCTTCCCACAGAGATGACATGTCTGTGAACTTTCTTTTGCTTCATCCTTGTCATAATTCATTGTAATTCAAAAGAGGGACAAAGGAACAATAAGCAGACACGAAAAGATGGCAATAACCTGATCACGGTTTAGGACTGCTTTTGACAGTATTCACCAAAGCAGCAACAAGATATTAGAAAACGTAGAAACAAAAGGGGAAGTTCGTGAAGAATATGCGATTATTAAGGGAGTAACTAATCACTGAACAGTTCTACCAACAAACACGTTAAACCCAAACAATTATAACACACTTTGTAAAAAAAGAGATTCTCGACCTGAACTCTGTTCGTTTAAGGGAACCACTTGCTGGAACTTCTCAAAATCGATCAACGCACCTCCATTGCCATCGTCCTGGACACAAGGTGAGAATGCAAAATTTGCGATAATATCATCTGCAGCATAGCTGAACCGCGCCTGTAGTTTGTTACTTGTCACAGATTCAGTTCCTTCTACCAATACTACAATCTCCAAATCATTGCGGCGAATATGGTCTAGAATCATCTGAGCTGTCACAATACGTTCCTCGTTGGCGGCCAATTCATCCGACCCCACGAGGCGATCAATACTATCTTCAGTATCCTCTTCAGGTCGTGAGGACGGTGTGGCAAGAGAAGCAGGAGTAGGCGCGACACGGTCTATGGAGACGCGAGAAGGGAGTCTACGAATCATGTGATCCTCTCATGTTTACGCCGATTGGCTTACGAACCCATCTGAAGGACGAGACTCGACATCACTACGCATTCGCTACAGATGAGGCAACAGGAGAGAGAGGACTCGTAGGATGGAGGACTGGGTGAAGCAGCGGCTGAAGCGAGTGGAACGATAGGATATAGAACGTGTTAACTCTGCAGGCGGATAGAGGGGAGAAGAGGCATCAATAGGATGACACTATAGTGAAAGGAAAAGTACAGACTCACAATTACAGCCGGTAACATGAGGATTAAATGACATCCAGGAATATCTGAAGGATGCTTGGCATAAGAACAGACTTCATTACCTACAGTCAATTGCATTCGCGACATCTGATACGGTACGCCACTGGTGCTACTAATAGTCTTTTGCACACAGTAACAGGAAACATGACTTTCCAATAATTGTTGTCGGCGTAATTCGCAAACTTGGAAAACGAGACACCACTGGCCATTTACTTTGCGAACTACTGCCTTATCTGTGAAAATCAGAGAACGTGACCGAGTCTAGAGAGGAATCAGACATTCTTGGTCCTACAATCGCTCGACTCAATCGGGTGTAAATTAGACCAATACAGAACGAATTCATGAGAATTGCCTGCATCATCTCGCAATACAGAAGGAAAAAAGCAATTGTATGATCTCCAAAGTTGATGTCCGTCACGGAATAGCCCACCGTGGTAATGGTTTCGAGTGAAATGATCATAGCAGCGACATAGGTTGTAATGTCAACGAAACCATAATCTCGGAATAAATAAAATAACGTAGCCCAGAAAAATACAGAGACCAAATACTATCCATGAACTCGTCCAGTTACAACTTACAAACAAAAGGATAAAAAGAATCACTTTACTGGTGGACTGGGATGAAATAGTGTGAAACCAATCCTCTAAATAGATGTAGGAGCTGTTTTCTCCGACTCGTATGATGTTGAATCGACCTACAATTTCAGCCAATCTACTATCGTCTAACCCGTTGATCTACCAATTTTAACATCACGATCAATGAATCGGAATGTCTTTGCTGGAGCCTCTTCGACTCTTCCAGGTACCTCTTCTTTTTCATTATTAGTAACCTCTGTCATGAATAGAGTCTTGAACGATCTTCCTGACACTTTCTATGATTCTATCACTCATTGGATGAACGAAGGTTTGAACGAGTTGTGAACAAACATACAATCCTTTGGAATAGCCCATTTCATACTCCAATTTTTCCTTTCCAGAGACAGCTGGCTCTGTCTGACTGTACTGAAGCACTTTTGACACATATTCACTCTCATCGTTAATCTCGTCATCACTCATATCAATCGATTCTTTCCCTTGTTTACTACCTTTCCACGTCTTCGGTATGTCATATGGTGTAACTTTTAGTTCCGATGACTTTTCCTCCAACACTGGTTGTTCCACAGTCACCTTATCTTCTCCTGTTTTCTTCTCAAACAGATCCAGTGATTGAGTGAGTTCCCTCGCCATTTCATCTTCTAGATATCAGGTCCTATTGACGTACTTACCATCAGCAACATCACTAAAGAAATCAGCCAGACTTTCTGTCAATTTCTTAGCGTCGATCTGGATTCCTTCCTTTCCTACTTGCATCACATCGGTTGGTGAGACCTCCTATATCTCATTTCACACTTCTGTTTCCACATCACAATCACTTCCACTTTCAAGTTCTTTCCAATTCGAATACCGATTAAAAGGAATCGTGGGAATCGTACGGTAATCTTTGCTGGGACCCTCACGTGAATTGATGATCAAGTGTGGATTATTGGTCTTATCATGAATATAAAAACTGTGCTGCGTATCAAATTCTCGTGATTTCTCATGAGGTTCTTTGTTCTCCCTTCGTTCTTTTTGCTTTCTCGCAATGAATTCTTCATAGGATGCTTTCTACAATCATATCTCATACATAAAAGTACATTCAAATAATCCTGAACACTATTCCTTCCGATCTCCATTGACTGTGCAGTTGACTACATATCATGTCACAGACGCAATTCAACTCGGATCATATTCTGAAGAAATGTCAGTTTCATACGATAGAAAGGTTGGATCAGGACCACATAAAACTCCTTCAAACCAAACTTCTGATAGAGGCTGCATTCCACAAACCAGGAATCGAAGCCTCGATTCATACTTTCGATCAAGTCAAGACAATGTTCTTTCAATGTTGCAAATGGAAGGATCCAATGATCTTTCTCGTCTGCATGGTTCAATGCTACAACAACAGAAGTATTATATGGCAGATATTGGAGTTGGGTTCGGAGATCATCGAAAAGACTATCCTACTGTGATTACACTTGTTTAATATACTACATATCGAGGATCTGCAACAAATACAAAACAATTGCAGGAATCCATAGTTTTTTTAACGACATTCGCACCAACTACTGAATCTATACTAAATATACAAAAGAAAAGAATACTATTCGATGAATCCAACAAAACATCGAAGTTGGCATCTGTAATCGTAATCTACAGGTAGAAGTGAAACAAAGAAATACTTTTGCACATTCTTTCGATATTGGATTCTCCCAGAAGATATCCGTGGAAAAGAGAGAGTCATTTCTTGACTTGACGACAGCATCTCTGGATTTCTGAAAAGACTTGAATAGAGTTGACTTTCCAGCTTTTGGCATCCCTCCAATTACTAAATTCACTAAAACTCAGGATAACAGATCTCATTCGTACTGTGGTATATTCCGCAAACTTTTAAATCATCTGTACCACTACTACCAGATCCGTGTCCACTCGCACCGTTTCCGTAAAGACTGCTAAAATCGATGCCCATAATAAAACAAAATTGACATCATTTTTAATCCTATTCACATTTCATAAACAAACATATTATGAAGGAAATACAGGCCAAAACAAATCCGTCTTATTGTAACCAGCAAAAGTAGACCAGCGTAGGTCTGGAATAACAAATGGATTCACTGCATCTCTCAATTCACTTTCACTAAACACTGCAAACCTTCCAACTCCAGTTGTATTACACACTCCTGACCAGAACATTACCCTTGGCCTCCAAATATACTCCCGGTTCTGGCCATTGATTACATCACATTGAGATGGATCTCCATGAATAAAGCGAACAGGCCCTGTAACAACGAGGGAACTACGATAACACCTAGAGGGACCTGAGAACATTCCTTTCTCCGAAATGCCATGTGTAGCATACATCCAGTTGAAACTCAGCCATTTGAACTTGACATTGTGTCTAGGAATATAGTTATTCCACGCATCCAGCATTCCTGCTTGATCCTCACCATAGTTGATGCTTCGTAACCACTTGTAGATGGATAACCACAATAGATGACTTTCATTCGAATCTCGGAACAGAGCACCTGCTCCCATCGGATACAATCGATTCTCTCGATTACCATAAGAAACATCCACATCTGAGGCATCGAATAGATCAAACAACTCCTTTACAGCCAACTGATCACAAGGCCAGACATGTGTGTCCAATACGAAGTTAAGTCGGAAGGGAGGATAAGCATTATACAACATGCGAGTAAACCATTGAGATCCAGGATATACATCGGCTTCGTCTATTTGATAAATAACGTCTACTGTCTGCTTGAGTGCATCACTGACTGCGCAGTTTGTTACTAGTGCTATGTTAGCCTAGAAATGAAAAGAAGAATTGAATTCAACCATAGAATCCAATTTTTTAATGAACTGTGCGTTTCTAAGTGTCTCGTTTAGATAGCGAGGCGTATTGAAGCAACCATTATAAGAATATACATAAAACACAATACCTCGATCCATTACTGGAGGAATCCGTTGAGGAAACGAAGAAAGTCTTCGTGGTGGAATCACGATGCTACGATTGAGACACAGTGAGAAATATGAACGGATCCTTCTTTGGAGATTGTGTTGGTTGCTTCTCCAGTGATTTGGGGACTGGTTTTGTCGAAGACACTGTTGACTGTCTTGAAACAGATGATATTAAATTGTTTGCACCAGTAGCAATTGATACCGCATCTTTTTCTGGTTGTTGGTATGACAATACCGGTTTCTTCTCGTTGTTGTTGACTATTCTAGAATAAGCAAGAGTTCCTGTTCTAACAGGGAAAATTAGCGTATCCCAATTGGTATTATCCTTCCAACTTCCTTGAGGATCTCGACACACAATGAAAGCACTGAACAAGACAATTATAGATATAAATGGTCAATCATTAACTGAATTTTTAAATCTAAACTTAA
>JABLTK010033898.1_pt1 | contig 12587 bp, 6 predicted proteins | sample 7160131 | NCBI WGS metagenome assembly JABLTK01 (sample SAMN14651221, study PRJNA627086) | human gut metagenome | isolation source: feces | host: Homo sapiens
CAATGATATGATCCAGAAGCTTTATGTCCACAAGCTCCAGCGCCTTTTTCACGAGCCGTGTGCAGTACTCGTCCTCCTTGGACGGAAGCGGCAGTGCACCGGGGTGATTATGGGCAATTATAACGCTCACGGCGTTATTTTTTATTGCCGTCTCGACCAGCATTCTTATGCCGACCTCCGTTGCATTAACGACGCCTCGGCTTATCTGCTTGCAGGCAATTATACCGTTTGATGAATTGAGCAGCAGCGCATAACAGACCTCGTTGACCTCATACATGAATTTTGCGACAAAATACTCTCCCGCGTCCTCGTTGCGGCGAATAACCTTGTTAGGCAGGCTTTTTGTGAGCAGATAACGGCGGCTGATCTCGGGAATGAGCTTTATGAGGGTCGCCGCGTTCTCGCCTATGCCGTCAACGCGCATGAGCTCGGCATGACTTGCTTCGAACACTGCCGCCAGCGAGCCGAAGTGCTTTAAAAGCCTGTGCGCAAGCTCGTTGGTGTCCTTGCGAGGCACGGCATAAAACAGCAGCATCTCCAGCGCGTTGTGATCGTTAAAGCCGTCCAGTCCGGCCTCTACAAAGCGGCTTTTCATTCGCTCTCTGTGTCCGTCGTGTACGCCCATGTGTCCCCTCTCCTTACAGCTCCATATTCGCGTAGGCGTTGAGATCCCAGCCGGCTGTATTTCCGGCGAGGTACTCGTAATAGCCCTGGCAGCCTATCATCGCGGCATTGTCTCCGCAGAGTCTAAGAGGCGGGACGAACAGCTTGCAGCCCGCTTTCTCGGCAGCAGCCCTGAAGTCTGCGCGGATGCGTGAATTTGCCGCCACGCCGCCTGCTATGGCTATCTTTTTATAGCCCAGCTCCCGAGCCGCCATCATGGTGCGCGGAACGAGAGCATCGCTTACAGCTGCGGTGAAGGACGCTGCCAACGAACTGCGGTCGAGCTCCTCACCCTTCTGCTCGGCGTTGTGGACGATATTTATGACTGCCGTTTTGAGGCCGGAGAAGCTCATCTCATAGGGATGTCCCTCAATGTGCGTTCTCGGCAGGTGGTATTTTTTGTCGTCGCCGCCCTGAGACAGCTCGTCGATGGGCTTACCGCCGGGATACGGCAGGCCGAGCACGCGTGCGGTCTTATCGAAGCACTCTCCGGCCGCATCGTCTCGCGTTGCGCCGATGACCTTGAGCTCGGTGTAGCTGCGCACGTCAATTATAAGCGTATTGCCGCCGGATATTGCAAGACAGAGAAACGGCGGTTCAAGCTCGGGATAGGCTATGTAGTTTGCAGCTACGTGACCTTTTATGTGGTGCACCGGTATAAGCGGAACATTGAGGCTCATGGCCGCGGCTTTCGCAAAATTAAGGCCGACAAGAACGGTACCGATAAGTCCGGGAGCGTAGGTCACAGCTACTGCGTCGATATCGCATTTTTCAATACCGGCGGCCCGGACTGCGCGCTCGGCAAGGCGCGAAATGACCTCGACATGGCTTCTGGACGCGATCTCGGGCACTACTCCGCCATATATTGCATGAAGGTCGGCCTGAGAGAATATCTGATCTGTCAGAACGTTTCTCCCGTCCTCGACCACGGCCACGGCGGTCTCGTCACAGGATGATTCAAAGGCAAGTATTTTCATTTCTCTTCCTCACTCAGAAAACAAGTCATCAAAACGGCGTCCTCCTTCGGTCGGCTGTAATAGGCTTTTCGCCTGCCGACCTCGGTGTAGCCGTGTTTTTTATATAAGCTCTGCGCCGGGATATTACTCTCGCGCACCTCAAGCGTCAGAAAGCTCAGCTTCTTCGCTTTTGCCCTCTCATAAAGCTCGGTCAGCAGCATATCCGCAATGCCCTCGCGCCGTCTGTCCGGCGACACGGCAACATTGGAGATGTAGCCCTCGTCGAGAACATACATGAGCCCTGCATAGCCCACTGCCCTGCCGTTTTCATCCTCGGCGGCAAGGAATATGTGCATGAAGTCGGACAACTGAGCCATAAGCTGCTCATGCGTCCACGGAACGGAAAAGCACTGCTGCTCCATTAGCAGGATATCGTCAAGCTGCTCGGGGCGGGTATCGACAATTCGAACCATCACATGTCCTCCTCGCGCAGCTCATCAATGACGGCAAGAGTCTCATCCTCGATACGCAGAATGCACTTCTTCCAGCCGATCGGCAGAGTCGGCGGATAGATATCCTCATCGGCAAGGCACATTATGCGCTCGTCGAGATCCTGATATTCGTCGGACAGCTTCTGCGCCTGCAAAGCAGTCATGCACAGCACAACGTCGCAGCGCTCGAGTATCTCGCGTGTGACAGGAACGGCATAGCTGTGCGGCAGTCTTATATCCAGCGCCTCGCAGCATTTTTTTACACGCGGATTTATCTCATCCTTTGCGCTTATTCCGCAGGAATAGGCCATGACCTCCGGACAATAATCACCCTTTGAGGAATTAAAGACAGCCTCTGCGACGGCCGACATGCTATTATCGTCGCATACAAACAGTATGCTTTTAACGTTTATGCCGTTAAAGCCGCACAGCTCCGCCTGACGCTCGTCCCAGCGCTCAAGACTGCGGTCCCCGGCCTGGTTCTCGATATGGTGGGTAAGCTCATGATGAAGCGTGCTTTTTAAGCGGCGATGGAAGGTCTCGTCGTCCATATCGCCGTAGAGCTCGACAAACGAGCCGTAGTACAGCTCGATATGCCGACCCATTTTATCGTGAAAGTACATGCCGAGCGTGTATCTTCCGTCTTCGTCGCGCACGGCGTCTTCAACAAAGCTCACGCCGCCGTTTAAATTTTTGAATATTTCTCCGGGAAGCTCATCGACAAGCTCGTCGAGAACATCCCCTGCCTGTTCATAAGTCAGCATTAGTGCGCCTCCGCCCAGCTGTGTCCTGTTTTTACGTCTACCGTTAGCGGCACGCTGAGCTTAGCCGCTCCGCTCATCTCCTCGCGCAGGATATCGGAAACCCGCTGAGTCTCTCCCTCGGGGCACTCGCATATCAGCTCATCATGCACCTGCAAAATCAGCTTTGCCTTGAGCCCTTCGGCTTTAAATCTGTTATATACATTCACCATGGCAAGCTTTATTATATCCGCAGCCGTTCCCTGAATGGGCATGTTCAGCGCAACTCGTTCGCCGAACGAGCGTGTGTTGAAGTTTGACGACTTCAGCTCCGGCAGATAGCGGCGGCGTGCGTAAAGCGTCTCGACATAGCCGTCATGCTTTGCTTTTTCGACGATAGTCTTCATATACTCGCGCACACCGTCGTATTTATTGAGATATGCCTCCATATAGGCCTTGGCCTCGGACTGCATTACGCCGATATCCTGCGCGAGCGACCATGCCGATATTCCGTAGACTATGCCGAAGTTTACTGCCTTGGCCCGGCTTCGCTGTAGCGGCGTTACCTCGTCTATCGGCGTATTGAACACCTGTGATGCCGTAACCGTATGAATATCCTCGCCCGACAAAAACGCCTCCTGCATGTGCTTATCGCCTGATATGTGCGCAAGCAGTCTGAGCTCTATCTGGCTGTAGTCCGCATCAACGAGGACATTGCCCTTTGAGGCGATGAACATCTCGCGGATGTGGCTGCCGAGCTCTCTTCGGATGGGAATATTCTGCAAATTGGGATCGGTGCTCGAAAGCCTGCCTGTAGCCGTGACGGTCATCTGGAATTTAGTCCTTATCCTGCCGTCGGGATCTATGAGCTTTAAAAGCCCGTCGGCGTAGGTGGATTTGAGCTTTGTCAGCATGCGGTAATCCAGCACCATCTGCACTATCGGGTGCTTGCCGCGCAGCTTTTCAAGAACGTCGGCATTCGTGCTCCAGCCGGTCTTCGTCTTTTTCCCTGCCGGAAGCATGAGCTTATCAAAAAGCACCTCACCGAGCTGCTTGGGCGAATTGATGTTGAACTCGCAGCCCGACTGGGCGTATATTTCCCGTTCGAGCTTGAGTATTGTGCCCGTAAGACTCTCGCCAAAGCTTGAAAGCGCCGCTCTGTCTATCATGAAGCCGTACTCCTGCATATCGGCAAGCACGCGGCACAGCGGCATTTCGATGTCATAAAAAAGCTTCGTCATGCCGAGCTGCGTGAGCTTTTTCTCCGTAGATTCGCGCAGTCTGTACACAGCCTCCGCTCCAGCAAGCTCCGTGCCGCAATAGCCGATGCTCATGCGGCTAAGGCCGTAGTCGCTGGCAGTTGCGTCGAGCAGATAACAGGCAAGTGCAGTATCGTACTCAAAGCCGTCAATCGGCAGCTTTTCTGCTATAAGCTGCGTCATGAGATTCTTAACATTGTGGCCGATTTTTTTCACCTTGTCAGAGAAAATGTATTCCGTAAGGCGCGTGTAATCATCACCGAGAGCGTTCCAGCGAGCAAGATACACTGTCTTTCCATCGCAGATCTCAAGGCTGTCAAAGCTATAGTCTGCCGTGACGGCGACAGTGCCGGCAGCATTGACGGCACTCATGATATCGTCCGACGACGCGTCCTCAATATACGGCATGTGCTCCGTCTTTGCCGCTTCCGCGCTCTCTGCGCTTTCACTCAGACCCCACTTTTCAATAAATTTGTTAAAGCCGAGCTTTTTGAAAATGTCGTACAGCTCGGGTCTGTAGTTGTCTTGCCAGACAGCGTCCTCGGGTGAAAACTCTATTGGTGCATCGGTGTGTATCGTCGCAAGCTCAAAGGACAAAAATGCGCTTTCCCGGCCCTCGCGCAGCTTTTTGCGCACGCCCTCCTTCACATCAAGCGTATTGATGTCGGCATATATAGTCTCAAGATGCTTATACCTCTGCACAAGAGCCATCGCCGTTTTCTCGCCCACTCCGGGGACACCGGGGATATTATCCGATGCGTCACCCATGAGCGCCTTAAGATCGATGATGCTTCTCGGCTCAAAGCCGTACTCATCAAAAAAGAGCTCCGGCGTGTATTCTGTCGTTGTGGTCTGACCCATGCGGCTTTTGACGTGACAGACATGCGTCGTGTCGCTTATAAGCTGGAAGCTGTCCTTATCACCGGTGACGATGCGGCACTCCCAGCCGCTGTCACGGCATTTGGCTGCAACCGTGCCGAGCAGGTCGTCGGCCTCAAAGCTTTCGAGCTCAAGGCGCAGTACTCCCATTGCGTCAAGCACCTGCTTGAGTATGGGCATCTGAACGGCAAGCTCCTCGGGCATCGCCTTGCGCTGCGCCTTATAGCCCTCGTATCTCATGTGGCGGAACGTGGGCGCCTTGAGGTCAAACGCGACGCATACGGCCTCGGGCTTTTGATCATCAAGCAGCTTGCGGAGTATCGAAAGAAATCCGTACACGCCGTTTGTGGGCGTACCGTCAGGCGCGTTGAGCATGCGGATGCCGTAAAAGGCCCGGTTTACTATACTGTTGCCGTCAAGTATCATCAGTTTCATCATTTCACCTCACCGCGCAGGCGGACTATCTCGTCCCTCAGCTGAGCTGCAAGCTCAAACTCCAGCATTTTTGCCGCGGCCTTCATTTCCTTTTCCAGCTTTTCTATGAGCTCCCTGCGTTCGCTTCTCGTGAGCTTCACGCCGTCGGCGCGGCGCAGTGCCCTCTCGCTCTCTCCGGATATCTCAATAAGCTCGCGGACGCCTTTCACTATTGTTTTCGGCACGATGCCGTGCTCGTCGTTATACGCCGACTGCCTTGCACGCCTTCGCTCCGTCTCGTCTATGGCAAGGCGCATCGAGCGCGTCACCGTGTCGGCATACATTATGACCATGCCCTCTGCATTGCGTGCGGCACGGCCGATGGTCTGGATAAGGCTCGTCTCACTTCGCAGGAAGCCCTCCTTATCCGCGTCAAGGATAGCTACAAGACTTACCTCCGGCAGATCAAGTCCCTCGCGCAGGAGGTTTATGCCGACAAGCACGTCAAAGTCGCCCAGGCGCAGGCTGCGGATGATCTCCATGCGCTCTATTGCACCGATATCGTGGTGCATATAGCGGCATTTTATGCCGGCCGCGCCGAGATATTCGGTGAGATCCTCGGCCATTTTCTTCGTGAGCGTCGTCACAAGCGTGCGCTGCCCCTTTGCAATGCGCAGATTTATTTCACTTATCAGATCGTCGATCTGCCCCTCGATCGGACGAACGGATATTTCCGGGTCAAGCAGCCCCGTCGGACGTATTATCTGCTCGGCTACCTGCCCCGCCCTCTCGCGCTCGTAGTCGCCGGGCGTTGCGGAGACGTACACCGCCTGATTTATGCGCTCCTGAAATTCTTCGAATTTCAAGGGTCTGTTATCATATGCCGAGGGCAGGCGGAAACCGTACTCGACCAGCGACTCCTTGCGCGCCCTGTCGCCGCGGTACATCGCCCTGACCTGCGGCAGCGTGACGTGGCTTTCATCAACAAACAGCAGAAAATCCTTCGGGAAATAGTCGAGCAGAGTCATCGGTGCCGAGCCTGCCGGACGGTTTGAGATTATTCGAGAGTAGTTCTCGATGCCGGAGCAGTAGCCGAGCTCCTGCATCATCTCAATATCATAATTCGTACGCTGAGATATACGCTGAGCCTCCAGAAGCTTTCCGTTATCCTGAAAATACTTAACTCTCTCAGCGCACTCGGCGCGGATATCCTCAATGGCACGTGCCATCTTGTCGCGGCTTACGACGTAGTGGCTGGCAGGATATATCGCGGCGTGGTTCAGATAACGAAGCGGTGCGCCCGTCACGACGTTGACCTCGCTTATCCTGTCAACCTCGTCGCCGAAGAACTCGACGCGGATGGCCTTATCGTTAGAGTAGGCCGGAAATATCTCGACCGTGTCGCCGCGGACGCGGAACATATTGCGCTCGAAGGCGATATCGTTGCGCTCATAGCGAATCTCAATGAGCTTGCGCAGCAGCTCGTCAAAGCTGCGCGTCTGCCCCGGGCGCAGGGATATGACCATGTTTTTATAGTCTATAGGGTCGCCGAGGCCGTAGATGCACGACACGGACGCTACGACGATCACGTCGCGCCGCTCAAACAGGCTGGACGTTGCGCTGTGGCGCAGACGCTCGATCTCGTCGTTTATGGAGCTGTCCTTTTCTATGAAGGTATCGGTGTGCGGGATGTACGCCTCTGGCTGGTAATAGTCGTAGTACGAGACGAAGTACTCGACCGCGTTATCGGGGAAGAACTCGCGGAACTCCGAGCACAGCTGCGCCGCAAGCGTCTTATTATGCGCGAGCACGAGCGTCGGGCGGTTGAGCCTTTCGATTACGCTTGCCATCGTAAACGTCTTGCCCGAACCCGTAACGCCGAGGAGCACCTGCTCGTCAAGGCCGTTTTCGATGCCTCGCACGAGCGTGTCGATCGCCTCAGGCTGATCGCCCGTAGGAGAGTATGAAGATTTCAATACAAATTTATCCAAGGCTACGCTCCTCGCAACAGTTTTACATTATATTATACCACGCGCGTAGCGCATCGGCAAGATAAGAAAACCTCCGGCCGAAGCCGGAGGTTTTGAGTAGGTTTGCTTAGATCAGATCTGGTAGGACGCCCAGTCGATGTCGGGGAGCTTTTCCGTCCACTTCTCATAAATGCTGTTGCCTACGCGCTCAGCCTTATGATTGTTCGTCGCTTCCTGCATATCGCGGTAGTACCACTTTGCGGTGTCCATATTATCGCTCCAGTTGGTCATCTGTGCAACCGGAAGGAGGTCGGACACATCCTTAGTCTGACGATCGAGCACGCGGTTTATCATTGCCACAGTCTCGGCACGGGTGATGTTATTGTTGGGCTTGAACGTGCCGTCGGGGTTGCCGTTTATCCAGCCGTTGCTGGCCGCAAGCTCGATGTACTTCTGTGCCCAGTGGCCGCTGATGTCGTTGAAGGTCTTGCCGCCCTCCTTGAAGTCGCCGAAGCGGGCTATGATCGCAGCCATCTCTGCGCGGGTGATCGGGTCGCCCGGACGGTAGGTTCCGGCAGGATCGCCCTTGATGATGCCCGCCTTTGCAAGCGTCGAGATCGCACGGTTGTACCACTTGCCCTTGGCTACGTCGCTGAAGTTATTATCGAGAGAATCAAACTTCGCGCGCGCATCGTCGGTCATCAGGCGGAAGAATATCGTCGCTACCTCGGCGCGGGTCACGTTTGCCGTCGGCAGGGACAGTCCCTCGGGCGTGCCGATGATGTAGTTGAAGTGATCTTCCTTATTGAGCACCTCGAGCATCGTCAGCGTACCGTTGACGTACTTGATGGCGTAGTTCTTCGTCACGTCCTCGCCCTTGGCGTTCTTGATCACCGCGTCGGAGGGCACGTTCGGGGACGAGCCGGGGACGGACTGGATGCCGGTTATCTTGACGGATTCGACCTTGTCGCCTGCCGCGAGGCCGGAAACCGTCCACTCATCGCAGGTCACGGGCGTCGGGCCGTACTCGGTCTTGCTGCCGGCGGTGATCGTCAGCTCCTTAGGTGTGATGGTCAGGACGCCGTCGGCCTTGATGACGAACTTTACATTCGTAAAGCGGGCGTTTGTGTTCTTAAACTGCTCGGCCTTGAGTCCCATCTCGTAAGTGCCGGCGTTCACGCCGCTGGCCTCGGCCTTGCCTGTGAAGGTGAAGTCTGCCTCCGTGTAGCGCGGATCGCTTATCTTCACGGTGTGGCCCTTGACGCTATGCTCCGTGCCGTCATACACCACGCTGTCGCTGTTGCCCGTGATCTCGACGATGATCTCGTCCATGATCGGGGGATTGGGAGGATAGACATAGCTCTTGTGGTTGTTGAAGACTATCTTGGTTTCCACTCCGGCTGCGATAGTGCCTTCGAGCATGTTATTTTCGAGCTGTACAGGATCATCATTAACCTTGGCGCTTACGGTGTAGCCGTTGCTGTCAAGCTCCTGAACGGTGTACCCAATTCCATCGGGCAGACCGTTGATGGTCTTGCTATCGCCGGCCTTGAGTTTGAATTTTATGTTTGCTATGCCGTTTTCATTAAATGTTATGTCGCCGTATTTTACCTCGCTCTGCATGGCTTCGCCGCCGTCGGTTGCGGCTCTGAGGGGGCGCAGTTGCATCAGCGTTACCGTGAAGTCAAAGTACTTGCTGGTGCTTGCCGCGTTACCGGAGACGGTCTTGCTGATTGTGAGGGAGCCGGTGGGTTTGGTGGTGTTGTGGAAAACAGCTTTATTATCTGTAGTCGGAGCAGGCGCACCGTCGTCTAGTAGCTTGCTATATGCCACACTAGAGACGTACTTTCCAGTAGCAGTGTCTAGCGTTACATGTACTGTAACCATGTAAACTGTTTCATCATACTTGATGGATGTATTTTCACCGGCTACCTCGCTAATGTAATAGATGTGATTACCTGCTTCGGCGAATGTCAGCTGATCAAAGCTGACTATACCATTTTCATTATTATACTTTGTCTGAATTATTATATTATCCTTGTCCTTAAGAACAAAGGTGAATGAGTCTTTAGCTAAATCATTGTCAAGGAGCTTTTTAGCTGTCAAAGTTACAGTTGCTGCGGTGGGCTCAACAATTATCAGCTTGCCGGGCTTGTAAACTGCTGTATAGTTTGCCGTGACATCATTGTCGTCGGCATCCTTTATTGAAAGTGCAACGGTTGTTTCGAACTTGCCCTCATATTCACCGGCAGCCGTGCCGCTTGCAGAGTACACTTCGCCGGTAAAGCTACATTCGTGTCCATCCAACAGTCCTACGTCAGGAACTGTGGCAGTAGGCCTGTTGGGCGTTATAGTAACGTCATTATCAGCGACATAATTAACAGTGATCAAGCTGCCTGTCCAGTTTCTCGTAACTGTGGACGCAGTGAACTCAATCGGGCGTGGGGTGACAGTCAGTTTGTAGGTAGCTTCAGCAGGTGTGTATCCGGCTTTTTCGGCCTTTACCTGAACTTTTGTGCTATCTGCAACGTCCTTAACTGTGGGAACCTTAGTCGTCCATTTGCCATTGCCGACTTTGTAACTGATAGTTACTCCGTCGGTCACAACTGTGTCACCGATCTTTGCAACTGCAGGAGTACCATGCTCCTGACCATCGTATACGCCATTGTAATCAGTTCCGCTTACGGTCAGCGTATTAAGCGGGGTGATGGTAAGTGTCATGGTGCCAGTGCCGTCGGCAACGCCGGTTTTGTATGTTGCGCTACCATTATTTTTGTCGGTCACTTTGCAGGTGACATTGTAGGTATAAGTATCTACAGCCGAATCGGTCATTACCGAATCATTGTTATTCCAAGTTCCGGTACTATCACCAGCTTTGACGGTGTAAGTACCGACGACTGTATCACCGCTTTTCACCTCATAGGCGATATCAACATACTGGTTCTTATTGTTGGCAGTCGTTAGACCATCCGACTGAAGCATTTTTTCAAATGCAGCTTTGACATCAAAGCCTTTTCCATCATAGGATTTACTGTCATTGTAGTTTGCACTAAAGCCGTTTGTAATAGCTACGGGCACTTTGGGGTCAGCTACAGAAGCGACGATCTCATCACCAAGCTTGATGTTCGCGCCGGCGTTGGTCGGCTGAGTGCCGCCGTAGGTCTTATCGCGGTCAACCTCGATAGTGAACTCAACGATCAGCTTTTTGCCGTAAGTGCCATCAGTTTTTACAGTATCAGATACAAAGTTCGCGCTGTAGTCAAAGCCCGTAACTGTGACATTCTGACCCGAAACTTCAGCCTTAACATTAGTGTCCGTTATCAGCACGGGAGCTGCGAATTCATTTGTTGTGCCGTTGTAAGCCGCAGTGTAAAGCTTTACATCGCTTGCATTTGCAGGCGCTTTGAAGTTCGGCGCGACCACGTCTGTGAGCACGGCAGAGCTGCCGAGGGTGATAGCAGGATTGCCGACCGCATCACCGATCTGAGTGAATGCGTCGCTGAGCGTATTCGCATCACTTGCAACTTTGTAATAACCGTTTGTAACTGCGCCGTCAGTTCCAATCTCAGTCATGCTTACCGCAGTGGGATAGTTGGACGACACAAGGTGCATGTAGCGGTTGGTTCTGCCATTTCTATCGTCATCCGGTAAGTCACTGCCGACGTTTGCATTTTTGAAGATGCCAATGGTGTAAACCTTTGCGCCATACTCAGCGCTTTTAAGCGCATTTGCATGGTTGATAGCGTCATTTGCCACATCATAGTCAAAGCCGTTATAATGATTCGGCTCGCCATCGGTAAACATTATAACAACGCGCTGATGACCTGTATTTGAGGTATCATTGTTAAACACGCTTTTAGCTTTTTCAAGTCCATAGTCTGCTGCAGTTGAACCATCAGCTCTTAGGCTATTAACAGTTTTCCGCAAATCAGATATACCTGTTGAAACACTCGTTAGCTTATTCTTTATTGTTGCATTATCCGAAAAAGTAACGATTGCTATTCTGCTATCTTTGTTCTTATCCGCAATTGTGTTAATAAATTTATTAACAGCAAGCTTTAATGCGTCCATCTTAGTCCTAGTGATTTCAGCCACATAAAACTGAACTGCATTTGCCGTATTGTCATTCTCAGAGGTCTTAGGTATAAATTTTTCTCCACGATGATGTCCAAAGAAATCATAGCAACCATCTGTGAAAGCACTACATCTTTTGCACCAGGAAACCTCTATATAACGATTATTTTTTATGACATAATAATATTTATTGTGATTGCTGGTATCATATGTAGGTATATATTTTGTCGAATAAAAGTCATCACTCATCGAGCCGGAGACATCAAGGACAAGGACAACGTCAATGGGAGTGACCGTGCCCTGAGTTACCGTACCTGTAACGTACTGCTCAAGGGTGACCTTATAGGTGTCATCGCCCTGCTTTGTGACGGTTTTCTTGAGCTCGACGCCATTATCACCGGGGCTATAAACGCTTACTGACGGCTCTGCATCAGACGCTACCCCGGTTTCCGCCAGCGCGGAGAACGGCAGGAGCGTGAAGATCATGCAGATGCACATCAAAAGCGCAAGTCCGCGTTTTCTTACATTCATTGTTTTTCCTCCTTTAATAAATCAATTCCATTTGCCCGCGGCAGCTTACATTTTTGTTATTAGATGCCATGGGCACACTTTCCCGTGTGACTTTATTGTACTAAACAATTATGAGAAATGCAATGGCAAATTGATGTTTTTCACGATTTTTTTCGTTCATCGTCCATACATATTGTATAGCATTGTCGTTTTGCAACGCAAAATATACGGTTTGAGCCGTTTTGTACAGCAAGGTGTCTTGTCATAATGGCGTGAAAATATCCGCACTGCGGCGCAGTGCGGATTTGGGAAATGTTATGTTGACTTGGTTTTAGTAGATAGCTGACAGCTGATAGCAGCGACCCCTCAGCCGGCTGCGCCGACAGCTCCCCTTACGCAGGGGAGCCATGGGGGGCGGCAGTGTTGTCGGGTGCGATTGCCTCCCCTGTGCAAGGGGAGGTGGGTCGGACGCTTGCGGCCGAGCCGGTGGGGTTGTCTTTTTCAGTGGCGATTTAAAATTGTACCGATGCGTATATTGCGGTTGCCCGACCGGAAGCTGCCGACCAAACCGTAAAAAACGGGCGGGCAATGCCCGCCCCTACGTTATTGATTTTTGTTCCGACTATGCCCG
>JABLTK010056586.1_pt1 | contig 12587 bp, 9 predicted proteins | sample 7160131 | NCBI WGS metagenome assembly JABLTK01 (sample SAMN14651221, study PRJNA627086) | human gut metagenome | isolation source: feces | host: Homo sapiens
AATTTCGGAAGCATCGCCGCCAGCCTTCTTGATTTGAGGAATTGTGCGCCGGCGAAATGGCGTCGGCAAAAGCCGACGGTTTTGAATGCGGCATACATTGCTGGGACCACTTCAAATGGCAGGACTATCTGGAAACCATGCGCCCGACGGAAATCGAAGAGGAATTTACGAGAGCCCGCGTCGAGTTTGAAAAAATCTTCGGCGAAGAGCCGAAAACCTGCGGCGCGCCCGGTTGGCAGATTACCCCCGACGCGCTCGAAGTCGAAGACGGCGCAAACCTTTTGTACGCATCGGACACTCGCGGCGGACTCCCCTTCATTCCCTCAATGGGCGGGCGCAAATTCAAGACTTTGCAGATTCCCTCGACACTGCTCACGCTCGACGAAGTTCTCGGCCTGACGCCCATAGAAAAAGTCGCCGACCTCCATTTGGAAGAAATGAAGAAAATCGAATTTTCGGTTTTGACCGCCCATGCCGAACTCGAAGGAATGGCTTATCTCGACTGGTTCGACGACTTCCTCTCAAAAGCGAAAGCGGAAGGCGCGGAATTTTACGCCCTTAAAGACTACGCAACCGATATTCTGCAAAAACAAAACGTCCGCACGGCGGAAATAAAGATGATGCCCTTTACGGGACGCTCGGGACTTCTTGCCGTCCAAGTTTAAGCCGCCTTTTAAATTCGTCCGATTTTGCCGATTAGTTATAACTATGAACACTCAAATTACAAATGTAAGCGGCAGGGAAATTATAGATTCAAGAGGCAATCCGACGGTCGAAGCGGAAATCGAATTGGCTTGCGGCGCAATAGGAAGGGCGTCCGTTCCCTCGGGAGCTTCCACGGGAGAATTTGAGGCGGTGGAATTGCGCGATAAAAACGCCTTCACCAAACACGACAAGCACAGAAATTTTTACGCGTCGAGATTCGGCGGCAACGGAGTGTTAAAGGCCGTCGAAAACGTCAATATGAGAATCGCGCCCGAAATATTCGGGCTCGACGCCTGCGACCAGGCGGGCATCGACTCCTTGATGATTAGTCTGGACGGCACAAAAAACAAACACCGCCTCGGCGCGAACGCGATATTGGCAGTCTCGATGGCCTGCGCAAAAGCCGCCGCCGCCGCGCTTGAAACGCCGCTTTACCGCTATCTTGGCGGCTCGAACGCAAGGGTTCTGCCGATTCCGATGATGAACATTATAAACGGCGGCGCGCATTCGGACGCCCCTGTCGACATTCAGGAATTCATGATTGTCCCCGCAGGCGCAAAAAATATCCGCGAGGCGGTAAGAATGGGCGCGGAAATTTTCCATGCCCTAAAAGGCGTCCTTAAAGCGAGAAACCTTTCAACCGCCGTTGGAGACGAAGGCGGTTTCGCCCCGAATTTCTCCGACAACGAAGACGCCCTCGAGGCAATCGCCAAGGCGGTATCCCAAGCGGGATACAAGTTCGGCAAGGACGTGTTCGCGGCTCTCGACGTGGCGTCGAGCGAATTCTTCGACAGGAAATCGGGAAAGTATATTTTCGAGAAGTCGGATAAATCCGTCAAGAGTTCCTCCGAAATGGTGGAATTTCTCACCCGTCTGAAAAACAAATACCCGATTGTGTCCGTCGAGGACGGCTGCGCCGAAAGCGATTGGGACGGCTGGAAACAGCTTACCGCCGCGCTCGGAAAAACAACCCAACTTGTTGGCGATGACCTCTTTGTCACAAACACGCATTTCCTGAAAAAGGGAATAGAATCGGGGGTGGCAAACGCGATACTTGTAAAAGTAAACCAAATCGGGACTCTCACCGAAACGTTCGACGCCATTGAAATGGCAAAATCGGCGGCCTACGCCTCCATAATTTCCCATCGTTCAGGCGAAACGGAAGACACCACCATCGCCGACATAGCCGTCGCCGCGAATGCCGGACAAATAAAAACCGGCTCGATGAGCCGAAGCGACAGAGTTGCGAAATACAACCAGCTAATACGAATCGAGGAAGAATTGGGTTCTTCGGCGTGCTACGGAACACTCGACGGCGGCCTACCTTTCCGCATATAGACGGATAAATAGTCGAAGCCGAAAAAGTCTTGTACGCCTTGAGCACAGTGCAAAAACAACAAAAATCGGCAGGCAGCATTTGCAGGGTTTTTAAAGATTTTCTTTAAACACCTTGCAAATGGCAGATTTCGACTTTTTCAGTTTAAAGCACATAAGGCGGCTTTTCAGTGCCGGCTAATTATTTTCGCCTGAAAGTTACAATCGCCGAATATTGGAGAACGCGCAAATCTTTGTCGCCCGCTACCGCTATGGACGCCGTTACAATTTCGAGATTTTTCTCAAAGGCGTATTTTGTAATATCGGTTTCAAGAGAGTCGGAATCGGGAGCTGTAAATACTTTGGCGAAAGTTGCCATAGAGCTCCGGGCTTTATCCGCATCGAAGTGCGGCTCTTTTTTCTTGGCGGCTGCGTTTGCCGCACAAACGGCAACCAGGGGTATGATTGCCATCGCAATTAGAAAACGTTTCATCATTGTATTATCGAAACGGTTTGCGCATTATGCAAGAGAATAAAAACGATGCGGCGGACATTAGCCTCCAAGTCGCACGGCGTTTTTAATTCGACTTAAACAACGACAATTTTTCCTCTATGTTTTGCAGGTTTTTCGACAAGCCCATAATGAGGATTGTGTCGTTTTCCATAAATTTTTCCTTGGCGGAAGGCCTTATGTGGGTTTTGCCCATATCGCGCAATATGCCCAGAACTTTTATGCCCCAAATGTTTGTCAGGTTTGCCTCGTAAAGCGTTTTCCCCACAAGCTCCGAATCTTTGCCGACGGTAACGCAATTTATGGCTATTTGATTTTGCTGAAAAGTTATGCTCGTGGAATCGATGTCGAGCGCCTCGTCCGTTAGAAGTTTGCGGGCGTCGGAGGTTTCCTTTTGCGTCCCGCTGACCACAACGACATCGTCGGGAAATATTCGCGTGTCGGGCATTATATTGTAGGAAACGAATTTTCCGCGCCTTATAGCCACGATTTCCGCGCCCGTATTTTTCCTTATGGAAAGCTCCGCAACGCTTTTGCCCGCAGATGTCGCAATATCGGATATTTCGATTTCGGATATGTCTATCGCCCATTCGTAATTTTTTCTGATATTTTCCATCATCACGTTGTGTCGATATTCGTCGGCGTTTTGGATATGGCGCTTGAACACCGTCTTAAATTCCGACTCCAATTCTTCGCCCATATTTCCGAAATATTTCCTGATAAAAAACGGAAAAACCGCGCAGGCGACCACGAATATGACGAAGGTGTCGATATTATTCAGGTTGTGCCATATGAACGAAAAATAAATCGCGGCGAAGAATACGGCGACCAATGTCGAGAACACGCCGTGCAAAAGGCGTCTCGCCCCGCTCCTTGCGGACGCGTCGAGAGTCTGCCCGAACGATGCGGACGAAACAATCAGGCGCGTGCATTGGCGCACGTTATGGGAAATCCCCCATACAATCGGGAAGGAAACAGCCGCCGCCACAACCCAAATCGACGGCCTTATCACGCTCGCCGAAACGTATTGCGAATACGACTTCACAAGAAACCCCTGGGCGATGCCGGTTACAATCATCAGCCCGTTGAAAAGAAGGGTGTAGACGCAAACCCTCGTCAACGGCGCGATTAACGTTCCGAAAAATCCTTTCTTCGCGCCCTCGGCAAGCGACTCCACAAATTTGTGGTACACCTCGAAACCGATTTTAATCTTCGAGGATATTCTCGCCGAAAAGAAATTCATAATCGAATCGGCGCGGAGGGAAATCGAAGGGCTTATCGCAATAGTCAGAAGCGAAACGCCCATCGCAATGGCCATTATCGACTGGTTCATCACGCCAAGCTTGATGCCGAGCCCCGCGACGACAAAGCTGAATTCGCCAATCTGCGCCTTGCTTACGGCGGCAAGAAACGCGTCGGAAGCCTTTGCCCCGCTCAAAGCTATGCCGAAGAAACACGCCGTCGTTCGTATGAAGAAAATCCCCAGCGTTATGAAAAGTATGGGCTGCCATGAATTGGCGATTTCCATAGGCGATATCATCGTGCCTATCGAAACGAAAAACAGCGCGACAAACAGATTGCGGAAAGGATCGGTAAGCTTTTGTATCCGCGACGAAACGACCGTTCCCGAAAAAATCGACCCCGCCAAAAACGCGCCCAACGCCAGCGACATATCCGCCCAATTCGCAAGAAAGCCCACTCCCATGATTATGCAAAAGGTAAACATAATCAGCTCCTGCTGGTTGTTTGTGGCGAAAAATTTGCGCACTATTACCGGTATCGAAAGCTTGCCCACGACAAATACCGTAATGACGAACGTAAGCATCGTAAGCGTGGTTTGCAAAAGAGCTGACAAGTCCGCGCGCCCCTCGGAAGCCAGCGAAGAAAGCGCAACGAGCAAAAACACGGCGAACAAATCCTCGGCTATGAGTATGCCCACTGTTATTTGGGCAAACCGTTTGTTCAATTCCCTCCTCTGCGAAAACAGCTCTATTATAACTATGGTCGAACTCATCGACAAAAGCGCGCCGAGAAAAAATCCGTTTAACGGATTCCAGCCCATCATTTTGGCCGCGGCCAAAGAAAACAAAACCATGCTCGCTATTTGGAACAGCAATCCGAGTATCGATGGCGCGAAAACCTTTTTCAGCCTATCGAGATTGAATTCAAGTCCGACGAAAAACATCATGAACATAACGCCCAAATCGCCGCAGGCCGCTATTCCGGAAGTGTTCTTTATTATGCCGAATACGGGCGAAAGAAGAATTCCCACAAGAATAAACCCCAAAAGAAGCGGCAGTTTAAAAAACGAAAACACCCTTATTGCTATCGTCGCCGAAAACACCACTATCGCCAAGTCGCGTAAAATTTCGAACTGGATCTCTTCCATAAACAAAAAAATTTCCTTATGTTAAGGGCATATGAAATACCTTATTAAAGAAAACGCAAACCAACTTTTTCATATTGTTTACAGGGAGAGGTTCTAAAAATCGGCGCTTAGTTGTTTTCGGATTATTTCGGACGTAGTTTTCGCATTCTTCAAGGGAGATAATCTGTTATTTGACGGGAAACAGGCGGAAAAGACTCCGAAAGAAATGAAAAAGAACAAGCGCATCCGCTTAAAAACTTTTAGAAGACCGATTTTTAGAAGTCCCCTACAATATTATGTCGGCAAAAAAAAGCGCCCGCAATAGCGGACGCCGAAATCGCGGAGGAAAAAATTAAAGGGAAATCGAATCCCCGCTCATGACGCGGTCGTTTTCCTCGGCGTAATCCGACAGGGTTGTAGCGTTCTTGTTGTCGATTAGCGTGTCGATTTCCTTCATGATTTTCTCGCGGTTGTTTGTAAAAATGAACCTGTCGCTTGCAAGGTTCTTCTTGGCGTCGAGAACGAGCTCGCGCGGAGGACGGCGCATCGAAATAAGCCTTACGATGTGCTTGTCGAGATTTGTCGAATTACCCTGCTTGATGTCGAGCTGGACAAGGCGGGTTAGCGCAAGCTGGTGGCGGGGAAAGCGCTCCACCGCGTTTTCGAGAAGCTTTTGCGCAAACGGCGTTCCGCCCAAGCCTTCGATTCTGCGAGCCGTCGCCACGAGAACTCTGGGAGTTGCCGTATTTCGGGAAAGAACGTCTTTAAGGAGTATGTCGGCCATATTGACGTTTCCAGTGGCGTAGTAGGATATGGCGCGAAGGCACGAAACGACATCTTCGTAGCGCTTAATCCATACCGGTTTTTCCTTGAGTATTTCCTCGGAAAAATTGACGGCGTCTTTGTAGTCCCCGTTTGTAAGCATAGTTTCAAGAAGCAGCAGGCAAAACGCGCCGACCTGAAAGTTGTTGGCAATCGCGTTGTCGTAAATGCGCCGCATCAAGGCGATGTCCCCATTGTCGGCGGCGTAGTTGCCGAGCAGCAGCATTGAATTAAAGTCGCTCGAATACTGCTTGAATATATTGTCGACGGCGTCTTTTACGGCCGCCTTGTCCCCCGTCTTATTTTGAAGATTTATATATTCTATTCTCTGTTCTATCGAAAACGGATTCTCGATGGAGCGAAGCATCGAATATTGGCGCGCCTTGTCGAAGTCGCGCATGGCGGTGTAATAATTCACCAGCAAAGCGTAGAGAGGCTCTTTCGATTGGGCGTAGTCGAAATTGTCGGCGATAATCTTGATGGCCTCCTCGCGCTTGCCCTGTTCCCATTCGTTTTTGGACAGACGCAAAATTCCGGGAAGCGTTTTGTCCAAACCGTACTTTTCCAAAAATTCCTTCGATTTTGCAAAATTGCCGTGCAGGGCGTATATCGACGAAACCGACATCGCCAAATATGCGATAACCTCCTTGTTTTTCAAATCGCCCGACTTCAAAAGCTTTTCCGCGACATTGATAAGGCGGCGGTCTTCCGACTGGTCGATAAGCGTGCGCATATAAAGCCTGATATATTGCGTGTCGTCCTTTGCGTAAATCAGACTTTTTTCCAGAGTGAGCAAGGCCAAATCGGGGCGCTTAAACCCCGGCGAGAGGTAAAATTCCGAAAGAAGAAGAACGCCCCTGATATTTTTAGGGGAACGCCCGACGCCGAACGCAAGGTTCATATAAGCTTCGCGCCACTTGCGCTCTTTTATATATTCCTCGGCTTTTTTGATGTTGTAATCGCCGATTGTCATGCGCAAAGCACTTCTGTCAAAAGGATATGTTATCGCTTGCGAAACGGACATTTCGTCATAATCGCGCGCGAACTTGAAGAAAGCGTAAATGGCGAGAGTAAGGAAAAGCCACAAGGCAAAAACGACGAAAGCGAACAGCGCCAACAATCTCGACCAGACGATTCGCACAACCCAATTTCCGTTGGGAAGCCTAACCCTGTTAAAAACGCCGAAAAATATTGAATATGAGTTTCCGATACCGATATTTTTGTCTTTTGATGAATTTTCCATATTTTATTAAAATTTTTTTGGGGGAGAGGGTAAATTCTATAAAAATAGCAAATGAAAGCTAAAATAATATTGCTTTTGATTCGTTTACTATTGAAAATATAAACTTGAAATATGCAAGAAAGATTTAAGGAACTCTCTAAAAATACTTTACCCGACAATCGCAAACAATTTTCATAAAACCGCTTTTTTGGGGAATTACCCCGAGCATAGGCATCAAAAAAAACATTAGAATAAAGACTTGACAATTTTTAAAAAAGTAAAGAGATTTACGGTAATTTCAAGTTACCTCAGTTATTGAGACAGCAAAAAAACACATTTATAATCAACAATAGATCTAATAATGAAAAAAATATTATCCTCATCGATTATGCTCGCGGCCGCAATGTCGGCCAGTGCGGCGCCTCTCGTAACAATTGGTGACCAGCTCGACCTTTTCTTTAAAGGTGCTGTCATCGGCAAATGGGATAGCAATATCACATATTCAAGTGCCGCAAAAAGGTACAACGACTATTCCGCAGTTTTCCGCCTCGGCGCAGAAGCCGACTACGGACGCAACAGCAAATTCAAGGCTAACGTAAAATTCTACGAAGATATGACACGTTACGCCGACTACAAAGAATTCAACTCAAATCTTTCGCACGTTGCGGCAACCGCTTCCTATACGGAAACCGTGTTCTCCATCAAGGCGAACTTCTCCTTTGACCAAAACTACCAGAATACGTCGCAAACAACATTGGCCAACCAAGCCGGCGAACTCGTTCGTTCAAACCTCTGGCAGGCAGGCGCACTCGGCTCTTACGACTTCTCCGAAAAAATCTTTGCCGAACTCGGCGGAAATTGGATGTACAACCAGTACCTCGGCAAATGGAGCAAATCATATTCCGACTATGACGTTTATAGCGTTCCGTTGAGCGTTCTTTACAGAATTACTCCGAAGATTTCGGTCGGTCTCTCTTACCAGTACCGCTACACGACATTTGAAGGCGGCAATCCCCTCAGCGGCTTGGAATACGGCAACCATCGTAGCGACCACTTCGGCGGTCTTACGGCGCGCGGCGATATCCTCCCCAAGCTCAACGTTTCGGCTTATGCCGGTGTTTCCTACCGCGATATGAGCGGCGGCATTTACGACAATTCCGACACAACGTTCGCCCTCTCGGCAACAATCTCCTACGAACTCACTGAAAAAGTCGGTTTGTTCGCTACGGGTCGCCGCGACTTCGCAAACGGTGCGGAACGTCAAAGCTCGGTTGACAGCGGCTGCGAAGTTGGCGCAAACTACCTGTTCAACGAATTTATTACGATGACCACAAGCTTCTCGTATGTTAACAGCCAATACATGGGCATCAACCGCACGGACGACGAATACATCGGACGCGTCGGCGTAAGCTACAAGCCCAACAAGTTCTTGACACTCGGCGCAAACTACCGCTATCTCCAAAACAGATCCGACGTAGAAACGGCGCGCTACAACCAGCACTTAGTTGACGTTACAGTCGCAGTCAAGTACTAATAATATTTCATTGTTAGATAACAAAACCCCGAATCGAACTTTCGATTCGGGGTTTATTTTTTAGCGCGTCAAGCGCCTTGTTCCATGTCTGCCGCCGCAAAAACAATTATCCGCAAACGCCGTGCGACGGCATCGGGCTTAAAGGATTTCGTAGGGCGAACTCGTTTCGGAAAACGGCGAAACAATTTCAATATGCGAACGTATATTGCCAATGCCCTCCAATAGTTCGGAAATATGCGTTACGCTGTTGCATTCGCGGGAAATATGAGCCAGATAAATCTTCTCCGCAAATTCGGGCGAGAGCAATTTTAAAACGGAAATGGCGTCGGAGTTTGAAAGATGTCCGTGCGAGCCTTTTATCCGCATTTTCAAGCGGTACGGCCTTGAAGAGTTGTCGAGCATTCTGGGGCAGTAGTTGCTTTCGAGCACCAGCACCTGCGCCCTTTTAGCCATATCCTGAGCCAATAGCGTAACCTTTCCCAAATCGGTCATCCAGACGAGACATTTGCCGCCAAGTTGAAAGCAGTATCCGACGGAATCGCTCGTATCGTGCGGAATCGAAAAGGCCGACACGCCGATACCCCTAAAATCGAAAGGAACGCCGTTTTCAAATGTCGTCCAATTGAGCGGCTTCGTATCCGAATAGATGTGTATAATCGACTCGCAAGTCAGCCTGTTGGCGAATACGCGGGTTTTAAATTTGGAAAAGCTTTTAAGCGCCTTGCAATGATCCGAATGCTCGTGCGTGATGAAAATGGCGTCGATGTCTTCGGCCGTTAGCCCGCGTTCGCGCAAATACGATTCCACTCGGCGAATGCCGACTCCTGCATCAATGAGAATTCTCGTTCCCTCGTATTCAAGAAAAGCGCAATTTCCCGCGCTTGAAGTTTCTATAATCTGAAAAAACATCTGCCAGCCTCTAAAAATTTGACGATTAAACCGTTTTGAACGCCTTTCATAAAACGGAATTGCCACCGCTTTATTTTTTGTCTTTGGATTTTGTCGCCTCCAATAAATCCCTTGCCATTTTGGCTCTTTGCTTGGCGGTTGTCCGCAAGATGGGAATGCGCGAAACTTTTTCGACATATATTTCGCCGTTGCAGCCTACCTTGATTTCCTGTTCGGGATTTATGTAAGAGTCGCCCATAAACAAGACCGCCGAACCGTCCATAAAGAATGTCTCGACCGAATAATAATCCACAAACATTACGATGTTCGTAAATCCGTCCGGGCGCGGATCGGTGGCTTTCTGGGCGTAACGGTTTTCCTCGATGCGTGTTATTTCGTAAATTTCGTGGGTTTTTGAATAGCCGAATTTCGCCACTCCAGCGCGGAGCGAGAACCCGTTTAATTCCCTTGTATCAAGGGTAAAAACTACGGCAAAATTGTTGCCTACGGCATTCGGCAGAGAAAACAGATTGGAGCGGAACTGGAGAAAAGGAATGCCGAGAGCGTCTTGCGGCTGGCCGAAATGCTCGACGATTTCCGAAGGTATGGACGCCCTCAGCCTAAATCCGCGCCGCGTGTCGGCGAGCCTCATTTCCCAGGGAAGGCTCAGCGATTGCGAAAAGCTTTGCCCGACCGTCCGCATTAAATCCCCCGGCTGCTCGATTCGCGCCGAAACGATTTCCCGACCGTCGGGAGCATTCTGCCAGAATTGGGCGGTTCTTGCATCGCCGAAAAAAAGACGGGCGGGAGAATCGAAGTTCTTTGAAAACTTTGCGCCGTCAAAATCGCCTACGAGATAGCTGCCGTCGCCGCTCCACAACACGTATTTTTGCAGCGACTCGTTGGCGGAAACGGACATTTTCCGCAGAGAGGGGTTGTGAAATTTTACGTCGATGCTGTCGGAGAGTTTCCACGACTTCAAATCGGGTGAAGTGTAGAGATTTACGACACTCTTTTTGCCGGCAGATTCCGATTTCGCTATTACCCAGATTTTGTGCTCCTCGCAGTAAGTCAGAGTCGGCCCGCCGCGCGATTTTCCGCCGACGCCTTTTAAATCGACCAATCCGGCGTTGGGCCCGACATTCAGAAAAGTTTTTCCGTCCGAATTTTCTACAACGAGAATTATCCCCTTGTCGGAGTCGAAAAGGCCGCTCTTGTTCCCTTTGTCGAAATAGGCGCTTCCGCCTACGGGATACACCGCCCGATTATCGACGAATTGCGGTTCGGCCACATTGCGCTCATAGCGCCAATTGACAAGGTCGTCGCTGACGGCATGGGCGATATAATACGGTCCCATCGGCGTCATGGCATAGGGGTTGTACAAATAATACGCGTTCCATTTTCCCTTAAAATATACGAGTCCGCAAAGCGCGCCCATAAAGCCGTCCTTTGAAGTGAGATGGTAAGTCGGGCGCGCCCTGTCGGCGGCATAATTTCTAAAACCCAATTCGTCCACCTGCATAACCGACGGAACGCCGACTCTCGATTCGCAAAGCAAAGTCACCTCCTGCCCCTTGTATTTTGACACGTTCACGGGCGCATACCATTGGGGTTTCCCGCCGGTTAGAAGGGTATTGGCGCGGAAAACTATTCCGCCGTCCTTGTCGATTATCCTCACTATATTGTAATCGGAGTCGCCTTTCATCGGCAGCATAAGCCAGTTGCCGTCGATTTTGATTTTCACGCTTCCGTTCTGCGAAGCCGAAATCGGCGATTGAACGCCTTCGTTCGCGAAAGACAAATTGCCGAAAGCCAGCAGAAATATTAGAATATAGAAAGGAAATTTCATATTTTTTTAGAAAACAAAAACCGTAAATAGTTCGCTTTATATTCAAAAAACGGCGCGGAAATATTGCGAGCAAAAAGAAGCCTCTACGCAAAAAAAGGCTTCCCGCAAAAACGCGGAAAGCCTTTTGTCCATTGACGGAAAATTATTTCGCCCCCACCAAAATGGCGAGCCCCGCAAGGAAGAAAAGGAACATAAGCGCAAGCAGCATATTTGTGCCTTGCGGAGCGCCCTTGAATTCCTTCCAAATAAAGACGCCCCAGAAAGCCGAAACCATCGTCGCGCCCTGACCCAATCCGTAAGCCAGCGCCGCGCCTGCCGCGTTTGCGGATATGAAGCTGAAACTTGTGCCTACACACCAAATCGCCCCGCCGAGAATGCCGATAAGATGCAGTCTCGCATTTCCGTCCGTAAAATATGAGGAATAGGAAATCGGCTTGCTGCCGTCGAGCGGAAACTTCATCGCAAGCGTATTGAATATAAAATTTGAAGCCACGATACCCGCGGCAAAGACGACCATCGCCGAATACGGAGAAAGCTTCCCCGCCTCAAGAACCGCACGCCCCGACGCCATGTCTATCTTGCCCATTGCCTCGGCCACAAAGCTGTAAAAAAATCCCATTAAAATGCCTGCCGCCGCAGAAATGGCGATGCCTTTTGCCGTCGCGCTTTTTCCGCCGAGACGCCTGAAAGCAATCGCGTCGAGAATAATGGCGACGCAAATCAAAGCAACGCCGAACCCAAGCATAACGGGATTGCCCGACGGAGAGGCTATATATGTCGTTATTACGCCCAACACCAGCGCCAAGCCTATGCCGACGGGAAATGCCACGGCGAGCCCCGCAATGTCGATTGCGATAACCAATAATATGTTGGACAAATTGAATATCACGCCACCTATCAGAGCCGAGAAAATCCATTTTGAATCGGCTTGGGCAATGTCGGCGACAAAGCTTCTGCCTCCGTCTCCGAACGACCCCATCGTAAAGGCCAACAAGAGAGAAAAGAGCAGAATTCCTATTGTATAATCCCAATAAAAGAGTTGGAATTTCCATTCTTTGCTTGCCAATTTTTGAGTGTTTCCCCACGACCCCCAACAAATCATCGTGATTACGCACATTATCACCGCTATCGGATAAGAAGTTACAGTTACCATATATTTTCCCTTTCTGATTTAGAAGTTAGTTAATACATCGGGAAAAAGTCAATAGCAGAACAAAAAAAAGCGCGGATTAAAAAATCCGCGTCTTATAAAAAGCTAAAAGTCCCTATTGGAAAATCGGGCGGCAAATTACGGTGTCTCCGGAGAGTCCTCGGCGTGAAAGTCGGATTTCAAGATTTCGTCAAGCTTTGAATCGGCTTGGGCAATGTCGGCGA
>JABLTK010094830.1_pt1 | contig 12587 bp, 9 predicted proteins | sample 7160131 | NCBI WGS metagenome assembly JABLTK01 (sample SAMN14651221, study PRJNA627086) | human gut metagenome | isolation source: feces | host: Homo sapiens
GTTGAAAAGTTTGCTAAACTCTGGTATGATAATGACATAGAAAGCGTTAAGAAAGCCCCTATTTTAACTATGATAGGTATAAAAGATGAGGAAGAATTAGAAAAGTATTCTAAGAAAATGAATAACGCTATCATTAAGGAGAGTGTTGATAATTTGAAAAGATTAAATAGTGATGCTACTTTTGTTTATGGTCTTACACCAGAAGAAGATGAATTGTTAGTTAGAAATACCAGAGATGAATTTGTTCGTAGAGAAGCTATGGCTGAAGGACTTGCCGAAGGAGAAGCTAAGGGAAAAGCTGAAGGAAAAACTGAAATTGCAACAAATCTACTAAAAAAAGATTATTCTATCGAGGAAATAGTTGAAATAACTGGTTTAACTAAAGAAGAAATTGAAAAATTAAGAAGTTTATAATTATAACTGGGAGAAGGAAATAAATGAAAATCAATTTTAATAATGTTTTAATTAATAACGATGAAATTAATAAATATGAAGATATGGTTAAAGATATTCATAATAAATTACATGATAATTGTAATTCACAAGACAATTTTATGGGATGGCTTGATTTACCCATCAATTATGATAAAGAAGAGTTAGAACAAATAAAAATATGTGCTGAAAAAGTTAAGAATAATTCTAAATATTTGTTAGTAATTGGTATTGGCGGTTCTTATCTAGGTGCTAGAGCTGTTATTGAAGCTTTAACAAGTACATTTTATAACTTAAGAGAAAATAGTCCAATTATTTTATATGTTGGCAATAACTTAAGTACTAGCTATATAAATGACATTATTAAGATTATTGGAAACGATGATTTCTCTATAAATGTTATATCAAAATCTGGTACTACTACTGAGCCTGCTATAGCTTTTAGAATATTTAAAAAGATTTTGGAAAATAAATATGGAAATAATGCTAGTGAAAGAATATTTGTAACTACTGATGAAGAAAAAGGTGCTCTTCATACAATTGCAAAAGAAAATAATTATCAAACTTTTAAAATACCTAATAATATTGGTGGCAGATATTCTGTACTTACAGCAGTTGGATTATTTCCAATTGCTGTAGCAAATATAAATGTTGATAAACTATTGAATGGTGCTATTAAAGCATATAACAAATATAATAATAGCAATTTAAATGAAAATGATTGTTATAAATATGCTGTTATTAGAAATTTACTATATCATAAAGATAAAAATATAGAAATATTTGCTTCTTATGAACCAAGACTTCATTATTTTATTGAATGGTTAAAACAATTATTTGGAGAAAGTGAAGGAAAAAATGGGAAAGGAATATTGCCTGTTGGAGTGGAATTTACTACAGATTTGCATTCGCTTGGACAATATATTCAAGATGGTAGAAGGAATATTTTTGAAACTGTTTTAAATATAGAAAATACTAATGAAAGTATTACTATGACAAAAGAAGAAAATAACTTGGATAATTTAAATTATTTAGAAGGATTAACCCTTGACTATATAAATCATAAAGCTATGGAAGGTACAATAGATGCTCATGTATCTAATGATGTACCAAATATACTTATTAATGTTGATAAACTAGATGAAGAAACTATTGGAGAATTAATATATTTTTTTGAACTTGCTTGTGCTATGTCTGGTTTTATTTTAAACGTTAATCCATTTAATCAACCTGGAGTAGAAAAATATAAACAAAATATGTTTAAACTCTTAAATAAACCTGGATATTGATAGAGTAATAACCAACTTAATTAAAATTAAGTTGGTTATTTGTTTTCAACTAAAGTATATTTTTCTGTTGATATTTCTTTAATGAGTTGTTTTTCTATCATATTCATTATAAATTTGTGAGTGGTTTCTTTACTTCTGTCTATGATATGCTTAATATCATCAAATGTTAATACTTTTTTAAGTTTCATTTTTTCTATAACAACATATTCAGTTCTCGTTACCATATATATCGGCCACACTTTCATACAATATCAAATATAATCGAGGTGTGCAAGCCTAAATATTATTTTTTAAACAAAAGACTACATATAATGGAATTTTTTTTATATTATTATTGATATCAAAATTATTCGCACTTATTCTTATTCCAAGTTCTTGTTTGTATAACGCATTATATAATTTTAGACTTTTTGCTTGAGTTGAATGATTATTTAACTCATTAAATATGCCCAAAATCAACATTTTGGCGAAAAGCGGACCCACTTTTATATTTTTCAAACAAAAAGTGCATTTTTTGTTATAATACCCGTCAAATTGGCGGGTATTTTTTTGATTCAGACAAAAATCATTGTTTTTGGCGGAATTAGATTAATTGCCGTCATTTTGTCGAATATTATATAGTACTTTCAAATTGTTTTATAATATCAAATAGCCTTTGATTTTTATAAATTCTTTCACGTCCCATTTTTTCAGATACTAAAAATCCTGTATCTACTAGAGTATTTAGGTATCTTAGCGCTGTTCTTTCTGAAACTCCTAATGTTTTTTCGATATAAGATGTTTTAGTATAAAATTCAAAAAACATTGCTTCTAATAACTCTTTTGAATATATTTTAGTTTTTATTCTTAATTCATTTTTTACTTTTAACATTTCTTCACTTATTGCATTTATTATTTTTATTGTTCCTAGAGCTGTTTCTTCAATTCCTTTTAGAATGTAAATAATCCATTCTTCAAAGTCGTTAGTCTTTCGAGTCTCTTGAAACAATCTATAATATTCATTTTTAGTGTTTATAATGTATTTACTCAAATAAAGTATTGGTGTTTCAAGTAAATTTTCTTCAATTAAATATAATATATTTATTATTCTTCCAGTTCTTCCATTTCCATCATAAAAGGGATGAATACTTTCAAATTGATAGTGGATTATTGCTAATTTTATTAATGGGTCTACTTCATCACTTATATTAATGTAATCTAAAAGATTATTTAAATAATCAAGTATTTCTTCTTTTGATTGCGGTGGAGTATAAATTATTTCATCTGTTTTACTATTTTTTATAACTGTTCCAAGAGTACATCTTATACCTGCAGTATTATGTTCTATTTTTTCTTGTACATTTTTTATTAAATCTAAAGATATATACCCTTTTTCCTTTAATTCTCTATAGCCTTTCCAAATAGCACTTCGATAATCAATTACTTCCTTAGCATATGGATTTGAATTGTATGGTCTTACCATTGCTTTATATATTTCGTCATGTGATGTAACAATATTTTCTATTTCAGAACTTGCTTTTGCTTCATTTATCATTATAGCATTTATAAGAATGTTTTGGTTTGGCATTGTTTTTGCAATTCCCTTTAATTCTGCTAAGGCTCTACTAGTAATAGATAATTGTTTTAAAATTCTTGCAGTTTCTATATTATTTTTTAATGGTAATTTTTCTAAAATTTGTGACATTTATGTTTCACCTCTTATTAGTATAATACTAAACTTTTTTTAATTAGTCAAGTTGATTCCGCCAAAAAGCGCATTTTTTGGCGGAATTATTATAATACCCGTCAAATTGGCGCGTATTTTTTCAATTCAGACAAAAAATGTGTTTTTTGGCGGAATCAGATTAATTGTCGTCATTTTGTCAGGTATAAAAAAATAGTGGTAAACCACTATTTTAAGAATAATACTAAAGATATTACAAAGAATAGAATTCCTAGGATTAAAGTTATTCTACTTATTACTAGTTCTAATCCTCTTTCTTTTTGGTGTCCAAATAAATTTTCGTTACCACCAGTTATAATTCCACCAGCATCACTAGCTTTATTTCCTTGTAAAAGAACTATAGCTATAAGTAATACAGATATTACAAGTAATATATTTTCTAACATTTTAACACATCCGTTTCATTAATAATCTATCACAAGTTTATGAACTTTGCAATAATTATTTATCTTCTTCCTTTGTTTTTCTAGTTTTTTTCTTTGTTTCTTTGACTTCTTCAGTTTTTTCTTCCTTTTCGATTTCTTCGATTGGTTTAATTTCACCAGTAGCAACTATTGACTCAATTTGTTCTTTAGTAATTGTTTCATATTTCATTAGTGCATCACTTAAAGCAAATATTAAATCTTTGTTTTCACTGATGATTTTCTTAGCTTTTGCATAACAATCTTCGATTATCTTACGAACTTGTTCATCAATTTCTAATGCTACTTGGTCTGAAAAATCTCTTGATTTAGCATAATCTCTTCCTAAAAAGACATTTTCGCTCTTTTCTTCATATTGAACTGGACCTAAGTCACTCATTCCGTATTCAGTTACCATACTTCTTGCAATACGTGTTGCTTTCTTGAAATCATCACTTGCTCCGGTTGAAATTTCATGTAAGAACATTTCTTCACTTACACGTCCACCAAGTAAACCTGTGATTTGTGCAAGCAATTCATCTTTAGTCATTACAGCAATTTTTTCTTCTTTTGGAAGCATCATTGTGTAACCACCTGCCATACCACGTGGAATGATTGTTATTTTATGAACTTCTTGAGCATCTTCAAGTTTTATACCAATTACAGCATGTCCCGCTTCATGAATTGATACAAGTTTCTTTTCTTTATCAGTTATTTTTCTAGTTGTTTTAGCAGGTCCAAGTAAAACTCTGTCTGTTGCTTCATCTATTTCATCCATTGTAATTGCATTTTTATTACGACGAACTGTTAGAAGTGCTGCTTCATTTAGTAAGTTTTCTAGGTCTGCTCCAGAGAAACCTGGTGTACGTAAACTTAAATTACTTAAGTTAACATCTTTACCTAATGTTTTATTTTTAGCATGAACTTTTAATATTTGTTCACGTTCGTTAGCATCTGGAAGACTAACTGTTACTTGTCTATCGAAACGACCTGGACGAAGTAATGCTGGGTCTAGAACATCTGGTCTATTTGTAGCAGCTATAATGATGATACCTTCATTTTCACCGAAACCATCCATTTCAGTTAATAATTGGTTAAGAGTTTGTTCTCTTTCATCATGTCCACCACCAAGACCTGTTCCTCTTTGACGACCTACAGCATCAATTTCATCTATAAAGATTAAGCATGGAGCATTTCTTTTTGCTTCTTTGAACATATCACGAACACGAGATGCCCCAACACCTACGAATAATTCTACGAAATCTGAACCACTTATAAAGAAGAATGGTACATTAGCTTCACCAGCAATTGCTTTAGCTAGTAATGTTTTACCTGTTCCTGGAGGGCCTACTAATAAAACACCTTTAGGAATTCTTGCTCCCATTTTTTCAAACTTTTTAGGGTTCTTTAAGAAATCTATTAATTCTTCAACTTCTTCTTTTTCTTCTTTTAAACCTGCTACATCTTTAAAGCTCTTTTTGTCATTTTCATTGCTTAAACGAGCTTTACTTTTACCAAAATCCATTGAATTTTTATTAGAATTTGCTAGTTTAGTAAATAGAATATACATAATCACTACCATTAATACTAAAGGTAAAACATTTACTAAGATATAAAGGAAAATATTTTCACCTGGGTCGGAATTAGTATCATATTCTTTTACTTCATTTGTTTTAATTAATGTTAAAACTGTATCTAGTTCTGAACCAACTACTTTAGCTTCAAAACTTTCAGTTTTCTTGTAACCATCTAGTTTACCAGTGATTACATAAATACTTTCATTACTTTTCGGAGTTACTGTTACTTCAGTTACTTTGTTATTTTCTAGTTCTGAAATTAGTTCTCCAGTTTTTAGTTCATGAACTTTAGTACCTTGTAAGTTTAAAACACCAAGTACAATTGCAATTATAGCCGCTAAAACTATATAAGGTAATATGTTCTTGAAACTATCATTTTTATTTGTTTTTACATTCATTTAATTTATTCACCTTGCCTTACATCTAATTATTATATCATATTTTTGTGATTTGTCTTTAGAAAATTGTGATTTTTTTAAATTTGGGACCCATAAAACTCTATTTTGACTGTCAACTAGAATAGGATAAGCACTTCTTTTGTCTTTTGGAATCTTGCCATCTATAAAAATGTCACTTATTTTTTTATTACCATTTAAGTTCTTCACCTTTATTTTATCACCTGGTAATAAACTTCGGAGCTTTAGTGGCATCATAAGTTCACTAGTATCTAAATAAATACATGAATTTGAGTTGTCACCATCTTTAACATTATAATAAAGAATAAAATCTTCTAATTCGGTATCTTTATCAAAAATAATTTCATTAAGTACTTTGTTTTCTTTTTTCTTAATAAATATTTTACCATAACTATTTATACCCATGTAATTATTATTTAAATCAATACTTTTATTACTTTGATTATATAACTTCATCAAATTACTCATTTGTTCATCTGAAATATCAAAATAATCATTACTTTGAATATCTTTTACTAAAAGTTCTAAACACTTTCTTTTAATAAAATCTGTTTCATTCGAAACTTTGTTAATAACTATAGAGTTATCCACAATAAATTTATTATTACTAATATAAGTATTAACAAAATTATCATATTCTATTAGTTCTTTAGAAAATTTTAAATATTTTTCATGAACTTTAGGATTTTCTTTCTTTAAAAAAGGTAAAACTATGTGTCTATATCTATTTCTAGTGTGTTTAAGTTCTTCATTAGTTTTATCTAGTCTATACGGAACATTATTTTCTTTTAAATAGTTTATAATTTCATCTTTTGTAATACTTAAAAGTGGTCTTAGGGTTTTATAGTTTTCATTCTGAGATATTTCTTTAATCCCAATATATCCACTTAGGTTACTGCCTCTGGTTAAACGCATTAAAATTGTTTCAATTAAGTCATCACCATGGTGAGCAGTAAGAAGTAAACTCGCATGATATTTTTCTATAACTTCATTAAAAAATTTGTATCTTCTCTTGCGGGCATCTTCTTCGGTAAAGTTCCCATTTATATAGTTTGTGATTTCAAGAAGTTCAAATGTTATGTTATTCTCTTTTGCATAGTTTTCTACCATCTTAGCTTCTTCTTCACTTTCACTTCTTAATTTATGGTTGACATGAGCAACGATTATATTTAGATTTAATTCATCTTTTAATTTTGTTACTAAATCAAGAAGACACATTGAGTCAGGGCCACCACTACAAGCTACAACTATAGATGCGTTTTTATCTAAATTTTCTTTTAAAAAATCAATAACCTTTTTCATCGCAACTCCTTTAAATTATATATAAGCATATCTTTTATATTGCCATCAAGTATTTTTTCAGGTTCATTGCTTTGGTAGTTACTTCGATGGTCTTTGACCATTTTATATGGTTCTAAAATATAACTTCTTATTTGACTTCCAAAGTTAATACTATAAGTTTCTCCTTTTAAAGCATTTAATTTTGCTTGTTCTTTTTCAAATTCCAGCATATACAATTTATTTTTTAACATTTTTATGGCTTGTTCTTTGTTATTTAGCTGACTTCTTTCATTTTGACAAGTAACTACTGTTTTTGTTGGTAAATGTGTTATACGTACCGCTGAGTTACTAGTGTTTACTGATTGGCCTCCAGCTCCACTTGAGTGATAAACATCTATTTTCAAATCTTCTTCTTTAATTTCAATGTTTATTTCTTTCTTGATTTCTGGCATAATGCTAACAGATGCAAATGAGGTGTGTCTACGAGCTCCGGCATCAAACGGGGAAATTCTAACTAAGCGATGCACTCCATCTTCTTTTTTTAAGTATCCATAAGCGTAGTCTCCACTTATTTTAAGAGTTATGCTTTTTATTCCTGCTTCATCACCTTTTTGCTCATCAACAATTTCCCATTTGTAACCTTCTTTTTCGCAAAATCTTTCATACATTCTAGCTAGCATTGATGCCCAATCACATGACTCTGTTCCACCTGCTCCAGGATGAATTTCTAAATATGCATTTAAAATATCAAATTCACCACTTAAGGTAACGGATGTTTCTAACTCATTAATTTCATTTTCAAGTGTTAATAACTCATCACTTATTAACATAATTATTTCATCTTCATTCTCTTTAAGAAGTTCTAAATTATCATTAATGGATTTTTTTAAATTATTATATAATGTAACTTCTTTTTTTAAATTAGATAATCTTTTGTTGATATCATTTGCTTTATCAACATTTTGCCAGAAGTCATCGGCTTTTTGTAAATCTTCTAATTTTTTTATTTCTTCTTCTTTTTTGGGTAAGTCAAAGATACCTCCCTACAGAAGCTAATTTTTCTTTATATTCATTTAATTTTGTTTGTAATTCTTCTTTCATTGAAATTTTCCTTTCAATGTTTATTTTACCATATTTTATATAATTATTCTAGTTATTGGAACAAAAAAAACTAAGTAACTTTTTGCTGCTTAGTTTAATTGGCTTTACTCATTTTTTATTCCCCACCAGATTTCGAAGAGCCTCTTTCTTAGTAGTTACTATTTATCATATTTTCTTGGAAGTATTCTTTGTTTAGATTATCTACTATTTTATTTTTTTCTTCAAGCATTTCATAGTGCATAACAATATCTCTGTCATAATATGTGATGCGTCCACTTGGAAGAAGGAGCATTCTATTTATATTTAAATTATCAACAAAATCTAAGTTGTGAGAAACTACGAGCATTGTTCCTTCGTAGTTTTTAAATGTTTCTGATATTATTAATTGAGTCATAGGATCTAAATGGTTTGTGGGTTCATCTAAAAGTAAGGTATTGGCACCAGTTAAAGATATTTTAGCTAAAGCTACTCTGCTTCGTTCCCCTGGAGATAAAACTTCTACTTTCTTGAAAATATCATCACCAGAAAATAAGAAACTACCTAACATTCTTCTTATTTCATAATCGGCTAAGCCAAAGTTTGCAAAGTTTTCTAATATTGTCTTGTTATTATCAAGAATTTCATGTTCTTGAGCATAATATGCTATATCAGTTTTATCTGTTATTTCAATACTTCCTTCAATCGAAGTTAAATATCCCATTATTAAACGAAGTAATGTTGTTTTACCTATACCATTTTCACCAACTACTAGAAGCTTTTCTCCACGTGTTAAATCAAAATTTAAATCTTCATATAATAAATTTTCTTCATCATAACCAAATGTTAAATTATTGCATTTAATTGGAATGCTATAACTCGGTCTATTTATTTTCATGTTAAATTTAGTGTATTTATTTTTCTTTTCAAGTTCTATCTTTTGATTTTCAAGCTTTTCTAATTTTTTTATTCTATCTTTAGCAATATTAGCTTTCTTTTCATTACCACGAATATATTTTGCTATTATACCTTTAAGTTTTTCTTCTTCTCTTTGTTGCTTTTCATATAACCTTTGTTTAGCTAAATCTCTTTCACTTTTAATTTTCATGTATTTTTCGTAATTTCCATTGTAAATTTCTATATTATGTTTCATTTTATCTACATATAGTGTCTTTTTAGTAACTGCATTTAAAAATTCTACATCGTGAGATATAACTAAAATTATCCCATGATAGTTTTTAAGATAATTAATTATATAATCTTTAGTGTCTAAATCTAAGTGGTTTGTGGGTTCATCTAGAAGCATTATTTCAGGATTTGAATATAAAAGTTTAGCAAATGCTACTTTGGATTTTTGACCTCCGGAGATGTTTTTTAGCTTTAAATCAAGTAAACTATCATTAATTTGCATACCACTTATAATCTTTAAAAGAATGTTTTCTGCATTGTATTCATCATAATATTCTAAAAGTTCGTTTATTCTATTTATCTTTTTATAATATTTTTTTAATTCATATTCATTTTGAGTATTTGCTATTATATCATAAAGGTTAGTTAATTCTTCTTTTAATTTTTTGATAGGCCTTCCTTCAAGCAAATAATCAAATACTGTTTCATCTTCACTTGATGCATCTTCCATAATTACTTGTGGTAAATAACCAAGATTTATTTTGGTATCTAATGTTATGTTTCCAGAGTCTGGTGTTAGGTTGCCTAAAAGTATATTAAATAATGTTGATTTGCCTGCTCCATTTACACCAATAATACCTACTTTATCATTGTTATTTATTTGAAATGATACATTATCAAATATAACTTGAGTACCAAAAGACATACATAAATTTTCTATTTTCAAAGGTATCACTTCCTTACTCAAAAATTATAGAAGATTAGCACCTTCAAGTCAAGAATAATAATGGTAAATAGAAAAAGAATTGGTGTATTATTCACCAGATTCTTGAATTAGTTTTTTTAATTTATTTATTTGCCTATTTAAAATAGTACATAATCTATTTATTCTTGTGTCAGAATATTTGGTTAAATGTTGATAACTATGAAGAGTATCATCAAACCACTTTGGAAGGTCATCTAACTTTTGTATATCAATTCTTCTTATATTTTTTACTACTTTTCAAAAAGTTTAGCTTCGTAGAATAATCTTCCTTCACCTGAGATATGCATCTCTTCTTCATCTTTTTTTTAACATTTCATCTGTCGTATTATTTGGAGTTTTTAGCGATTCTTCTTTTACAATGTTATTACTATTTTTAGAAAGAGAAGCTTCTAAGAGTTCACTATAATCAAAGTCATTATCAAAAAAGTTTATATCATCATAATTTACTTTTAAACCATAGGTTTTTAGCCAATATTGGTCTTAAAGAGATAAACCAAAAGCTTTATCTAAGAGTTCTGTCGGAGTTGATATATTCAATCTATGAATAAGTATATCAAGTTTATCTCTCCATGATGAAATTTTTCTTCCTTTAAACCAATTTGAAAGATTAATTTCCATTTCTAGTTCTTAATTTATCTATAAACTCTTTTTCAAATCGCTGTTATTATAAGTGTTAAAATGAACTTCTAAAAAACTATTTAAATTAGTTAATATTTCTGAAACACTTTATAAATATATATAAGAATATACAAAAAAATACATATCTTTTGAAGTGATATGTATTTTTATTTTACTTTTCTGTTTCTTTTAAAGTGTCATTTAAAAGCTTATTTAAAGCTTCATTACCTTTTTCTGTTAGATGAATACCATCTGCCATTAAATAATCTTTATTTTTTTGAATTTTGTTATAAAAATTAATTATTGTTACATTTTCATAATTTCCTAGACTATCTAGAGGTTTACCACTTGAAACTAAATATATTTTACTATCTTTGCATGATTCTATAAGTTCTTGATATTCTTTTGTGGAAATAACTGTTGAGTTATCGAATGCTATTACTATTTTTTTAGATAATGTATTTTCACTTATACTTTTTTCTATACTTTCTTTTAAAGATTTATAACTAAAATCTTTGTTAACTATAAACTTAGCGTCGGCATAATTTGTTTGAAGAGTTTCAAAGTTATAAAATAGAATATCATTACCATAGAAAGCCATTTTATTTCTTAATTCTTCTTGATGTGCTTTGATTAGTTCCGCTTTTTTATTTTTAAATTCTTCTTTGTAGACATTTAATATAGCATTATATACAATATTTGTATATTCTTTTCTACCTGTTGGAGGTAAATGAATACCATCAGCATAGAACCAATCTTTGTGGCCTTCGGATAGGCTATACCAATCAATAATATGAAGATTGTTATATTTTGTAGCCAGTTCTTTTAAGCTATCATTAACTTTAGTATAATTTGTGGTATTAATCCAGAAAACAGTTCTATCACTTAGTAGATCCATTAAGCTTTCTTTACAGCTATTTTTACAATCACCATTAGTTCCTAGGTGGATAACTACAGGGTTACCAAGTTTTTTACTTTCTTTTAATTCTTTAATTATAGTATAACCTACATAAGTTGAACGTGACTCTTTTGAATCAAAATAACTGTTTGGAAACATTGCTTTTAAATTGTTCATGGCTCCGAGCATAACTGAGTCGCCGATGAATGTTACTGGCAGTTCTTTAACCATTTGCTCATAGTTGCTTGTATCATCTAATTTTTCAAGTTCTTTTGTCCAATCTTCTTCATCTTGTTTTTCTTGTAGTTTATATTCTTTTTGTTTTTCTAACATTATTTTTTCGTTTTCTGCTAGTTCTAGTTCTAATTGTTTCATTTCTTTTTCATGTGATTTTGCTGTGATGTATTTGAAAGCACCGAAGCTTGATAATGCTAAAACAATTACTATTAATATTACTCTTAATTTTTTCATCTTTTCTCCTTTATTTGTTACTATATGTAATATGTATGAAAGTATTAGTACAAATATTATAATTAATGGGGTTTTTAAATAATGGTTTATATTAATGTATTGGAATAAAAATATAATTGGATATTGTACTAAATATATCTCATAACTAATGTTAGTAAAGAATTTTAATACTTTATCTGTTTTAGTTAATTCTTTTTTATCAATTGTTCCATAATCTATTAAACGGCATGAAATAATAGTTATTAAAACCATACTTATTGCAAAGAATTTTGATGTCGATGGAATAAAGATACATGCTAGTATTAAAATAAGTGTGTATAATGCAAATATTACTTTGCGTAATGGTTTTGTTTTTACATACCTTGGAACAAGTAAACCATAATATGAATGGTAAAAACCTAAACATAAACCTAATAATAGTGCATAACTTCTGGCAAAAGTATTATAGTAAGCACTCATTAAATTTGTACTTTTTGAACACATAAAAAAATATATAATGCTTATTATTGA
>JABLTK010114043.1_pt1 | contig 12567 bp, 10 predicted proteins | sample 7160131 | NCBI WGS metagenome assembly JABLTK01 (sample SAMN14651221, study PRJNA627086) | human gut metagenome | isolation source: feces | host: Homo sapiens
AATTACTCCTGTCACAGATAGCTGTAGCAGGAGTAATTGTATAATCAGAGATAACTCCCTGGCGCAGCGGTCTGACTGCCGCAATATTTCCCGGTGTCCTTCCCATCATCTGACGGGCCTCCTCACCAATGGCCTTTATCTCGTTTGTATCTTTATCATAAGCCACAACTGAAGGTTCCTTCAGTACGACACCCTTGCCTCTTACGTAGACAAGGACACTGGCTGTACCCAAATCAATTCCTATATCTGAACCTGCCATATGCTTCCCCTTTCTTTACCCGTTGACATCTCTATTTATTATAACGTATTTTTTTCAAATTACCACTGATTTTTTCTATACATAAAAACAGGAACTGACGGTATCTATCCGCCAGTCCCCATTGAATGTCCTTCTATTCAAAATCTGCATTCTATCTCGTGAACAAATGTGCCCTTTTATCAAAATAGACCTTATTCGCCCCGATCATGAATAAGGACACAAGAATGCTTGAAATCAGCATGATACTGGATTCCGATGATGTCAGCAGATTCACACCGCTGAGCAGTGATCCGGCACCAATATAGAAAACCTCAAGCACAAGTGATGCAATGTACATAATCAGCAGATACTTCGGTCCCTTTGCCCTGTATCCCGCCAGCTGCTGTCGGACAATAAATACAAAAACACCTAAAATAATCAGCAGCACACCATAGACAATATCTAATATGTGCAGCCCCGGATAGACTGCGTAAACCTGTGCTGACTGCTCCTTTGTTCCATACTGCATGCCCATCACTGCCTGCACTCCTGTATACATATTAGATAATCCTGTCAGAATCAGTGAAAAATAGATCAAAAACTTATACCACTTCATAGGCATTGCAGGAAAGCACTGCTTAGCGTTTATATTCTCCGTCTCAAAGCTATGATGTTCCTCCGTTCCGGAAGATTGCCCGGATACATCCTCCCCGGCATAAGATATCTTTGTCTCTTCTGCCTGTTTCTCCGGAATATTGATTCTGACAACCTCATCAATTACTGTCCCGCAAACAGGGCATTTTCTCGCTTCATCAGCAAGTCGCTGACCACAATTCGGACAACGCATCCTCATTCCCCCAAATCATTCATACGAAAACCTCGTATGCTTCTCTCAAAAGCTTAATTAAACTTGTAAATCTTCTGTGCCATTCTATAGCATCGTACTACAATACCATAGGAAATCTCTCCCGGAGGATTGCTGACAATACCTCGGCCTCCAAGACGCACTCTCCAATACATGCTCGGATACTTCTTCTTGAAATACTGCCATAATTCACGACGTTTTTCAAGATTCTCCGATGTACCTGAGATCAAAAGCATAATAGATGTGACACAGCAGATCATCGCCAGATAGCTCAGCATATATCTTGCCAGATGCTTATTAGCCACATCCTGTGGAAGGCAATAGGCATCAATCATCAGCTTATTCACATAAATCTGCTGATCAATACGACTGATCATCACACGTTCATTGACAGACTGATCATTACGCCCGATAAAATATCTGTAAAGATCTACGTCCAAATAATACAATGTCTTAACATATGGCAGCGGTATATAGACAAACAGATTATCCACATAAAATGTATGCTTTGGAAGCTGAAGTCCGCTTTCTCTTAACACCTTGGTTCTGTAAATAACCGAATGCATCAGCAGATTCTGATCCATTCTGAAGCGTCGCACTTCATCCCAACCGAAAATCTTCTCTTCCGGCAACACCCTATGATAACCAATGGTATGGGAAGTTCCATCTTCCACATGCTCATATACATAATTACAGATAAACATATCTACACGCTTACGATTCTGACGGAACTGCTTCAGTCTGTTCAATACAACTTTATAACTCTCTGTATCCAACCAATCGTCAGAATCTACGACTTTAAAATACATGCCTCTGGCATTGGCAATACCCGTATTGACCGCACCGCCGTGTCCCGCATTCTCCTGATGGATCGCACGACAGATCCCTGGGTACTTCACCTCATATTCATCCGCAATGGCTGCTGTGCCATCGCTGGAACCATCATCTACAATAATAATCTCTACGTCCTCACCACCCGGCAGCAATGAATCAATACACTTGCGCATATAAGCTTCCGAGTTATAGCAAGGCACCGCAAAAGACAGAATCTTCAAGCTTCCTCAACCTCCTGTTGCGTTTCTTCTTTATATATCTTAACAGCTCACTCCATAAAATACCAGTACAAAAATCTTACTTTTTTATAACTTGTACTCAAATTAGCTTATTTGCCCCGCAATTTGTTAAAAATCGTCACCATCACAAGAAGAAGCAAATTGATAATAACAATACTTGCACCTGTCGGCAAATTCATCTCAAATGACAACGCAAGTCCTGCCAGAAAACAGATCACAGATAAAAAAACAGACAGTACAGCCACTGCTTTAAAACTGATGACAAGTTTACGTGCAATGACTGCCGGAAAAATGATCAGGCTGGATATCAGTAAACTTCCCATCATTCTCATACCCATGACGACTGTAAGTGCTGTAAGAAGCGCAATCAGGAACTGGTAAAAGCCAACATTTATGCCGCTCGCTTTCGCAAAATTCTCATCGAAAGTAATCAGAAATAATCGATTGTAAAACAAGATAAAAAGCACCAAAATGACAATAGAAAGAACAACACTAAAAACAACATCATCCCTGCTCATCGCCAAAATACTGCCGAACATGTAGCCATTCACATCGACATTAAAACCGCTGCTCATCGCTGTAATAATAACACCAATGGACAAAGCGCCTGTTGCCACCATGCCTATTGCTGTATCCCCGCCGGTTTTGGACCGCTGTGACCAAAACATGATCAGGCAGGCTGCAACAACAACAATCGGAATAGATACGGCCATCACCGGCAATCCCAGAGCAACTGCCAGTGAAGTGGATGCGAATCCCACATCACCAAGCCCATGTCCGATCAGTGAATACCGCTTCAGTACAAGGATTACACCAAGTAAAGCCGCACAAAGTGAAATCATCACACCTGCTGCAATGGCTCTCTGCACAAAAGGATATGACAATGCCTCAATTAACTGTGTCATGATAATGTCCTCCCTCCTCTGCACATCGTCTGCACCAGGCATCATGATCACCATCAAACTCAACTGTCTGATTCATCATAATGATATGACTGGCATATTGTTCAACCTGATCAAGATCATGGGAAACCATCAGGATCGTTACCCCCTGCTCCTTGTTGATATGATCGATCAGGCTGTAAAACTCTGCTGTAATTGCAGGATCCAGTCCTGCACAAGGTTCATCCAGAATTAAAAGCTTCGGTTCCCGGCACAATGCCCGTGCCAGGAGCACACGCTGCTTCTGACCGCCTGAAAGATTACCAATCCTGTAATCTGCCAGATCCGATATGCTCAACATCTCCATAGCTTCCGCAGCCTTCTTTTTATCTTCCCGCGTATAAAACGGAAAGCGTCTGGCAGATCGCTGCATTCCGGTCAGAACCACCTCTCTGACAGTTGCCGGAAAATCCCGCTCAATCTCTGTAATCTGAGACAAATAAGCATACTGCTCTGGTGAAAGCTGATGAATCACCTGTCCCGATGTAATCGGTACCAGGCCTACAATCCCCTTCACCAGAGTACTCTTACCCGAACCATTGCTGCCTATAATGCAGGCATATTCTCCTGCTTCTATCTTGAAGGATGCATGTTCAACAGCAACCCTCTTGTCATCACTGTAGATGACCGACACATCTTTTACTTCAAGAATCGTCATCTCTTCCTCCTACTCCAATGCCTTCCTCAGTGTATCAGCATTCTGCTGCATAAGATCAATAAATGTTATCCCGGATTCAAATTCATCTTTTGCCACGTTGTGACAGGTTGAAAACATCAGCATCTGCGCCCCTGTTGCGTCTGCAATCGCTCTGGCCACATTCGGCGTTGAGAGTTCTTCATATAAAATATACTTTACATGGTGTTCTTTCATGTAATTGATCACATCCGCCATCTGCGCCATACTCGGTTCTGTGTCAGCCGAACAGCTGTCATAAACACTCTCGTATTCAAGCCCATATCCGTGAATAAAATAACCATATGCAAAACGACCGCCAAATACAATATCCCTGCGGCTGCCTTCTGATACAATTTCTTTCAGCTCCGCATCCAATGCATTCAGCTTCTCTATATAAGCTTCGGCATTGGCCTGATAAACTTCCTTATGCTCCGGATCTGCTTTGCAGAAAGCATCCTCAATATTGCGAACCATCTGCACGGCATTTTGCATATCGAGCCATATATGCGGATCATACGTATGTTCATGGTGATGTCCGGCATGATCATGGCTGTTCTCATCTTCGTGGGCCGAAGCCTCCTCAGAATCAGCATGCTCATGTTCTTCATCCTCTTCCTTCATCATAGAAACACCAGATGAAGCATCTACCACCTGTACCTTCGTCATATCTACACTGTCTGCCAGCTCCTGAGCCCATGGCTCCATCTCTGCTCCTGTGTAGATAAACATATCTGCCTCAGATATTCTGATCATATCTCCCGGTGTAGGATCATACATATGACTCTCCATTCCCGGAAGCAGCACAAGACTCACATCTGCATATTCTCCTCCAATCTGTCTGGCAAAATCATATTGAGGAAACAGAGTCGTCACAACCGTCAGCTTACCTGATGATGTCTCATTCCCGGCCGATATATTCCTGCCGCATCCTGTCATCATCATCAGAAAACATATAACGATTCCAAAAACTAAATATATTCTTCTCTTCATTTCACACTCGCCTTCCTTAATGGAACTAAGTTTCATTAAGGAATGATACAATGATATCAGGCAAATGTCAACAAAAAAATCCCGATTTTATTGATTTTTGAATATCTCATGCAGAATCCTGCCGTCTGCATCAGGTAATGAAAGTCCCATAATCTCAGCCATCGTCGGCCCCTCATCCAGCAAAGACATCTCTTCAATCTCCATCCCCGGAATAATGTCAGGTCCCACAGCCATAAAAATGGTTTGATAGTCTTTTCTGTCCGGATGAAAACCATGAGTTGCTCTCTGAATGTCCGGAATCTCTGCTGTATCCAATTCATTCTGAAAATAAAAGCCGCGTCTTGCCTCCAGCATAAATGTACATTCAGGATCCGCTCCCAACTCTTTTGCTTTCTTTGAAGAATAAATCGCAGCAATACCATTATCCGGATCATTCTTCATGGCACACAGCCAGTCATAAACACCGTTCTTGACACGGAGATACTCGTCCCGATCCATGCCTTCCTTCTTAATATAGATATAAGCGGAGCCATCGCAATTCTGGCAATAGGCTTTCCATTCTGTCACTCTGCCATTCTGAACCTTGAGATACCCCTGTTCACGAAGAAGTTTATTGATCAGTATCACATTCCGAACATCCAATTGACTGTGATCTCCCAATATAATCACCGTTGTATCCCGCTTAACAGACATTCTGTTCTGATGGAGCAGATGCATCAACTCGCCGATTCTCTCATCATGACGCTTGATTGCGGCAGCTGCTTCCTCTGAATGAACACCATAATGATGCCTCTGTGTATCAAGATCTGTAAAATGGACCAGTGTCAGATCCGGACGATAGGTTTTGAGCGTATACTTCAAGGATGCATGAACAAAGTTATCCAGCGCCGGCTGTCTGATACCATCACGAAGCCTGCCGAACCTATGATTGAGCATCAGCTGATAACCGACTGTCCCATTCGCCGCAGATGTCAATATCTGATTCGTCCATCTGCGGTTGGCAAATATCTCCGGAAGATTCCACGTAATCTCAGACTTCGCAGTCACCGGCCACAGAAGTGCTGCCACATGCTTCCCCTGTTTCAGTACCTCATCATATAATGTCGTTCCCCGTATATAATTCCGCTGCCAGTACCAGTCCGGCGATGACCGTTCCGGCTGCAGCAGAATATTGTTCACAATACCATGATGTGCCGGTGTGCGTCCCGTCACAATCGATGTATGTGCCGGATAGGTTAAAGATGGATAAACTGACCGAACCTGTCGGCAGCATGCCGCATGCCGGATAAATTTCTTAAAATTCGGCAATTTGGAGAACATATCAAAATCTATACTGCTCAGGGCATCCAGTGAAACAACGATCAAACGCTTACTCTTCATTCACATCTCCTCCTTTGATTCGCTGCAGATGCTCCTTCATCACCTTCTCATAGCCAAGATCTCCCATATGATAGAACTTCTTGTCTCTGAAAGCATCCGGCAGATACTGTTGCTTCACATAATGGTTCGGATAATCATGGGCATACTTATAGCCTATACCATGTCCAAGCTTCGCAGCTCCGCCGTAATGCGCATCCTGAAGATATGGAGGTACCGGTGCCGCCTGGGTAGAACGTACCAACGCCAGCGCTTCATCAATCGCCACAATCGAAGCATTACTTTTCGGCGCACAGGCCACATAAGCAGCTGCCTGCGCCAGCGTGATCCGTGCTTCAGGCATTCCAAGCCGTTCTACAGCCTGTGACGCTGCCACTGCCACCTGCAGAGCCTGCGGATCGGCATTCCCTACATCCTCAGATGCACAGATCATAATCCGTCTGGCTATAAAAGCCGGTTCTTCTCCTGCATACAGCATTCTGGCCAGATAATAGACGGCAGCATCCGGATCCGATCCCCTCATACTCTTGATAAACGCAGAAATTGTATCGTAATGATTGTCACCATTCTTGTCATAGCGCATCACACGGCGCTGAATGCATTCTGATGCCACTTGAATGGTAATATGGATCTTCCCATCCTCTGATGGCTCTGTTGTCAAAACCCCCAGCTCCACTGCATTCAATGCCATTCGCGCATCACCGCCGGACATATCTGCAAGAAAATCCACAGCCTCATCTGTAATCTCTGCCCCGTAACTTCCCATACCACGTTCATCATCATAGACGGCACGCCTGATCAGCACCTTAATATCATCAACTGATAACGGTTTCAATTCAAATATAACAGATCTTGAAATCAAAGCCCCATTCACTTCAAAATACGGATTCTCAGTTGTCGCACCGATCAGGATCAATGTTCCATCCTCCACAAAAGGCAGCAGGTAATCCTGCTGACTCTTATTAAACCGATGAATCTCGTCCACAAACAGAATTGTCCGCCTGCCGTACATGCCCATGCGATCCTTCGCTTCCTGAACCACCTGCTCCATGTCCTTCTTGCCGGCTACCGTTGCATTGATCTGGGTAAATGAAGCGCTGGTTGTATTGGCAATGACCTTCGCAATGGTTGTCTTGCCTGTTCCCGGCGGTCCATATAAGATGATCGAACTCAGCTTATCTGCCTTAATGGCACGATACAGCATCTTATCCCGTCCGATAATATGCTGCTGACCGACAATCTCATCTAGGGTTCTCGGACGCAGTCTCGATGCCAACGGCGACTCTTTCTCCATTTTATCTTCTCTCATATAATCAAATAAATCCATGACAACCTCCATATAAAAAATCTTATCATAAATCCCAAAAAGAAACAAGTGTTCTGCTTTTTTATTTCTTTTGCTGTTTATAAACCTTTTATAAAAGTTTACACTCAATTTATTGAACATTTCCGTCAAATCCTGTATGATGTTTAGTAAATATGTTAGTGTAAAGGCGTATACTGCTTTCAGAAAGGAAGACCATCTATGGCTGGTTTTTTAACTCATTATTTATTCGGAATGGAATCCTGTGACATCCTTTCCGATAATTATATCCGTGAAGTCATCAAAAATAATAACCATGCTTTTCTTCTGGGACTGCAGGGAAATAATCTGCTTTCCTTTAATCCCCATACTTTATCCAAGCGCGGTCTGTCCTATCGTACGGCTTCCATGACAATGCGCAATCAGGAATATGCTGCATTTTTTAATAATATGTTGGACACTTTAAGCGGCATGGGTGATCAGGAACGTGATATCTGCATCGCATATATGGCAGGCTATCTTTGCTTTTTTGCCATTGACCAGTCTGCTTCCCCTTACATCCTTTTCAGAGTCTGGCAGGATCTTCCGGCCAAATCAACATCTTCACGTATGATGTCCCACCGTCGAAAGGTCGAGACAACCATTGACACGGTACTTCTTCGAAGCCGGTGCCATATGGAACCTTCACAGCTCAATTTTGAAGCGCTGACTTTTGCCAGCAGGAAGGATCTGTCCGCCATCGCTTATCTGATGCGTCAGACGATTCAGACAACTTATAAATACCGCATCCCGATGTCAGAGATCAGCAATGGTGTCAAAAATCTACGCCGGCAGAATATCCACATCCGCCCGGATGCACATTTTTACCATTTTTTAAGATACAAAATTGAAGGCAGCTTTCCTCTTCTCCCTTCCCACAGGGCGAAGATTTATCAGGACTATCAGTCCGATGAGCAGGACTATATGAATACTGATAAGCACCCATGGTATACTTATCCGGGCTGTCCTGAAGCCTCTTACCTGTCCTTTGAAGAAATTTTTGAACAGGCACTCCAGAACAGCCACCAGCTTCTTGAAAATCTGGACAGCTGTCTTGCATGGGACATGGATCGCGAAGACCTCATCAACAGCATCATTCATATGAATCCTTATCCGTCAATCTAAAACAGAATCCAGATCTATCACTTATCAAAATGCAGACAGCCCGAATCTTTTACAAAATTCGGGCTGTCTGCATTTTAATTTACGCGGGCAACTTGCAAAGCATGTTTCATCTCATTTTAGTACATAACCATGAGACGACTGATCAGGAACTGATACTCATCGATGGTTTTTTTCATGGATAATGCCTCATCAATATCAAAGTCTGTAAACTGACCGGCTTTATAGGCAATCACTCTGTTGGTAGCTCCGCTGGACAGCAGGTCAACTGCATAGGCCCCCATGGTAGATGCATAGACTCTGTCTTTTGCTGTCGGTGAACCGCCACGCTGGATATGGCCGAGAATAGTGGCTCTTGTCTCGATGCCTGTAGCCGTTTCAATACGTTTTGCCAGACGGTTAGAGTCACCGATTCCTTCTGCATTGATAACAACATGATGCTTTTTGCCTTTTAAGCGGTTTGAAAGAATGGTCTCGATCAGATCCTGCTCATCAAACTGCTCTTTTTCAGGAATCAGAATACCGTCCGCACCATTAGCAATCTCACACCACAGTGCAATATATCCGGCATTTCGTCCCATAACCTCAATAATACTGCAGCGCTCATGGGACATAGACGTATCTTTGATCTTATCAATGGCTTCAACCGCTGTATTGACAGCTGTATCAAAACCAATCGTGTAATCCGTACAGGCAATATCCAGATCGATCGTTCCCGGAATACCGATGGTGTTAATACCAAGGGCTGATAATTTCTGTGCACCTCTGAAGGATCCATCGCCGCCAATCACGATCAGGCCGTCAATTCCATGCTTTTTGAGAATCTCTGCCGCTTTCTGCTGCCCCTCTTCTGTCATAAATTCCTTGCATCTTGCCGTATAAAGCATCGTACCTCCCCGACGCATGATCTCGGATACGCTCTGCTTGTCCATGTCTATAATCTCTTCATTAAGCAGCCCCGCATAACCGCGCATAATGCCCTTGACATTTAAACCGCTGGCAATCGCTGTGCGGACAATCGCACGGATCGCTGCATTCATACCCGGTGCATCACCGCCGCTTGTTAAAACGCCAATTGTTTTAATTTCTCCCATCTCTGTTTCCTCCCTGTCTGAACTTTGCTGTCCGCTTTGCAGACATTCATACCATCTGTCACTATCAATCCATATAACTGTAATAAACTTTGCCGTATTGCTTGAACAATGTCTCTGCCGCCGACTGAGACATACTTGAGACCTCTCCTGTAACAGGATCTGCCAGCCATACAGCGTTTGTATCATACGCTGTGATCAGCGCATAATCGCTGTCTGATATCTTCACAGCCACCAGTCGGTCTCTGTAAACAAAATGCAGAACATCTGTCAGCTCCAGACCTGTCAGGTCAATGGTCTCTGCCGGAAGTGCATCTGACATTGCTGCAAATAACGGTTGAGAATCATCCGCTTTTGATTTCAGCTCCCAGCCTTCGTAGCTTGCAATCTTGTTGATCAGAATCTGATTGATGCCCGTCTGACTGTCCGCCTTATCAATACTGTCAATATTCAGATCCCAGATATAAGCTCTGCCGGCTCTCTGCCACAGAACCTGTTTATGACTGGTCATAATTGTTCCGGCATAAGTATTGCCGTACTCAACAGCCTCCTGGATCGTATTAAATGATGCTGCCATGCGTCCCTTTGTATACACATAATACTGCATTTCCACATTGTCCGAGGACTCATACTTCTTGGAAATATCATATCCCGGATCAAGATATCTGGCAATCTGTGTGATTGGTACAAAACTGTCTGATGTTCCAAGATACAGCCAGTTCTGTATACCCCTTGTACCGTCTTTGAGTCTGTCCACATAAACTGTACTGTCTGACGCTTCAATATTGCGGATGATATAGTCTTCTCCATCATCCTCATAATCTGTATAATCACCATTTGAAACAGCTTTGGCAAGTTTCATGGAAATATTGCCCTCGCTGATTGTCAGGCGCATCACGTAATCTCCTGATTTACTGTAGCTTTTCACATCATTCAGCTGTCCATCCACAATGTGTATCTCGCTGACAGGTGCCTGAATAACCCCCGTAGAATCTTCTTTTACAAGGTCCGGATCAATCAGTCCGTATACCAGATCTTCTCCGGCATAGCCCAAAGGTGTGATCAACTGACCGCTGCCGCTGATGGTCTGCTCTTTGCCTGTATTCAAATCTATGAGCTTTAAACTGTCGCCGCCGTAATCATTACCGCCCTCGCTCATGACAAAAATGCCTTTATCAGAAGCTGTGCAATTACTGCTGTTCAGATTATCCCAGACTTTCTCCATCCTTCCAAGGGATACATCAATTTTATAAACACAGTCTTCCAGCATCAGATAAGCCTCGTTATTGCTGTTCATATAAGCCAGCTCCTCAAGACCGCTTCTCATCTGCTCGAAGCCTTTATCAAAAGGTATAAAGATCATTTCTTCCAGCATGACATCTCCGTGACTGAAATGATTGACCATAATGCCTTCTCTGCCCTCATAATTTCCCGAGCGCATATAGCCGTAAACAATAAAATATAAATCGCCGGTATCCGGATCTGCGTGAATGACCTTGATTTCACAATCATCTTCATGACCGCAATTATGGCCCTCATCCGCATCCGCATAGACTTTCGTCAAAATCTTGTTGGTGCCGTCATAAAGCCACAGCTGTCCATTGGAAACAATATACGTATACTGCTGCTCCTGTGTTCCGTAAACGGCATACTGAACATCATCCGCACTGCCGATACCTAATCGAAGTGCACCACTATCTATGCTGACCTCCGACAAATTCATATCCTCTGACATCTGTCTCTCAAAATCCAGCAAATAAATCTTGGAATCTGTCCATCTTAATCGATAATATTCTTCCACATTATAAAAAGTATTGAGATCATCCGCCGAAGACTCTATGGCATAAGACAGTGTAAAGGCAGCAGTCTCTGTATTGATCTCTTTCAGCCGGATCGACACTTCACTTGTTCTATAAGGCTCCATACTGCCCCATGTCACTACATCCGCTGACGAATATAATGTCACAAGACTCATATCTGCACTGGAGGCGGATGAAGAAGTTTCAAGATAACTGCTGATATCATCCATACTATCCTTATTGAAAGTTGCCTCATTAAAATCCAAAACAAACTTCAATTTCTCCGCCACTTTCAAATCCGACCCATAACGTACTCTTGTATAATAGTGGTAAACCGTTCCCTTATCATCTGTCAGCATGATATGCAGGCAATACTCTCTATTGGAATACAGATTATTTTTGAAAAGGATCTGCATCTGCACCATTGCATTGGCATTCTCAAGATCCGTACACTCTCCAGATTCAACCACTTCTGTGTACTGATCGTTATACAACTCATAACTTGCCGATGAAATGTTATGATCATACGTACGCATACTCAGGTTAATGGTTTTACTCTCCCCCACCGGTGTCAATATATCACGGTAATAACCAGCATCCACCGGCTCTGTATAGCCATGCATCTCATTGATAAACTGCCCGCCTGTCTTCACATAAAGCACAGGCAGACTTGCTTTGGTCTGCTGCAGTTCACCGCTTACTGTCCCGCTATTTAAAACAAAACTGCTGACACAGACAGAGACAATAAACGACGCCAGATAAGCCAGGAACGTCAGTATGATTTTCTTAGTCCTGCTCATAAGCCGTCTCCCCTTCCATTTCATTGAAAAGTTTTTCAAGAGTCAGCTCTGCACCAAAGAAATCTCTGCATGCCCTGTATCTGTCTTCCTGCTGTTTTCTTGCGGCTTTCGGCAGGAGTCCCTTTGACTTCACCGCACGGATGAGAATATTCTTCGGTGTATGTTCCATATCTATAAATTCAAGCAGCTGTGTCTTATATCCCTTCATTTCAAGCAGCTGGCCCCGCATGGCATCTGTCATAAGTGCTGCCGT